>Ga0208723_1000174_pt1 | contig 21574 bp, 23 predicted proteins | sample LakMenEpi31Aug12_FD_150750 | JGI IMG/M metagenome (GOLD analysis project Ga0208723, IMG submission 150750) | Freshwater microbial communities from Lake Mendota, WI - 31AUG2012 deep hole epilimnion (SPAdes) | ecosystem: Environmental > Aquatic > Freshwater > Lake > Epilimnion/Euphotic zone ...
TTAAAGGGCGTTTCCACGTGGCAGAACCTCTTCAGGGAAGACGAATTTTTCGTGGGGTTGGTCTGCGGGAGCCATCCAGGCGCGCAGCCCCTCGTTGAGCAGGATGTTTTTGGTGTAGAAGGTTTCGAACTCAGGATCCTCAGCGGCGCGGATTTCCTGCGACACGAAGTCGTAGGCGCGCAGGTTGAGGGCCAGGCCGATGATGCCGATGCTGCTGGTCCACAGACCCATCACCGGCACGAAGAGCATGAAGAAGTGCAGCCAGCGCTTGTTGGAGAAGGCGATCCCGAAGATCTGGCTCCAGAAGCGGTTGGCCGTCACCATGGAGTAGGTCTCTTCTTCCTGGGTGGGCTCGAAAGCCCGGAAGGTGTTGGCCTGCTCGCTGTCTTCAAACAGGGTGTTTTCCACCGTTGCGCCATGGATGGCACAGAGGAGAGCACCGCCGAGGATGCCGGCAACGCCCATCATGTGGAAGGGGTTCAGGGTCCAGTTGTGGAACCCCTGCAGGAAGAGCAGGAAACGGAAAATCGCTGCCACCCCGAAAGAAGGAGCAAAAAACCAGCTGCTCTGACCCAGGGGGTACATCAGGAAGACACTGACAAACACCGCGATGGGCCCGGAGAAGGCAATGGCGTTGTAAGGACGGATGCCCACCAGGCGAGCAATTTCAAACTGGCGGAGCATGAAGCCGATCAGGGCGAAAGCACCATGGAGTGCCACGAAGGGCCACAGGCCACCCAGTTGGCACCAGCGCACAAAATCCCCTTGGGCTTCTGGGCCCCAGAGGAGAAGAAGGCTGTGGCCCATGGCATCAGCAGGGGTGCTGACGGCGGCGGTAATGAAATTGCAACCTTCCAGGTAGGAGCTGGCAATGCCGTGGGTGTACCAGGAAGTGACGAAGGTGGTTCCGGTGAGCCAACCGCCAAGTGCCAGGTAGGCACAGGGGAAGAGCAACAAACCAGACCACCCCACGAAAACGAAGCGGTCGCGCTTGAGCCAGTCGTCGAGGATGTCAAACCATCCACGAGCTGCTGGCGCGCGTCCTACAGCGATCGTCATGGGAGCTGCTTTACGAAGCGTTACGTTTCGAATCGTAAGGGGTGATGCCGGCTGGTGCGCCACCGGTGGGTCAATCCAGGGGCAATTGAGCAAATGTGCTCACCAGACGGCGATAGAGACCGCCCCGGCCTCTGATCCAAGGGGAGAGCGCTCTGGCTCATCGATTCTCATTTTTGGGAGGCCCTTCGGCCAGAGTGGGGTGGCGCCCGTTTCTGCCATGTACGTCGTCGAGCTTTCCCTTCGCCTCACCCCCATGCCCATTTCGGTGCAGCGCAAGGAGCTGGAGCCGGCCCAGGCCCTCTATGAAGAGATCGGCCTGGTGCTCGAGAGCGGAGCCCCCAAACTGCTGGAGCTCACCTGCGAAAAAGATCCCCAGAAGCGCATCCGCCTTCTGACCTCGGAAGTGGTGGCCGTGCAGATCTTTGAAAAATCAACCGTTGGCGGCAGCGGCAAGCGACCCGGCTTCAGTTTTGAAGGGTGAGGTCAGGACGACGACCATGCCCGCCTCCCCTGACCACGATGGACTCCCCCTGGTGGTGGACGGCCTGGATTTTGCGTGGGCCCCCGATCGACCAACCCTTCACAACTGTTGCCTCCAGATCCCAAGGCCTGGCCTGTGGATGCTGGTGGGAAGCAATGGCAGTGGAAAAAGCACACTCCTTCGCCTGATCGCCGGATTGCTGCAGCCCAAGCGGGGAACGATCCTGACGCCCCTGCATCCAGCCATGGTGTTTCAAAATCCTGATCACCAGCTACTGATGCCCACCTGTGGCAGTGACCTCCAGCTCGGACTTCCAGAAACGTTGCCCCCTTCGCAAGTGGAGCGGCGGGTGGAGGAGCTCCTGACTTTGGTGGGCCTCCAGGGAATGGCCACCCGCCCGATCCACACACTTAGTGGAGGCCAGAAGCAGCGCCTCGCCATCGCTGGGGCCCTCGCGGCCGAAGCCAACCTGCTCCTGCTCGATGAACCCACCGCCCTCCTGGATCCCGACAGTCAGAGAGACGTTGTCGCCCTGATCCGCGACCTCTGCCGCCAGCCAAAAGCCCCCCTGACCGCCCTTTGGATCACCCACCGGCTGGAGGAACTCAGCCATTGCGACGGGGCGGCCCGCATGGAGCGAGGCAAGGTCGGGCCGTGGCAATCAGGGGCAAAGCTGGTGGCGAACCTCTTGCCCACGGGAGGGGGGGGCGGGTAAGGTCAGTTGTCCCCATCGGGGACGTCAATCCTCGGTAGCTCAGTGGTAGAGCGGTCGGCTGTTAACCGATTGGTCGCAGGTTCGAATCCCGCCCGGGGAGTTTGTTTTCAATCCAAAACAAGCTCCACCGTGGTTCAACGGACCACCTTTTGGAGCTGTGGAAGGGATTCGCACCGAAATCTTTCGGATCTCCCCCAAATTCCGACAATCACCGCAAAATAAGCATTCAGGCTGGCCCGCTCCATCCTTCTCCCCACCGCAAGCCCCGATTTTCCATGAAACCCTGCATTCTTCTTGTTGAGGATGACAGCGACATGCGTGACCTGGTGGCCGGCCATCTGGAGCACGGGGGCTTCAACGTGCAGAGAGCGGAAGATGGGATCAAAGGCCAGGCTTTAGCGCTGCAATACAGCCCGGATGTGATTCTGCTCGATCTCATGCTCCCGAAGGTCGATGGTCTGACCCTCTGCCAACGGCTGAGGCGCGATGAACGAACGGCCCGAATCCCCATCCTCATGCTCACGGCTCTGGGGGGAACGAAAGATAAGGTCAGCGGCTTCAATTCAGGGGCCGATGACTATCTCACCAAGCCGTTCGACCTGGAGGAACTCATGGTGCGGGTCAAAGCACTCCTGCGGCGCAGTGAAAGGGCTCCTCTCTCGACCAAACACAACGAGATTCTGAGTTTTTCCTGCCTCACCCTGGTCCCGGAACGGTTTGAGGCCATTTGGTTCGACCTCCCCGTGCGGCTCACCCATCTGGAATTCGAATTGCTCCATTGCCTCCTCCAACGGCACGGCCAGACCGTGGCGCCTTCGTTAATTCTCAAGGAGGTCTGGGGCTATGAACCGGACGATGACATCGAAACCATTCGTGTTCATGTGCGCCACCTGCGCACCAAGCTGGAACCTGATCCACGCAAGCCCAGATTCATCAAAACCGTGTACGGGGCGGGCTATTGCCTGGAGCTGCCGACGGAGGAGCAACTGCCAGATCTCGTGCCCCTGATGGCGGAATCCCGCCAGGCTTCCTGAACTCTTTCCTCCATAAACGCCATCGCCATCAGGCGCTGTTGGACATTCGCCCCAACTCCAGCAGGGTCACCTCCCAGGCCAGACGAGGTTGCACATGGCCAAGAAGGTGTTTGCGCAGCACCTCCAGTCGAGCCATCTGGCGCGGATTGCGGTGCTGGTGCCACAGCCAGGTTTGCCACCAGTTCAGGAGCCAGAGCTGCTGATCCCCCTCCAGCCCCTCACTGACGTCCCGGGCCAGGTCAAGCGCCCCCAAAGGGTTGGTGGGCATCTCCTGCAGCCGAGCGGCCAATCCCTCCGGCAAACGATCCCACTCCCGGCGGTGGGCCAGAAGCGCGCCGGGCGACCCCCCGGCCAGAGTCTGCAGAGCCTGGGAATCCTGCGGAGGGGCACTCTCCAAGGGGGAGGGTTGCCTGGCGAAGACCTCAGCGATCTGGGTGGGGGAGAGGGGATGGAAGGGGATGCATTGGCAGCGGGAGCGAATCGTGACCAGGAGCCGCTCAGGGGCGGCGCTGATCAGGATCAGCAGGCCATCCCCGGGTTCCTCAAGGGTTTTCAGCAGGGCGTTGGCCGCAGCCTCGGGCATGGCTTCAGCGGTTTCGATCACCACCAGGGGCCTGGGGGATTCGATGGGTCGGCGGGCCAGAAAACGCCCCGCCTCCCTCACCTGATCGAGGCGAATCTGGGGAGGAGTGCGACGACTCACCCCCAGGGCCTCCACCTGGGACACCGGCACCAGCTGCCCCTGGTGAAGGTAGGTGGGCTCGATCCAGAGAAGGTCGGCCAGATTGCCCTGGGCCAGACGCCGGCGGAGTCCCCCATCCCTGCTGCCGCCCGTCAGCACCCCCTCCAGAAACCGGTAGGCGGCCAGGCGCCGGCCCACCCCATCGGGCCCCGCAAACAGATAGGCGGGTGCAAGCCGGCCCCGCTGGAGTGCGGCCTGGAGTAGTTGAACAGCGAGGGGCTGACCCACCAGCTCGTCAAACAGATGGGCGTCAGCCATGGGATCGCGATGGGCCGCAGTGGGGACAGCGTTCAAGCAACGCCTGACGGCACCTCGCCGTGACCACCTCAGGGTCGCCTGTGGCCTCCACACGACACCAGCGAGGCCTTTGGGCCAGGAGAGCGAACCCCTCCTGCACCCTCTGGAGGAAAGCCTCCCCCTCCGCTTCGATGCGATCTTTGCCCCGATGCTGGCGCCGCTTCAGGGCCTCCTGGAGAGGAACATCCAGCCAAAGGGTGAGATCAGGCTGCAGGCCGGCGGTGGCGAACGTCTCCAACTGGCCGATCGCCTCCAGGGACAGGCCCCGACCATGGCCCTGGTAGGCCTCAGTGGAGCCGCTATAGCGATCGGAGAGCACCCAGTGGCCCGCTTCCAGGGCTGGCAGGATCCGCTCCACCACATGCTGGGCCCGATCAGCAGCGTAGAGGAGCAATTCAGCCCTCTCCCCTGGCACCTGGTGGAAAGGGGGGTGAAGCAGGAGATCGCGGAGAGCCACGCCAAAGGCCGTGCCCCCGGGCTCTCGGGTCACCATCACGGTGGCATCAGCAGGCAGCAGACCGCTGCGGGGCAACCATTCGCTCAGGGCTTGAATCTGGGTGGTTTTTCCACAGCCATCGATGCCTTCCAGCACCACGAAACATCCCCTATTGGCCATGGCGTGGTTCACCGGATGCAGATCTTCCCGGCTCCTGAAGCAGGAGAGCATTGACCACCACCGTGATGGAACTCAAGGCCATCAGCAAGGCGGCCAGAGGGGGGGTGAGCTGGAGCCCGAAGCCTGGAAGCAGGGCTCCAGCGGCAATGGGCAACACAATCAGGTTGTAGCCGAAGGCCCAGGCCAAATTCTGTCTCACCTTGGCCATGGTGCTCCGCGCCAACTGGAGCGCTTTCACCACGTCGGAAAGCTGCTCTCCCATCACCACCACATCCGCCGAATCCTGGGCAATCTGGGTCCCCGTGCCCACGGCGATCCCCAGATCCGCCGCGGCCAGGGCGGGGGCATCGTTGATGCCATCGCCCACCATGGCCACAGGGCCCAGGGACCGCCAGCGGGAGAGGGCCTCCACCTTCTCTTCGGGTCGCAGACTCCAGGCCAGCTCCTCCTCCTTCAAGCCCACCTGGGCCGCCAGATAACGCACACTCGCCTCCCTGTCACCACTCAGCAAACCCAACGCGAGGTGGTGTGAACGCAGGGCTTCCAGGCTCTCGCGAGCATCGGGGCGGGGCTGATCCTCAACGGCGATCAACCCCAAAACCCTGTCACCCTCCCCAACTCCAACGAGGGTGGCTTGGGAAAGCGGGGCCGCGGCCAGCAGGGCAGGAGCGGAATCCGGCAGGGCAAGCCCCTGCTCCAGCAACCAGGGAATCCGACCCACCCGGACAGGCAGGGCCAATCCCTCCAACGTCCCCTCCATGCCCTGGCCGGGATGGGTTCTGCTCTCCACCACAGGCAAGAGCTGCAAGGTTCGGTTTTGGGCCTCCTGGAGGAGGGCATGGGCCAGGGGGTGACGGCTTTGCTGCTCCAGACTTGCCGCAAGCTGGAGCATCCAGAGGGCCTCCAGCCCTGAGCGGCCCTGATCGTGCGGGGTCTGGGGAAAGGGCTCAAGGGAGGTCACCATGGGCCGCCCCACGGTGAGGGTGCCGGTTTTATCAAACACCACAGCGCCCAGCTGGGCCGCCATTTCGATGGCATCCCCCCCGCGGAAGAGCACACCTCGGCGGGCCGCCCTGGCGCTGCCCACACTGATGGCCGTGGGGGTGGCCAGACCCAGGGCACAGGGACAGGCCACCACCAGCACGGAGATGGCCAGCTCAATGGCCAGGCCGAAGGAGGTGGTTCCCATCACCCCTGGGCCATGGCCCGGGTGGCCGGCATGGCCCATCAAGCCCGCTGGGGAAGGCTGCAGCACCCACGGCCAGAGCCTGGATCCCCAGAGCCACCAGAACACAAAGGTGGCGGCGGCCAGCGCGAGAACGAACTGGGTGAAACGGCCCGCCACCCGATCGGCCAGCCCCTGGATAGGGGCCTTGCGAGCCTGGGCCCGTTCCACCAGGTGCACGATCCGAGCGATGGCCGTCTCACGGCCGCAGCGGCTGGCTTCCAGCACCAGGGGGGCCTCCAGATTCAAGCTGCCCGCATCCAGCTCGGTGCCAGCCTCGGCTTGCAGGGGAAGGGGTTCGCCTGTGAGAGCCGAGCGATCCACGGCGGAGGAGCCACTCTGCACCACCCCATCCACAGGCAGTCGATCCCCGGGGAGCACAAGGATGCGATCACCCGGCCGCAACCCCCCAGAGCGCACAGGGCGAGGGGGAGCCCCATCCATCAGCAGCAAGGCTTCATCAGGCTGCAGGGAAGCGAGGTCTTCGATGGCACGGCAGCTGCGAAAACGGGCACGCTCCTCCAGGAATCGCCCGGCCAACACAAAGCCCAGCAGCATGACGGGCTCATTGAAAAAGCAGGGAAGTTGACTCGCTGGCCAAAGCCATCCCACCGCACTGGCCAGGTAGGCACTTCCCATGCCCAGGCCCACCAGGCTGTCCATGCCGGGATGACCAGCAAGGGCGGATCGGAACCCTGTCCGGAGGATGGGAAACCCCGGGCCTGCCAGGGCCAGCGTGGCAATGAGGCCGTGGAACCAGGGGGCCTGAAGCAGGGCCAGGGCAGGGGGCCAGGCCTGGGGCACCACCATGGCCCAGTGGCCGAGACCGGACACCACCACCAGAAGCAGCGCCACGAGAAGCTGGCGCCAGCGTTCCCACCAGCTTTGCTGGGCCAACCGTTCCCTGCGGCTGGACATCCCATCGTCACCGTCCTGCCTCAGCTTCCCCTCGAATCCCAGGCTCCGCAGGCTGCTCAGGAGGGGCTCCAGCCGGTCCTCCCCCCCTTCCAGCTCCACCCAGGCGGTGCGGGTGAGGAGATTCACACTGGCCTGTCTGACCCCAGGCTGCTGCTGGAGACGTTGTTCCACCGATCTGACACAGCCCCCGCACTTCATCCCCTCCACCTCGAGCAACAAGCCCACCGCCTCTGAAACGGCGCCATCGGAAGGAACGGCGGTGCTGCTGAGCGAGGAGGGCAAAAGATCCCTATGGAAACTTGATCACCCTAGGCAACTTCACAAGTTTCAACAGGGGGCAGGCCGAACAGGCAGGATGGGTTGAGAACGACTCTGGCGCCGTGCCCCGCTCCCAGCGCAACGACAACTTCATCGATAAAAGCTTCACCGTGATGGCCGACCTGATCCTCAAGGTGCTGCCGACCAATCGCAGGGCCAAGGAAGCCTTTGCCTACTACCGGGACGGGATGAGCGCCCAGGGCGATGGGGAATACGCAGAGGCTCTCGATAACTACGAAGAAGCCCTTAAGCTCGAAGACGACCCCAATGATCGCGCCTTCATTTTTTACAACATGGCGCTGGTCTATACCAGCAATGGGGATCACGACAGAGCTCTTGATTTTTATGCGCAGGCCCTGGATCTCAACAGCAAAATGCCTCAGGCTCTAAACAACATGGCCGTGATCCATCACCATCTTGGCTCGCTTGCGCAGGAAAAGGGGGATGCGGACGAAGCCGACCGCTGCTTTGATCTGGCTGCGGATTATTGGGCCAAGGCCATTCGACTGGCTCCAAACAATTACATTGAAGCCCAGAATTGGCTGAAAACCACGGGCCGGGGGAATGTTGACATTTACTTCTAATTTCTAATCCCAAACTTCGGCTCTCATCAGCAGCCTCTCTAAACGGAGAGATGAATCCAGCCGGATCCTCGAAGCTTGGTTACTCTTCCGCTGGGTTCACCCCCAGGGCCCCCACGATCGCTTCGGCGAGGCTGGACGACTCCAGCAACTGCAATCCCAAGGCAGCCTCCGACACACCTAAGCCTGTCCCCTTGGGAACGATGGCCCGGGTGAATCCGAGGCGACTGGCCTCCTGGAGGCGCTGCTCCAACTGCCCCACCGGCCGCAGCTGCCCCCCCAATCCCAACTCTCCGATCAGCACCGTGTCCGGGGGCAAGATGAGATCTCTGTAGCTGGCCACCACAGCTGCCGCCACCCCCAGATCCCCTGCAGGCTCATCCACCTGCAGGCCCCCAGCGACCGCGAGATAGCAATCAAATCGCGACAGGGGCAGGCCGAGGTGCTTTTCGATCACCGCCAGGATCTGGTGCAAGCGGTTGGTGCCGATGCCCGTGGCCGTGCGCCTGGGGCTGGCGTAACTGGTGGTGCTCACCAGCGCCTGGAGCTCCACCACCAGGGGCCGGGTGCCTTCGAAAGCCACGATGGTGGCCGTGCCGGAGCTGGGTTCTCCACCCCCCAGGAACAGTTCGCTGGGGTTGGTGACCTGAGCCAGGCCCCCATCCCGCATCTCAAACACCCCCAGTTCATAGGTGGCCCCGAAGCGGTTCTTCGCGGCCCGCAGGAGGCGGTGGCTGGCAAAGCGGTCTCCCTCGAAGGTCAACACTGCGTCCACCAGGTGTTCAAGCACCTTGGGCCCCGCCAGGACCCCTTCCTTGGTGACATGGCCCACCAGCACGAGGGCTACCCCATGGTGCTTGGCCAGCCGTTGCAGTGCCGCCGCACACTCCCGCACCTGGGCCACCGTGCCTGGGGCGCTGCTGAGGTTGGGATCGTGGAGCGCCTGGATGCTGTCGACCACAGCCACCGCCGGCCGGAGAGCCTCCAGCTCCTCAAGGACCCGATCCAGATCCGTTTCTGCCAGCAGCTGGAGCCCTCCTCCGGACGAGGGAGGCTCCTCCCTGGGAAGCCGGTTGGCCGACGCGGACGTTTTCTCCTGGAGGGACGGAGTGACCAGCCGGCGCCAGCGCAACCGCACCTGCTGAGCGGACTCCTCCGCGCTGACATACAGGACGCTGCAGTGGCCGGCCATAGCCTGGGCCACCTGGAGGAGCAGGGTGGACTTGCCGATTCCCGGATCGCCTCCCAACAGCACCAGGGCCCCGGGTACCAGGCCGCCCCCCAGCACCCGATCCAGCTCGCTGAACCCCGTGTCCAGGCGGGCCAGGGGTGGGGTGCCCTGATCCTGGATGGGTGTGGAGCGCTTCGGTGCTGGGGCATCACCCCCGCTCTCCGTAGGTTGGCGAAAGCGATCGGTGCGTCCGTCCCGACCGGCCGGTTGGGCTTGCTCTACGAGGGAATTCCAGCTGCCACAGGCCGCACAGCGGCCGAAAAACTGGCGGCTCTGGGCCCCGCAGCTCTGGCAGATGTAGGCGGAAACGGAACGGGCCAAGGGATGTTTGTGAAGAAAGGTGGCTTTCAGTGAACAGAGTGGCCCTCAGACCTTTTCAGTGGGTCGGATCCGTTGTAACTGCAGCGCCCTTGCAATGACGGCGACCCCCCCGGCCAAAGAAACCATCCTTGTCGTGGACGACGAGGCCAGCATTCGCAGGATTCTGGAGACCCGTCTCTCGATGATTGGCTACCAGGTGCTGACAGCCTCCAACGGCGAAGAGGCGCTGGAAGCATTTCACCGCGCCAGTCCCGACCTTGTGGTTCTCGATGTGATGATGCCCAAGCTGGATGGCTATGGGGTCTGCCAGGAGCTGCGGAAGGAATCGGATGTGCCGATCGTGATGCTCACGGCCCTGGGCGATGTGGCCGACCGCATCACGGGCCTTGAGCTCGGTGCTGACGACTATGTCGTCAAACCCTTCAGCCCCAAGGAGCTCGAAGCCCGTATTCGCTGCGTGCTGCGGCGGGTGGATAAGGAGCAGGTGGCGGGGATCCCCAACTCGGGGGTAATCCAGGTGGGCGACCTGCGGATCGACACCAACAAGCGGCAGGTTTACAGGGGAGACGAGCGCATCCGCCTGACCGGCATGGAATTCAGCCTGTTGGAGCTGCTGGTGAGCCGCTCTGGCGAGCCCTTTAGCCGGGGGGAAATCCTCAAGGATGTTTGGGGCTATACACCTGAACGACATGTTGACACCCGTGTGGTGGATGTTCACATCTCCCGGCTGCGTTCCAAACTGGAGGATGATCCAGCCAACCCCGAGCTGATCCTCACAGCCCGGGGCACTGGCTACCTCTTCCAGCGCATCGTTGACTCCGTTGCCTCAGAAGGACTCTGACCACCTCCGTTCCCCCAGGCGCCCGGCCCTGAACCGGCGTCAACGGCCGAACCGGACGATCCGGCGGCTTGTGATCTGGTACAAGCGAAACGCCGCGGTGACCAGCCTGGTGGACACCGCTAGCGCCGCCAGCTCCGTGGCTGGGGTAGCCGCGGGCACCGTCCTCCAGCCCCTGGTTCTAGACCCCTTGCGCCGTCTGCAGCAGGGCACGGAAGGTCCGGAGGACTGGCCTCTGATCCACGACCGGGACCGCCTCTGGGTGGCCGTCGATGGGATGGGTGGAGATCACGCCCCCGGCCCCATCCTCGAGGGATGTCTGCGGGCCCTACGGGTGCTGCCGCTTCGCATCCGTTTTGTGGCCGAGCAGGAGCCCCTCGCGAGGGCCGTGGCCTCCCTGGGTCTGAGGGAAGAGCTGGAGGATGTTCAAGCCCGTGGCCTCCTGCAACTCGTCCCCAGCGGTCGCTCGGTGGGGATGAATGAAGAGGCCACGGTGGTGCGGCGCAAGCGGGATGCCAGCATCAACATGGCCATGGATCTGGTGAAATCCGGTCAGGCCATGGCCGTCTACTCCGCTGGCAATTCCGGCGCCGTCATGGCCTCAGCCATCTTCCGCCTAGGCCGCCTGCGGGGAATCGAGCGGCCGGCCATCGGAGCCCTCTTCCCCACCAAGGACCCTGCCCAGCAGGTGCTGGTGCTGGACGTGGGTGCCAACACCGACTGCAAACCCGCCTGGCTCCATCAGTTCGCCCTGCTGGGCTCGATCTACAGCCGGGATGTGATGCAGGTGGCCAGACCCCGGGTTGGGTTGCTGAACATCGGCGAGGAGGAATGCAAGGGCAACGACCTGGCTCTGAAAACCCACCCCCTGCTGGTGGCCGATTCTCGGCTGCGCTTTGCCGGCAACTGCGAGGGAAGGGATGTGCTCTCCGGCGCGTTCGATGTGGTGGTCTGTGACGGATTCACGGGCAACGTGCTGTTGAAGTTTCTCGAATCCGTGGGCAGCGTGCTGCTGGACGTTTTGCGAGCTGAGCTACCGCGGGGCCGACGGGGGAAGGTGGGCTCGGCCTTCCTGAGAAGCAACCTGGTGCGCATCAAGAAGCGCCTCGACCATGCCGAGCACGGGGGGGCCCTTCTCCTGGGGGTCGACGGGGTCTGCGTGATTGGCCATGGCAGCAGCAAAGCCCTGTCGGTGGTCAGTGCCCTCCGCCTGGCCCATTCCGCCGCGAGTCATCGCGTCATGGATGACCTCCATGCCCTCGGTGCGGAGGCGGCTGCAGCCACCTGTGATTGACTGATCCGAACCGAGCCCCACCGGTGAAGGAGCCCACTGCCAGCCATCGCAGCTCCTCAGACCTCCAGGGGATGGCCATCGTCGGCTCTGGACGGGCCCTCCCCTGTCAGACGGTGAGCAACGAGGCGTTGCAAGCCCTGGTGGACACCTCCGACGAATGGATTCGCAGCCGCACGGGAATCGGCGCGCGCCGGCTTGCAGGGCCAGGAGAAACCGTCACCACAATGGCCACGGAAGCCGCCCAGGGCGCCATGCGCCATGCCGGCTGGAAACCCGAAGAGATTGATCTGATCCTGCTGGCCACCTCCAGCCCGGACGACCTGTTTGGCACCGCTCCCCGGGTGCAGGCCGCGCTCGGGGCCCACCAGGCCGTGGCCTTTGACCTCACCGCTGCCTGCAGTGGATTTCTGTTCGCCCTGGTCACGGCAGCCCAGTACATCCGCACGGGAGGGGTCCGCCGTGCCCTGGTCATCGGGGCCGACCAACTCAGTCGCTGGGTGGATTGGAGCGATCGGCGCACCTGCGTGCTCTTCGGCGATGGGGCGGGGGCCATCGCCCTGGAAGGCTGTGCCAAGGAGCATGACGACCTGCTGGCCTATCGGCTGCGCTCCGATGGCACGCGCAACGCATGCCTCACCCTGGCTCAGCACGAACAATTCCGGGAGTTACTTGGCGGAATCTCCACCCAGGTGGGGGGATTCCAGCCCCTGTTCATGAACGGCCAGGAGGTCTACAAGTTCGCCGTGCGCGAGGTGCCCCTGGTGCTGGGGGAAGTGCTTGATGCGGCTGGCCTGGGGGCCCAGCAGATTGACTGGCTCCTGCTCCACCAGGCCAATCAGCGGATTCTCGACGCCGTGGCCGAACGTTTTTCCGTACCTGCAGAACGGGTCCTCAGCAACCTGGAGTCCTACGGCAACACCTCAGCGGCCACGATCCCCCTGATGCTGGATGAAGCGGTTCGGGAGGGGCAGGTCCAGCCGGGTCATCTACTGGCCACCAGCGGGTTCGGGGCCGGCCTGAGCTGGGGAGCCGCGGTGGTGCGCTGGAGCGGGCCAGCGGTCTCCACGTAATCTCCAAGCCCATCAGCGCATCTCGTTCATGGCAGTGGCCTGGGTGTTTCCGGGGCAAGGATCGCAGAAGTCCGGCATGGCCGACGCCGTGCTCTCCCTTCCCGGGGCTTCGGAACGGTTCGCCCTCGCCTCCGAGAGGCTCGGACGCGATCTCCTGGCCATCTGCTCGGCCAGCGAGGCGGGGGAAGGCCTGCTGAACCTCCATGACACCCGCAACACCCAGCCCGCCCTCTTTGTGGTGGAAAGCCTGCTGGTGGATGCTCTGCAGGCCCAGGGGCGCCGACCAGACCTGGTGGCCGGCCATAGCCTGGGGGAACTGGTGGCCCTCTATGCCGCAGGAGTGTTTGACGCGGAAACGGGACTGGCCCTGATGCAGTGCCGCAGTGAGCTGATGGCGGCGGCCGGGGGCGGGGCGATGACCGCCGTCATCGGCTTCGACCCCCAGCAGCTTCAGGAGCTGGTGGCAGCCACGGAAGGGGTGGTGGTGGCCAACGACAACAGTGAGGCCCAGGTAGTGCTCTCAGGCAAACCCGAAGCCGTGGCCGCCGTGAGCGGGGCCCTCCGCTGCAAGCGCGCCATTCCCCTGGCGGTCTCCGGGGCCTTCCACTCCCCATTCATGGCCGAGGCGTCGGCCCGCTTCGCAGAAGAGCTCGAGCGCGTACCCTTCCGTCAGGCCATGGTGCCCGTGCTGAGCAACAGCGACCCCACTCCCGAGCGCGACCCGGACGTATTGAAGAGCCGGCTGAAGCGGCAGATGACCAGTGGGGTGCGATGGCGGGAAACCATGAGGCGTCTAGAGCAGGAAAGCATCCTCACGGCCGTGGAGATTGGACCAGGGAACGTGCTCAGCGGTCTGATCAAACGCAGCTGCCCGGGGGTGCAGACCGCCCAGGTGGGGAGTGCCGCCGATCTGGGGCAGTGAAACAACCCCTACTGCATGCTGCTGAACCCACCCTCCCCTACCACCTGATGCGGTGGCTGCTGGTGTGGCCGTTCTTCCGGCTGCTGCTGCGGGGGCGGACCGAGGGCAGGGCCAGCGTGCCGTCCCAGGGGGGGCTGGTGGTCGTCGCCAACCATGGCTCCCATCTCGATCCCCCACTCCTGAGTTCTGCCGTGGGCCGACCGGTGGCGTTCATGGCGAAGGAAGAATTGTTCCGCGTCCCCCTGCTTGGACCCCTCATCCGGGCCTGCGGGGCCTACCCGGTTGCCAGGGGAGGAGGGGATCGTGAGGCCCTTCGCACCGCCTGCCGCAGGCTGGAGGAGGGCTGGGCCACGGGGGTGTTTCTGGATGGGACCCGCCAAGTCGATGGGAGAGTCTCCAGGCCCCTGCCCGGGGCTGCTCTCCTGGCAGCCCGCACGGGGCTTCCCTTGCTGCCTGTAGCGATCATCAACAGCCATCGAGCCCTGGGGCCTGGGGGGCGATTCAAGCTGGTGCCCGTTCATGTCCGAATCGGCACACCCATCCCCCCTCCGGCCTCCACCCGCCGGGCCGATCTGGATGCCGTCACGGAAGCCTGCCAAGGGCAGATCAACCGGATGCTGGATCAGGGGCTGATCACCACTCCCCTAATCGCCGCAACCAACCCGCCAGCTCTGTTCTCCCCCAGATCCTCAGATCCCGGCCGCTGAACACCCAGACAGCGGCCCGGAGCCCATCCCCCCAAATTTTTTTCTGCGTTTCCTTCACGCAGGCCCTGCCGCAGGGCACCGCCACGGGTGTCAGGTGGATGCCCCGGCTGCCCGCCACGATCCTGCCCACCAGCAGAGCCCGGTCCATGTGGTCACTGCTGGTCACCAGGAGAGCATGGCGAATGTGGGCCTGGCGCAGGTCATCGACCAGGGAGGTGAAATTGGTGAGGGTGTCTCGGGCGCGGTAGTCGAGGGTCACCTGGTCCGCTGGCAGGCCCTCCCGCTCGCGAAACAACCAGGTGGCGTATTCCGGGTTCGTGCCACCACTCACCACCACAGGAAGGCCGTCAGTCCGGGCCAGTTGGGCGGCCACCTGTTCTCTGGCGGGATCTCCCCCGAGCACAAGGATCATCTGGGGCGGCGGCGGCATGGGCCACCACCATCCCCGGGAGAGCCAAACCAGCGACAGCCCAGCCAAACCCAGACCCATCAGGGGCACGCGCGTGGGGCGGCGCCGGCGCCTGCTCCGAGGGGCTGGCCTCACGGGAGCTCCACCGGGCTGGTGGGGTAGAGGGGCACCACGGAAGCCCAGGGGGCGGCCCTGCCCAGCCGTGCCACCTCCTGGCTGATGGCCAGCAATTCCCCTGCATCGGCGGGAATGTGGGGCTGGGCGGGATAACGAGCATGGCTCCCAAGCACGCGTACCAAATCCCCCTCCTGGCGATACAGACGGGGAGGATCCAGCTCGGAAACCCCCCCAGGACTGCTGGCATCCAAGCGGTACAAACCCGCCACCAGCCCATGGCGGGGGAGCTCCTGCCACAGGATCACGGGTTCGCAGGAGGGGTTCCCGGCCAGCAGGCGCCGGGCCATGAGGTGAAAACTGCTGATGCCATCCAGGGGCAACGTCAACTGCTGGCAGAGGGTGCGCGCCATCGCCACGGTGAGGCGGGTTCCTGTGAACCCCCCGGGCCCAGTGGCCACGGCCAGACGAGCCAGGTGGGGCCACTCCCGGGCGGGGAGCAAGGTCTCCACACAGGGCAGGAGCTCGTTGGCCAATCCCCTCCCCAGGGGAAAGGCTTCCATCACAGGGCTCACCCCCTGGTGTCCCAGGGGCTGCAAGGCCACGCCAAGAGTCTCGCTTGAGCTGTGGAGAGCTAGCAACCAGCCCCTAGGGCCGGGGTCCACCGATTCCCTCATGCCGGGATGGCCTCATCGGGCCGCAGACGCTTCCAGTGGCCAGGATCAGCAGAAAAACTCTCACACGCCTGCACATCCCACTCCATGCCCACAGCGCCGCCGGGCAGCTCACGAATCTGAATGTGCACGTCGGGTCGCACTGGACGAAAGGATGGCTGGGGATTGAGATGGGGAACGCCATGCTGGCGCTCCACCGCGTGGTAGGCCTGGCAGCGATCCACCCAGTGGCAATCCACGCAGATACACATGCCGCCTGATCCAACGGGCTCCCCCATTTTGGCGTGTGACCCCATGCCCCACCAGGCGCTGTGGGCGGTTCTGGCTCCAAGGACATGGCCGTTGCCGTTCCACCTCCTCCCCCCCGGCAGCGCTTTGGTTGGAGGGGCCGTGCGGGATGGGCTCATCGGGCGTCTGGGAGAACGGCCGGATCTGGATCTGGTGGTTCCGGGCGATGGGCTGGCCCTGGCCCATCAGTTCGCCCGAGAGCTGGGCGGGACGGCCGTGGATCTGGATCGGGAACGGTCCATCGGCCGGCTGGTGCTGAAGGGCTGGACCCTGGACTTTGCCAAACAGGAGGGAGACTCCCTCCCGGCGGACCTGAGCCGGCGGGATTACACCGTCAATGCCATCGCCCTGCTTCTTCCCATCGGCCAGAAGACGTTGGCCCTGATCGACCCCCTTCAGGGACTGGAGGATCTCAGGCAGCAACGGATGCGGGCCCTATCCGAGGAGAATCTGCTGAACGATCCCCTCCGGCTGCTCAGGGGCCTGCGGCTGGCCACCGAGCTGAACTTTGCGATCACCGACCAGACCTGGGAATGGATCCTGCGCCACCGGCTCCGCCTGGCCTCGGTGGCCGGGGAGCGCGTGCTGGCCGAGCTGCAACGCTTGGTGGGCTGTTTGCAGGGGATGAGGGGGATCGACCTGCTCCTGCAAAGCGGCCTGCTCGAGGCTTGGACCCCCCGATCAGAGGGCTCCCATCCTTCCCTGTCGCTCGCCCATCTCTCTCCTGCGCAGGCCAGGGAGCGGGGATTCACGGAGGAAGAGACCGCCCTGGCCCTGCCTTTGGCCAGGCTGGCGGCCCTGCTGGATGAGGCCAGCCTGGAGGCCTTGCATGCGAGTCAGAAGCTGCGGCGACGCTGCCGGCACCTGCGCCGCTGGCGCCAGCGGCTGGCGGCTCTGGACCTTCTTGGTCAACAGGGCTCCGGCGGCCTGCCTGAGGCCGAACAACTGGAGTTGCACCGACAGATGGGGGTAGACCTCCCCGCCCTTCTCCTGGAGCTGGTGCCTCCCGTGGCCGAAGCCGCGCTGCAGCGGTGGCGGGATCCGGGGGATCCACTGTTCCACCCCCAGCCGCCCCTCGACGGGCGCAAACTGCAAGCCCAGCTGAACCTGTCAGCGGGTCCGCGCCTGGGACAGCTTCTCAACCACCTCACCGCCGAGCGGGCTTTCGGCCGACTCCCCAGAGAGGCCGCCGATCAGCAAACCCTGACGGTGGCCCGAACTTGGCTGAAAGCTCTAGGTGACCCTCGCCATGATTAACTTCATCATGCAACGGCGTCCACAATCGCCTGGCGCAGTCTTTTCTCTTCTGCCACACCTCCCATGAGCGTTCGTCTTTATGTCGGCAATCTGCCGAGCGTTTTTGATGTCAAGGAGCTTGAGGCTCTGCTCAGTGGTGTGGGAGAAGGCATCCGGTTCAAGGCCGTCAACGACCGTGACACAGGATCCTGCAGGGGCTTTGGCTTCGCCAATGTGGATGACCCCAACCTGGCGGAAACCCTCATTGCCCAACTCAATGGGCGCGACTTCGGAGGCCAGGCGCTTCGCATCGAGGTGTCCGAGCGCCGCGACAGCCGCAGCACCTCCCAGCCCAGGGAGGATCGTCGGGCAGGCGGCAGCGGCCCCACCCCCGTCCGCAAAGCCGCTGACAAGGTGGTGCACGCCGACCAGGTGGAGACCAATGCTCCAGATCCCCGCTGGGCCGGAGAACTGGCCAAGCTGAAGAGCCTGCTAGCCAACCAGACGGTTGGGGTCTAGGGAGAGAACCCGATGGCCCCCTCCAGCACCCTCCTCTGGGAATGGCGGGGCCATCGCATCGGCTGGGTTCGGGAGGGCTCCCCAGGGGCTCCGTGCGCCGTTGTTCTGATCCACGGGTTCGGAGCCAACGTGCGCCACTGGCGGCACAACATTCCCGTGCTGGCGGAATCCGCGGAGGTTTTCGCCATTGACCTGCTCGGCTTCGGCTCCAGTGCCAAACCCCCCTCCCAATTGCGGGGTGAGATTGAACGTCCAGGGTCTGTGCGGTACGGCTTCACGCTCTGGGCAGAGCTCGTCGCCGAATTTGTGGAGCAGCACGTCCGCAGGGGGTACCCCGAGAGGAAGGTGCTCCTGGTTGGCAATTCCATAGGCGGGGTGGTCGCCCTCGCCAGCGCCAAGCTGTTGAGCGCAAAGGGAATCCCTCCCCAACAGGTGATCCTGATCGACTGCGCCCAAAGGACCCTCGATGAGAAACGGGTCCACGAGCTGCCCTTCCTGCAGCGCCTCACCCGACCTCTCCTGAAACGGATGGTTCAGCAGCGCTGGCTGACCACCTCCCTGTTTCGTTTTTTGGCTCGCCCCCCCTACATTCGCCGGGTTCTGGCCGTGGCCTATCCCACGGGAGCCAATGTGGATGACGAGCTGGTTGATCTGCTCTATCAACCGTCCACCGATCTGGGAGCGCCCGAGAGTTTTCGAGGCTTTGTGAATCTGTTCTCTGACGTGCTGGCCCCCGATCTCCTGGCTGACATGCAGGTACCCGTGCGGATGATCTGGGGCAGCCGGGATCCCTGGGAATCAACGGAAGAAGCTGAGCGGTGGGCGCGAATGTTCAGCAGCATTCGCGAGCTGCGGGTGGTGGAGGGCCTGGGGCACTGCCCCCACGATGAGGCCCCGGAGAAGGTCAACCCCATTCTCTTGGAGTGGCTGGGGGCGAGCTAGTGCACCTGAGCCAGAACGTAGGAAAGGGGAAGATCAAGTAGTTTCCCAGCCGTGGGCACAAAGGCCCTGCGGTTGAAGACATCAAAATCCTGCCTCTCGATGACATCGAGGATGCCCCGATAGAGCCGCAGGGAGGCCCACACCGGCCAGCGTGCATCCGCTGACAACCAGCGCACGCCATCCTCCGATCGGGCAAACCACTCCCGGGCCCGGGCCAGTTGGAAGGTCATGAGCGCTCGCCAGTTGTCGTTCAACCGACCAGCCAGAAGGTCGGATTCGGCATAGTCGAAGCGTTTCATCTCATCTTCCGGAAGGTAGATCCGTCCCCGGGCCCGATCTTCTCCCACATCGCGAAGGATGTTGGTGAGCTGATTGGCAATTCCAAGGGCGATGGCCGCTTGGGTGGGATCCGGTCGCTCACTCCAGGGAGCCGAGGTGTAGGCAGGGTCAAGACCCATCACCGCCTGACTCATCAAACCGACCGTGCCCGCAACCCGATAGCAGTAGAGCTCCAGCTCGGCAAAGCTGGCATAGCGATGTTTTCTGACATCCATCCTCTGACCTTCGATCATGTCGAGGTAGGCCTGTTTCGGCTGGGGGAACCGCTCCATGGTGTCCACCATCACCCGGTCCAGATCATCCACGGTGTGGCCGTCAAAAAGGGCCCGGGTCCGCTCTTCCCAGGCATCGAGACGGGCAAGCAGGGTTTCGGCAGGCAAGGCCTGGGCCTGGGGGCTGTCCATCAGCTCGTCAGTGCGCCGACACCACACGTAAATGGCCCAGATTGCCCGACGCTTGGTCGGTGGCATCAAGAGGGTGCCGAGGTAGAAGGTTTTGGCCCACTGGGCGGTTTCCTGGCGGCAACGCTCATAAGCCTCCTCCAGGTTGGTCTGGGGGCGCAGAGAAGTGATGGTACCCACCACAATCACCCTCCCGCGGCGGCGCCAGCCAATTCCGGGGATAGGGCGCCAGGGGAGGCTCCTTCCGAAATCGCCTGGGCACAGAGCTTGCCGCTGAACACCGCACCTTCCATCGAAGCAAGATACCGTTGCATGGTGTAATCCCCGGCCAGAAAGAAATTAGAGATGGGAGATTTCTGATTCGGCCTCAGCTCCTGGCAGCCTGGCACTGTTTTATACACAGACAATGGCGTTTTCACAACGATCGACTTGCGAAGTTGGGCAGGCTGTTCGGAGGCAAAGTGCTGAGGAAACAGCCGCTTTAGCTCCTCCATTGTGGCCGCAACAATGTCCGAATCCGATTTGCCGATCCAATCCTTGGCTGGAGCAAAGACAAGCTCCAGCATGGATCGATCCGGATCGGCATATTCCTTACATGTATTACTCATGTCCGCATAGACACTCAGCAGCTCGCTCCGACTGAACAGCAAATGGTCAATCTCGGTGAGCTTGCGATCAAACCAAAGGTGAATATTGATCACCGGGACACCGTTGAGGCCAGACAGCTTGGAGAAATAAGGCATCTGCTTCCAAGGCTCGGGCAACAGCAGCTTCAGTGGATCCACAGGCAGGGCGCTCACATAGGCATCGGCCTGAACCTGCTGGGCCCCATCACCGCGGCCACCCATCCGGAAGGCTGCCACGGAGCCATCCTGATGGAGCTCGATGCCCCGCAGGGCCCGTTCCATCACCACTTCGCCCCCCCGGGCGCAGATGTAGTCCACGAGAGGTTTACATAGGCGTTGGGGAGGGTTTCCATCCAGAAACGCCATGCGGGAGCCATCTCGCTCCTGAAGGAAGCGATTCAAGGCCGTGAGCACAACCGTGCTGGAAATCTCATCGGGGCCAATGAAATTCAACGCCTTGCTCATGGCTAGGAATACTTCATCATTGACCCGTTCAGGAATGTTGTGAATCCTCAGCCATTCGCTCCAGGAATAGCGGTCGCAATCTTCCACATAAGTCTGGCCGCGAAGCATGGCTGGCACCAGGCCCAGACCGAAAGCAATCTTCTCCGGCCAGGTGAGCATGTCGTTGTTCGAAAGGATCGCGGCCACCCCATTGATGGGGGCCGGAAGATCGGGGAATTCGAAGCGGCTGTAGGTGCCAGGGACATCCCGTTGATTGAAGATCATGCTGTGGCTCTTCCACTGCAAGCGATCCTCGATGTCCAACTCCGCGAACAGCTGACGCATGTTGCGGTAAGCGCCAAAAAAGATATGCAATCCTGTTTCGTACCAATCTCCGTCGCTGTCTTGCCAGGCCGCTACCTTGCCCCCAAGCACATCCCGTGCCTCGTAGACCACTGGGGTGTGACCTGCATCACAGAGATATTTGGCGCAGGACAAACCAGCCAACCCGGCCCCTGCAATGGCAACGCGCATGGCGTACCCGAACACTGGGGGCAACCTTATCGGTCTGGAGCACCCAAGCGCCGATGGGCACCCCTCAAAGGCCAGCCTTCTCCCTAGAGTCTTCCCAGCTTCCGTTCATCCCGCTCATCCCAGACCATGGACACGCTCCTAAAGTCCACCACTCGGCATGTGCGGATCTTCACGGCCCGGGTGGAAGGGGGTGACCTGGTGCCCGATGCCAGCCAACTCACCCTCGACCTGGACCCAGACGAAGAATTTATCTGGGACGAGAGTGTGGTTCGCAAGGTTCACGAACGCTTCCGCGCGCTGGTTGCTGCCCACGCCGGGGAGGATCTCAACGACTACACCTTGCGTCGCATCGGTTCAGAGCTGGAGGGATGTCTCCGGCAGCTGCTCCAGGCGGGTGAACTCCGGTATAACCTGGACTGCCGGGTGTTGAACTATTCGATGGGTCTGCCTCGCAGCCCTGAGGCCCTGTGACCCGATCCCGACCGGACGACCGGGAGGATTTCTCTGAGGACCGGCGCCCGTGGCGCACGGTCCGGGAGAACACCAGCAACTGGAACGGGCGCAGCCAGGCCTATGGCCGATCCGAGAGGGACTCTCGCTATCGCAACGACCCAGGGCTCAACGACCGCGGCGGAGGTCGAGGCCCGGGGATGGGCGGGGGGGGAGGCAGCCCAGGCGG
>Ga0208723_1000176_pt1 | contig 21451 bp, 18 predicted proteins | sample LakMenEpi31Aug12_FD_150750 | JGI IMG/M metagenome (GOLD analysis project Ga0208723, IMG submission 150750) | Freshwater microbial communities from Lake Mendota, WI - 31AUG2012 deep hole epilimnion (SPAdes) | ecosystem: Environmental > Aquatic > Freshwater > Lake > Epilimnion/Euphotic zone ...
TGCATGGCAGAGAAGAGGCTGCCACCGAACACACCAGCCACACCCAGCATGTGGAAGGGGTGCATGAGGATGTTGTGCTCAGCCTGGAACACCAGCATGAAGTTGAAGGTGCCGGAGATGCCCAGGGGCATGCCATCCGAGAAGGAACCCTGACCGAAGGGGTAGATCAGGAACACCGCAAAGGCCGCCGAGAGGGGGGCGCTGTAGGCCACACAGATCCAGGGGCGCATGCCGAGGCGGTAGGAGAGTTCCCACTGGCGCCCCATGTAGGCCGAGATCCCGATCAGGAAGTGGAACACCACCAGCTGGTAAGGACCACCGTTGTAGAGCCACTCATCGAGGCTGGCGGCTTCCCAGATGGGGTAGAAGTGAAGACCGATGGCGTTGCTGGAGGGGATCACCGCTCCAGAAATGATGTTATTGCCATAAAGGAACGAACCGGCAACGGGCTCGCGGATGCCGTCGATGTCGACGGGGGGAGCAGCGATGAAGGCAACGATGAAGCAGATGGTGGCAGCCAGAAGGCAGGGGATCATCAGCACACCAAACCAGCCCACATAAATGCGGTTGTTGGTGGAGGTGACCCATTGGCAGAAGTTTTCCCAACTTCCAGCCTGGCTTCTGCTGCGAACGGCAGTGCTCATGGAATCAGGTACGGGTGGAATCAGTTCGGTTGCGTTGAACCCCATCAAAAAAGAGGTTCGTTAGGAATACCCCGTCGAAAGAAGACATGGGTAACAATCAACCTAGGAAGGGGCCCGCAGGACGCAAGCCTTGGCAAACAAACGTTGAAAGCCTTTGGAAAAGTTCATCGACAGGGGCCCTCAGGCCCCTTCGTTCTGCAGGGGTTGGGCCTGAACCTGTTGCATCAGCCAGTCGCGGGCCTCTTGAAGAAAAGCTGCCCAGTCGAGCCTTTCGGCCTCGGCAGCCCTGGCCACCAGGAGGGGGGCCTCGGCCTTGATGGCCTCCAGATCCGGCTCACTCACGCCGACGCTGCGGGCCATGAGATCAGCCATGGCATGGCCGACCACCCGCGTGAGATAGGCCGCGCTGAGGGCTTGGAGGGTTCCCCCCACGAGCCATGTGCCCCCATGCAGCTTGAAAGCACCGGCCACGGCCTGGCTGCTCCACTCCACCACTCCCATCGCCAGGGCCGCCTTGCCCAGATGCAGGGCGGCCGTCTTGAGCTGCTCCAGGGTCCAGGGGCAATTCCAGAGGCCGGCCATCTCCCGCAGCATGAGTCCGTTGGCGGCACTCAGCACAAGCAGGTCGAGGCTCAGCGAAGGGGTGACCAACACGCCGGCCGCCACCAGCCATTGGGTGCGGCGTTGCAGTTGCCGCCACTTCACCCGTCGCAGGCGTTCGAGGTCGGCCTGCCACCGCCCATGCAGGTGCTCCAGACACCGGCAGAGGGTGGACTGGGGGAGTTGTTTGCCTTCCTTGGCCAGCCATTGGGCGAGCGGAGCCAGACTGCACGCCAGCGCTTCCGATTCACCATTCCAGAGGAGGATTCGCTCGGGTCTGGCCCCTGGCCATTGGCTGCACAGATCCGTCAGCCAAGCGTCCGGGGATCCTTGGTCGTTCGCTTCTAACAGCACCCAAAGGGGCAGGTCGCCAGGGAGAGCCTCTAACCAGCGGAGGTCCGCGGCCATGAGCGGTGGTTGGAGGTGGAAGACCAGTGCGTCGCTGGAGGCGAATGCACCGCTCCACTGCCATCGGGAGCTGTTGGTCGGCAGAGGATCACTCACCACCAGCTGCAGGGGCAAGGGTCCCCTTAGGGCGACCTGGAGGCCGCAAAGGTGATCGTCAGGGAGCTTCCCCGAGCCCACCAGGGCCAGCCGGAGTCCCATCCTTTCCTGGGCTGAGAGCAGCTCTTGAAGGGCGGTGCTGCGACTCTCCTGAGACTCCGGATTTGAATCCAGCTGGACAAATTCAGCGAGAAGACTTTGGCATCGGTCGCTCCAGCTCTCGACCGTTTTGGGGCACAGCGGCAGGGAACGCCCCCTCTGTCCCCTGGCCAGCCAAATCCACCCCCCGGCAAGGGCCCCAAGGCCCAGCCAGGATCCGCCGCCTTGGAGCCCGTGGACGGCCACATCCACCACTACGCCTCCTGCAGAGAGAAGGAGGGCCTGTCGCATCCAAGGCGGGACGGCAGGGATGGTGGCAGGAGGTGGGTTCAGGCCAGACGACACGGGCGTAGAGAGAAAGCTTTAGCCATCACTGCAGTGTGGCGCAAACCCCTTCCTCTTGCACCGGGGGTAAACTGTCTTTGACAGGTGTCATTCCAGCGCTCTGATGGCCAGCGCAATAAGGGGCGCCCGAAAATGGTTGGATGCCGGAAACGGACGAGTTCAGCTCCCTACGCTGACGGATCCTCAGAAACGCCAGGCGGAGGCCTGCCTCACCCAGCTGCAGCGTGCCGAAGGCTGGACAGCAGATCTGCCTGTGCTGCTGCTCAACCGTTGTTGGTTGCGTCTCACGATCATTCCTGTGGAACGGCTGGCTTTTGAGCTTCCCCCCGATCTCAGCCGAGCGGCCCCTGAGCTGGTGCGCTACGGAGAATTGATCGAAGCGGGATGCCCAGGCCATCAGGCCCAGCAGCAGTGCTGGTTGGAGTTTGGGCCTGAGGCTTTTCACCTCGCCCTTCAACGCTTCTGGAAGGTTCAGGAGCGTGGGGCCCATGTCTGGACCCTGGAGCGGTATCTGGATGTCCTGACGGACTATCGCGAGCGGTTTGCGACGGAGCGGCCGCGCTCCCTCCCCTTGCTCGTGCTGGCCCGGCCCTCGGGCCGCTCGTTCTGTCCACCAACGGTGGAAGTGGATGGGCTGTTCTGGCTGCGTCCGGGTCTCGCCTTGGGCGAACCGCCGATGCGTCACACTTGCGCCTGATTCCCCATGGCGTCATGGCCGAAGGCACTTCTTCTCCGATTCCCTCCGAACGCCAAAGTGATCGTTTCCGCGGGGATGAAGGATCCCGTGGAGATCGTTCCGCTGGCCCCCGGGAGGGTGGATTCCGTATCCGCCTGAGCGACAACGAAATGCGTTCTGCCCGGGCCCTGCAGGAGGCCTTTGGTCTTCGCTCCACTGTGGCCGTGCTCGGGTTTGCCCTGCGCACCCTTGGCCAGCAGATGGAGGAAGGCAAGCTCGATGAACTGGCGGCCCAACATCGGGCCCAGATGGGGTCCCGTCCAGGGGGTGGGGCAGGGTCAGGTCGGCCGGAAGGTCGCCGGGAGCGCCCCGAGGGTGGCCGTGGAGCCGGCGGCCGTGGGCAGGAGGGCAGGGGGCCAGGGGGGCGGGGAGCCAAAGTCGATCCCTTTGCCCGCCCTTCCCGCCCTGCGGCGGCCACGGAGCCTGAGGGGCCCGTCGAGGAGCCTCCAGTCGAAGAGCAGGTCCTGGTGACTGCACTTTCCGCCGAATCTGCGGAGGTTCCCTCCAGCGAATCACGCGCAGTTCCTTCTGAATCTCCGGCGGTGCTGCCAACCCCATCGGACTCCCCGGATCTCCAGCCATCGACCACACCCAGCGAAGCTTCCCTGCCCTCCGAAGCGCCCCCAGCCCCTGATGCAGGAGAGGCTTCCCACCCTCCTGAGAAGTGAACTCAGTGGCCCTGTCCCCTTCCGCAAGGCCAAGGGTTCTGTCAGGCGTTCAACCCACCGGCGCTCTCCACCTGGGTAACTGGTTGGGAGCGATCCGCAATTGGGTGGATCTTCAGAACGACCACGACACCTTTTTTTGTGTGGTCGATCTGCATGCCATCACCGTGCCCCATGATCCGGCCTTGCTTGCCGAGCAGACCCTCGCAACGGCGGCGCTTTATCTGGCTTGTGGGATCGATCCCTCCCTCTCCACCGTCTTTGTGCAGAGCCATGTCAGTGCCCATAGCGAACTCTGCTGGTTGCTGAATTGCGTGACCCCCCTGAACTGGCTGGAGCGCATGATCCAGTTCCGGGAAAAGGCTCTCAAGCAGGGAGACAACGTCTCGGCAGGTTTGCTGGACTATCCAGTGCTGATGGCGGCCGACATCCTTTTATATGACGCTGATCGGGTGCCCGTCGGAGAAGATCAGAAGCAGCATCTGGAACTAGCGCGAGACATCGCCCAGCAACGCATCAATGCCCGCTTTGCACCCAGGGACAGGGACGGAGAGCCGATCCCGATCCTCAAAGTGCCGGAGCCCCTCATCCTTAAGGAAGGCGCCCGGGTGATGAGCCTCACCGATGGTCGCAACAAGATGAGCAAGAGCGATCCCAACGAGGCGTCCCGGATCACCCTGTTGGATTCTCCTGAAAGCATTGCGAAGAAGATCAAGCGAGCCAAGACCGACCCTGTGATGGGCCTGGAATTCGCCAATGCCGACCGTCCCGAGGCCGACAACCTCCTCGGCCTTTATGCGCTCACCAGTGGCCGCAGCCGTGATGCTGCGGCCGAGGAATGCGCAGAGATGGGTTGGGGCAGCTTCAAGCCTTTGCTCACGGAAGCCGTCGTGGAGGCCCTCAGGCCAATCCAGGGGCGCTACGAAGCCCTGCGTGAGGATTCAGGTCAGCTCATCAGCGTCCTGGAGGCTGGAGCTGATCGGGCTGGTGCTGTTGCCCAAGGCACGTTGGAGCGCGTCCGGGAGGCCATGGGCTTCCTTCCCTCCCCTGGGCAAGGGCACTAAGCACAACTTAACAATCTTGAAAGGTCCCATCACCGCCACTGATGGAGTGGCCTCCATGGGGAGTCCCACACCAATCCAAGTGATACGCCTGCTGTTGGTCGCCCAGATCCCCTGCCTGGCCTTGGTTTCGCCAGCGTTCCATGGGGGCGCTGGGCCCGTGAGTACATAGTTTCTTCTGCTTGTCCACCCCACCGGCTGGGGGGGTGGCCATTCCGGTGCTGCACCGACGAGGGTCACCCGAGCGTTTGCTTCAGACCGCTTGCTGTTCCGTTCCTGCTATGACCGTTCCTGTGGCCGCGCCGCCCTCATGGGCACTGTGGTTCTCCTGAGCGCCCTGCCCATGGCCCCTGCGACCCGCCTGGCGTCCGCCGAGATCCCGGCTCCCCAGGTGCGCACCGTTGTGGCACCACCTGAGCAGAGACCCATCCCCAGGGCACGGAATCTGGAATCAGCCGATGACCAGGCCTATGCCATCACCCCGAAACGGCGGGCGCTGCTGAACACCATCCGCTACGCCGAAGGCACCTGGGTGGGAGGGAGTGACGATGGCTATCGGGTGATCTACGGCGGTGGCCGGGTGGATCGCCTCGACCGCCATCCGGAGATCACTGTGCGCCGCACCTACGTGAGCGCTGCCGCAGGCGCCTATCAATTCCTTCCAGCCACCTGGCGAGAGGCGTCACGCCGGCTCGGCCTTGCCGATTTCGGTCCCCGCAGCCAGGATCAGGCCGCTCTCTATCTGATGGAGAAGCGGGGGGCCCTGGCCTCCTTCGATGCCCAGGGGTTGACCCTGGAGGTGCTGGCCCGCCTTGCTCCCGAGTGGGCCTCCCTGCCAGCCCACCACGGGGGGAGTTATTACGGCCAGCCTGTTAAATCCGCCGCTGAGCTGAAGCGCTTTTATGTCGGCGAGCTGGAGCGCCTCCAACAGGCCTAAGGCTCGCGGTAGATCACCCGGCCGCGCTCATCGTTACCCACATCCAGAAGATGGGCTTGGAGAAGTTTGTCGATCTCCTGCTGCAGGTGGAGGCTCTGAAACTGGTTGGGGAGTTCCAGTTCGATCAGGGCGTCATTCAGCGTGAAGCCCTTTTCCCCGCAGTGGCGGGCCAATTTCAGCAGCTGCCGATCCACCGGTTGGAGAATCTCTCCTGCGCCCTCGGGGAGGCTCAGCTCACGGTTGACCCCCGCCACCATCCCTGGAATCAGAAGCAGATCAATTAATTGCCCGATGCCGCACAACCCGAGGGTGAAGAGCCAGAGAAAGCCTGTGAGGGGTTTACGGTTGTAGATCCGATGGATGCCGCAGAAGCCCACCAGCGACAGGCACCACAGCCCATAGCTCAGGGCCAGGCTCCGGGGTTCCTCCCCAAACCCAGCCAGCCGGGTTCCAGGGGTGTCAGGGGGGCGGGAGCGGCTCACGGTGGGCCGATGCAGCGAGGAATGGATTGATTGTCAGTCCTGCCCTGGTCCGGCAACAGAGTCGGATTGCCGCGCCTGGGCCCCCCTTGCCGGTGCTGCCTAGGATTGCCGCTCGTGGAAATTCTTGGTGGTTGGTTCTGTGAGTAGTTCTCCCGCGGCCCCTGCGGTCCCGTCGCCCCAGCCGGTAGAGGCTCCAGAAGCACAGATGCACCTGCCGAAAACCAGCGAGAGTCCTGCCCTGCTGCGGATTCGCCATTCCATGAGCCATGTGATGGCCATGGCCGTGCAGAAATTGTTTCCCAAAGCCAAGGTCACCATTGGTCCCTGGACGGAAACGGGGTTTTATTACGACTTTGACCATCCGGAGCCCTTCACCGAGGCCGACCTCAAGGCCATCAAGAAGGAGATGGTGCGCATCATTGGCCAGAAGCTTCCCCTGGAACGGGTGGAGGTGAGCCGGGCTGAGGCCCAGCAACGCATCGAGGCCCAGAACGAGCCCTACAAGCTGGAGATCCTGGCGGGCCTCCAAGAGCCCATCACCCTCTACACCTTGGGGGAGGGCTGGTGGGATCTCTGCGCGGGCCCCCATGTGGCCAGCACCGCGGAGCTCCATCCCCGTGCCTTCGAGCTGGAGAGCGTGGCCGGGGCCTACTGGCGAGGGGATGAGGCCAACCCCCAGCTGCAGCGCATCTACGGCACCGCCTGGGAAACCCCGGAGCAGTTAGAGGAAGACCGGCGGCGGAAGGCGGAGGCCCTCCGACGAGACCACCGCAGGCTCGGAAAGGATCTGGATCTGTTCTCCATCGAGGATGAGGCCGGTGCTGGCCTGGTGTTCTGGCACCCAAGGGGAGCCCGCATGCGGCTGCTCATCGAGGATTTCTGGCGCCAGGCCCATTTCGACGATGGCTATGAGCTGCTCTACACCCCCCATGTGGCGGATCGCAGCCTTTGGAAAACCTCAGGCCATCTGGATTTCTATGCCGAGTCGATGTTTGGCCCCATGGCGGTGGATGAGCGCGAATACCAGATCAAGCCCATGAACTGCCCCTTCCATGTGCTCACCTATGCCAGCCGATTGCGGAGCTATCGGGAATTGCCGATCCGCTGGGCGGAACTGGGAACGGTCTATCGCTACGAGCGACCGGGGGTGATGCATGGGCTGATGCGGGTGCGGGGGTTCACCCAGGACGATGCCCATGTGTTCTGTTTGCCCGACCAGATCGGCGCGGAGATTCTCCGGGTGCTCCATCTCACGGAGCGCATCCTGTCCACCTTCGACTTCCGCCGCTACGAGATCCACCTTTCCACGCGGCCGGACAAATCCATTGGGGAGGACGCCGTGTGGGAGCTGGCCACCCAGGGGTTGGTGGAGGCCCTACGCCAAAAAGGGTGGGCCTACAAGGTGGATGAGGGGGGCGGAGCGTTCTATGGCCCCAAAATTGACCTAAAGATCGAAGATGCGATCGGCCGCCTTTGGCAGTGCTCCACGATTCAGCTGGATTTCAACCTGCCGGAACGCTTTGATCTCCACTACGTGGCGGCCGACGGGAGTCGCCAGCGGCCGATCATGATCCACCGGGCGATTTTCGGGTCCCTGGAGCGCTTTTTCGGGATCATGACGGAGAACTACGCCGGCGACTTCCCCTTTTGGCTGGCTCCCGAGCAGGTCCGCTTGCTCCCGGTGAGCGATGGGGTCTTGCCCTGGGCCCAGACCGTGCTGGAGCACCTCAAGAGCGCTGGGGTGCGTGCCACCCTCGACCTCAGCGGAGACCGTCTGGGCAAGTTGATTCGCAATGGAGAGCAGATGAAGATCCCCGTGCTTGGAGTGATCGGGGCCAAGGAAGCGGAAGCGGGCGCCGTGAGCCTGCGCACCCGGCGGGAGGGCGATCGCGGCGTGGTGAGCCTGGAGCAGCTGATCACCGGCGCCTGTCAGGCCAATGGGGCCAGGGCGGCTTCCCTCCCCCTGTCCTGAGGGCGTCAGTTTGACCCTTCTTCTGGCTGGCGACATCGGGGGCACCAAGACCCTCCTGAGCCTTTACCGCTCCTCGGCCTCAGGATTGGAGTGTCTGAGGGAAACCCGCTACCCATCCTCCGATTGGAGCCATCTGGGTTTCATGGTGAGGGATTTTCTCGATGGGGTTGAAACCCTGGGCCTTCCCCGCCCAGCGGCGACCTGTTTTGCGGTGGCAGGTCCCGTAGAGGGAGGGCAGGCCCAGCTCACCAACCTCAACTGGCTCCTTGATGAGGAAGACCTGGCCGCCAACTGTGGCCTGACCAGCGTGGAGCTCGTGAATGACTTTGCCGTGCTGGTGTACGGGCTGCCCCATCTCCAGCCCCACCAGCTGGCCCAGGTGCGGCCTGGGCACGCTCGGGAAGAAGCGCCGGTGCTGGTGCTGGGCGCAGGAACGGGCCTCGGGGTTGCCATGGGTGTTCCGACCCCCGGCGGCCTGATGGCGCTCCCCACGGAAGGGGGCCATGGCAGCTTTGCCCCACGCAGCCTGCAGGAATGGCAACTGGCCGAATGGCTCAGAGCCGACCTCGGCCTGGAGCGCCTCTCCATCGAGCGGGTGGTGAGCGGGACGGGCCTGGGCGCCGTGGCGCGCTGGCTCCTGGCGGAGCGCCATCCAGGTGGCGACCACCCCCTGCGGGCCCTGTTGGCTGAAGGGAGCGATTGGCCGAGCGCCGTGGCCGAGGCCGCCCAACAGGGAGACAGCCTCGCCCAGGAGGCTCGCCAGCTCTGGCTTGGGGCCTATGGCGCCGTGACCGGCGATCTTGCCCTCACCAGCCTTTGCCAAGGGGGCATCTGGCTGGCGGGAGGCACGGCGGGCAAACAGCTCGAGGGGCTCCGTTCCCCAGCGTTCCTGGAGGCCTTCCTGGCGAAAGGTCGCCTTCGTCCAGTGCTCGAGACGATCCCCATTCAGGCCATTACGGATCCCGCGGTGGGGGTGTTCAGTGCGGCGTGCCGAGCCCGCATGCTCGCTGGCGGGGGGATGGGACACTGAGAGGAGCGGAAAGAGGCCTATGGGACAACCCCTGATCGGCGAGGGGGTCGTGGTGGATGTCCCGGCCACCACAGCCAATATTGGTCCGGGATTTGATTGCCTCGGTGCGGCCCTTGATCTCAATAACCGTTTTGAGTTGCGGGTGGTCGAAGGGGGGGTCGACCGGTTCGATCTCCTGATTGAGGGGCCGGAGGGATCCCACCTGCGGGGTGGACCCGACAACCTCATCTACCGCTCCGCCCAGCGGGTTTGGAAGGAAGCGGGCGTGGAGCCGGTGGGGTTGGAGGCCAGAGTTCGACTGGCTGTCCCCCCTGCGCGGGGTCTGGGCAGCAGCGCAGCGGCGATTGTGGCCGGCCTGATCGGGGCCAATGCCCTGATTGGGGATCTTCTGAGCCGGGAAAAACTCCTGGAGCTTGCCATCGTGATCGAAGGCCATCCAGACAATGTGGTGCCCTCTCTCCTGGGTGGGTTGTGCCTGACGGCCAAAACGGCGGTGCCCAACTGGCGGGTGATGCGGAGTGAATGGCATCCCTCCGTCCATGCGGTGGTGGCGATTCCGGGGATTCGCCTGAGCACATCCGAGGCGAGGCGGGCCATGCCCCGCAGCATCCCGATTCCCGATGCGGTGACCAACCTCGGCAGCCTGACCCTGCTGCTGCGGGGTCTGCGGACCGGGGATGGGGAACTCATTGAAGCCGGGATGCACGACCGCATTCATGAGCCCTACCGCTGGGGCCTCATCCAGGGCGGGCGCGAAGTGCGGCAGGCCGCTCTGGAGGCTGGAGCCTGGGGCTGCGTGATCAGTGGGGCTGGGCCGAGCCTGTTGGCTCTTGCCTCGGAAGACCGGGCCCATGAGGTCGGCCAGGCCATGGAGTTGGCCTGGCAGGCCTGTGGCGTCACCAGTCGCCATGCGGTGCTGGGCTTGCAACAGAGCGGCAGTGCCTGGAGTCCCCTGTCTGCGGGGGGGGATCAGCCCGTTCCTCCCGCCAAGCGCCAGGTGGGCGCTGCCGTTGGTGGAAGCCGGGGGCGAAGCCGAGGCCGCCAGGGCTGAACCCAGACCATTCCGGTTCTTGAGTAGATATGCTCACCGGCGTCTGGGAATGACTGCGTTCCCTTCCCCGTGGCCAGGCCGGGGATTTCCCTTCTTCCCTCCCCCCCAGCGTTGTGATGGACGGCTCCTTTCCCTGGCTCACCCTGATCGTGCTCCTGCCAGCGGCAGCGGCCCTGGCGATGCCCCTCCTTCCCGGGGATCCGTCTGATCCACGACCTCCAAGGCTTGTCGCCCTTGGGGTGCTTGCGGCCGACATGCTCCTCATGCTCTGGACGTTCAGCCAGCATTTCGATGGATCGCAGAGCACGCTTCAGCTGGTGGAACGGGTGAGTTGGGTTCCCGTGATCCACCTCGAGTGGTCGTTGGCGGCCGATGGCCTTTCCGCCCCCCTGGTGGTGCTCAGCGGGTTGGTCACCCTTCTGGCCGTGGCCGCCAGCTGGAATGTGACCAAAAAACCCAGGCTGTATTACGCCCTCCTGCTTGTGCAGGCTTCGGCCCAGGCCTTGGTGTTTCTCTCCCAGGATTTCTTGCTCTTCTTCCTCGCCTGGGAGCTGGAGCTGGTGCCGGTCTATCTGCTGATCGCCATCTGGGGGGGCACCCAGAGGCAATACGCTGCCACGAAATTCATCCTTTACACAGCCACCGCCTCCCTGCTGATTCTGGTGAGCGGACTGGCTCTTGCCCTCTCTGGCGACTCCTTCACCCTCAACCTCAGCGAGCTGGCCAGCCGCTCCCCCGGGGGCACCTTCGGTCTGCTCTGCTACCTGGGTTTCCTCATCGGATTTGGGGTGAAGCTCCCCATATTCCCTTTGCACACCTGGCTTCCGGATGCCCATGGGGAAGCCAATGCTCCGGTGTCCATGCTGCTGGCCGGGGTGTTGTTGAAGATGGGCGGGTATGCCCTGCTCCGTTTCAATGTGCAGATGCTTCCTGAGGAGCATCTGCGCCTGGCGCCGGCCTTGATGGTGCTGGGAATCGTGAACATCATCTGGGGGGCTCTCAATGCCTTCGCCCAGGACAATGTGAAGCGGCGCATTGCCTGCAGCTCCGTGAGCCACATGGGTTTTGTGCTTCTGGGCATCGGGGCCGTGGATGCCCTGGGCCTGAGTGGGGCCATGCTGCAGATGATCAGCCATGGGCTGATTGCGGCGGCCATGTTCTTCGTGACCGGTGTGTTCTACGAGCGCACCAAGACCCTCTCGATCCCCAACATGGGTGGTCTGGCCAAGGTGCTGCCGATCACCTTTGCCTTCTTTCTGACCAGCTCCCTGGCCTCCCTGGCCCTGCCTGGGATGAGTGGTTTTGTGAGTGAAATCACGGTGTTTCTGGGGATCACCTCCAACAGTGATCTCACCACCGGATTCCGGGTGATCACGATTGTGCTGGCGGCCATCGGCCTCGTGCTCACGCCGATCTACCTGTTGTCTCTCTGCCGCCGGGTGTTTTTCGGCCCCCGGATCCCGGCCCTGGCCATGGTGGGCGACATGAATCCAAGGGAATTGGTCATTGGGATGTGCCTGCTGGTGCCCACCCTGGTGATTGGCTTCTGGCCCAGGGTGGCCATTGATTTCTATGAAGCGAGCACCAATGCTCTCTCGGGCCGGCTCGCCAGCCAGACTGTGGCCCTTCTGGGTGGCTTCCCTCCCCTGGGGTAGCCCCACAAGCTGCCGCCGTGGGTTGGAATGACTCCAGTGCATCGAAGCCCGTTCCGTTCCCCATGAGCGTCACCCTTGAGCCGCCAGCCCTCCTGGCTGGGGAAGGCCTGCCCCAGTTTCAGGCCATCACACCGGATCAGATCCAGCAGCACATTCCCGCGCTCCTCTCCCAGCTGGAGAGCGAACTCAGCTCTCTGGAACAACTGTTTTCCGCCTCCCTGGAGCAAGGCAGGCCCCTCACCTGGCACGAGGTGATGGACCCCCTCCACCGGCTCACCGAGCGCCTGCGCTGGAGCTGGGGGGTGGTGGGCCATCTCAACGGGGTCTGCAACAGCCCGGAATTGCGGGAGGCCCACGCCAGTCAACAGGCGGCGGTGGTGGCCTTTGGCCAGCGCTGCGGCCAGAGTCAGGTGCTCTACCGGGTGCTCAGGGCTCTGCAGACCCAGGGGGGCTGGGACGGCACCCAGAAGCGGATCCTGGATGCGGAGCTCCGAGACATGGAGCTGCGGGGCGTGGGACTGGAAGGGGACAGCCAGGTCGCTTTCAACGCCGAGAGCCAGGAGCTGGCCGAACTGGCCACCCGCTTCGGCAACCAGTTGCTCGATGCCACCAGCGCCTGGAGCCTCACCCTCACCTCACCCGAAGAGGTGGAGGGTTTGCCCCCGAGCTTGCTGGAGCAGCTGGCCCAGGCGGCCCGCCAGGGGGAGGTGCGCCACGCCGATGGCAGCGAGGCCAGTGGCGAGAAGGGCCCCTGGCTGATGGGGCTCGACATGCCCCGCTTCGGCCCGTTTCTGCAATACAGCCGCCGGCGCGACCTCAGGGCAAAGGTGTATCGGGCCCACGTGAGCCGGGCCTCCGGGGAGGAGGGAGGCAACTGGCCCCTGATCCGCCGGATCCTGGAGCTGCGCCGCCAGCAGGCCCAGCGGCTGGGCTACGCCAACTGGGCCGAGGTGAGCCTGGCGGCCAAGATGGCGGGCTCCGATGCGGAAGTGGAACAGCTGCTGGAGGATCTGCGGGTGGCGTCGTTCCCGGCGGCCCAGCGGGAGCTGGAGGATCTCCGGGTCTGCGCCGAGCGGGCGGGGGCGCCGGAGGCGGCCGATTTCCAGCCCTGGGACACGAGCTTCTGGGCGGAGGTGCGCCGCAAGGAGCTGTTTGATCTCGACAGCGAGGCCCTGCGCCCCTGGTTCCCCCTGCCCCAGGTGCTGGATGGACTGTTCGGCCTGTGCGACCGGCTTTTTGCGATCAACATTGAGGCGGCTGATGGCCAGGCGCCGGTGTGGCATCCGGATGTGCGCTTCTTCCGTGTGAACGACCGCGATACCGGCCTGCCGATCGCGGCCTTTTATCTGGATCCCTACAGCCGGCCGGGCAGCAAGCGCGGTGGCGCCTGGATGGATGAGTGCCTGGTGCGCCAGGTGAAGGCCGATGGCACGCCCGTGCTGCCTGTGGCCTACCTGGTGTGTAACCAGAGCGCTCCGGTGGGCGACACCCCCAGCCTGATGACGTTCCAAGAGGTGGAAACCCTCTTCCACGAATTCGGCCATGGGCTACACCACATGCTCACCACCGTGGAGCGGCCCCAGGCGGCGGGCATCAACAATGTGGAGTGGGATGCGGTGGAGCTGCCCAGCCAGTTCATGGAGAACTGGTGCTACGACCGGGCCACGTTGCTGGGCATGGCCCGCCATTGGCAGAGCGGCGAGCCCCTGCCGGAGGCGGAATTCGCCAAGCTGCAGGCGGCCCGCACCTTCATGGGGGGCGCTGCCACCCTGCGCCAGGTGCACTTCGCCCTCACGGATCTGCGGCTCCATAGCCAGTGGCATCCGGAGTGCGGCCAGACGCCCGAGCAGCTGCGCCGGGAGATCGCCCGCACCACCACCGTGCTGCCGCCGATCGAGGAGGACGCCTTCCTCTGCAGCTTCGGCCACATCTTCGCCGGCGGTTATTCGGCCGGCTACTACTCCTACAAGTGGGCCGAGGTGCTGAGCGCCGATGCTTTCAGCGCCTTCGAGGAGGTGGGGCTGGAGAACGAGGAGCTGATCCGCGCCACGGGCCGCCGCTTCCGCGACACCGTGCTCAGCCTGGGGGGCAGCCGCCATCCTGCGGAGGTGTTCGAGGCCTTCCGGGGCCGGGGGCCCTCGGCGGAGGCCCTGATCCGCCACACGGGCCTGGCGGCACCGGAGCCCGCCCTGGCCGGAGCCGCGGAGTAAGGGGGAGGTGCGGCGCCGTGGTGCCGAGCTGGAGGGCCTGGAGGCGGGCAACGCCTGGGCCCTGCGGGATCCCCTGGTGCCCCATACCAACTGGCTGGTGGGCGATCACCCGGCCATCCCGGCCGACTCGCTGCGGTTTCTGCGCCACCTCGGCCACCCCGATGGGCTCGAGGCGGCGGCCAACCTGGCGGTGAAGTGGTTCGTGCACGATCCGGCCGACCCTCCGGAGTGGGGCCAGGCCAAGCCCCCCAGCGTGGGCCGCACCCTGTCGCTTCTGGCGGGGCCAGGTGCCTTTGAGCTGTGCTTCCGTCGCCCGGAGGCGGGCGAGGAGGTGGATGCGGGCCAGAAAGCGGAGGTGGTGCTGGAGGAGCCGGGGGACTTTGCTCTCTGGGGGCCGGGGCTGGCGCACAGCTGGCGGGTGCTTGCGCCCTCGGTGGTGCTCACGGTGCGCTGGGAGCTGGTGGGGGGCGTCACACCAGCTTTTGCTTCACCAACCGCCAGTAATGCTGGCCGAGCGGAGTGAGTCTGCAGCCCGTGCTATTCATCGCGGCGAAATACATGTCATTTTCGCCAATAGGGACAAGGAGATTCAGACGGTTGTATCGCTGCAAGATTGTGAAAATCTCCACCTTCACGGGATCCTTCCCCTTGTAATCGGCTTTGAGATGCTCCGGGCTGGGATCTTTCTCATAGGAGGGATCCAAGGCGTGTTCATCGTCCTTCGCCGGAAAGAATTGGGTAATCCGATGCAGGTCAGACAGGCTGATCTTTGGTTGAGTGTTGCGCAGGGAGATGAACTGCTGCACGTTGCTCTTGAACATCGGCCGTTGCTGAAAGGCACTCAGGGACTGGTCGATGAACGCATACACACTGGCGGGTGACACTTCCCCTGTGATGTTGGCGGCGGCCCCCTTGAGGGCTTCCACCATCAATCCGGTGAAGAGTCCGGATCCGTTGTTTTCTGCTGCCTGCTGCCGTTCTGTCGAGGCGGTGAGCACGGTGACGTTTTTTCCTAGTGTCGCCACATCGGGGGTGTAGGGCTGTGCCGCCATGGCCCCGGAGTGGCAGCAATCGAGGATCACCAGCTTGTGCCGGATCGGCGATTGATTCACCCAAAGGTCCAGATCGCTGAGTGGCAATCCATCACTGGCGGTTTCGGCATCACTGGCCTGCAGATAGCCACCGGTGGATTCGATCAATCCGTGGCCGGCAAAATAGAACAGGCCCGCTTCCGCGTCCTCTTCAAAAAATCTTTGTACCCGCTCTCGCAGGTCATGGCGGCCGAGCGGGGAATGGTGGTTTTTTGCCACCCGCAGGTCGCATTGAAAGTTGAGGGTGCCATCGTGATGGCGCGCCAGAACATCACAGACCGACTGGGCGTCAGCAACACAACCCGTGAGATTTCTTATGTTTTCGCTCGCGTATTCGTCAACGCCGACAATCAGAGCCTTTCGCATGGTGCAGGGCGATCACGGAAAGTGATATTGCCCTGAATCTAATGCTGCATAATCAGCCCCAGCTGCTCGGATCCCGGCCGCCGTGACCCCCCGGGTGTTCCTCTCCTATTCCCACGACAGCGAGGCCCACAAGGACTGGGTGCGGCAGCTGGCGGAGCGGCTGGTGGCCAGCGGGGTGGAGGTGACGCTCGATCAGTGGGACCTGAAGCCGGGCATGGATGTGGTGCTGTTCGGCGAAACGGCGATCCGCGAGGCCGACCGGGTGCTGATGGTGTGCTCGCCCACCTATGTGTGCAAGGCGGAGCAGCGCCGCAGCGGCACCGGCCAGGAGTGCCTGATCGTGTCGGCCCACATGGCCCGTCAGGCCGACACCCGCAAGTTCATTCCCCTGCTGCGCCATCCGGAGTTGCAGCCGCTGCCGCAGGCGCAGCCCGACCAGAAGCTGATCCCCGATTTCCTCGGGCCCCGCCTCTGGGTTGACTTCCGCGACGACGCCGGCTTTGAGCAGAGCCTCAAGGAGCTGCTGCATGACTTGTTTGAGGTGCCCCGGTATCAGAAGCCGGCGTTGGGGGTGAATCCGTTCCTGGGGGGTGGCAAGGGGACTGGGGCTGGCTTGGCGCCCACCGAGCTGGTGCTGCAGCCGCAGCGGCAGGTGCAGGTGGAGGCCGTGGAGCAGGAGCTGGGGGAGGGGAGCAGCCTGCGGCTCATCCGGATTCCGGCGGGGGAATTCCTGATGGGCTCACCGCTGGAAGAAGAGAATCGGTTGGATCGAGAAGGCCCCCAGCACAAGGTGAAGCTGGCGAGCTTCTTCATCAGCCAGACCCCCATCACCCAGGCCCAGTGGCGGGCGGTAGCCCAGTGGCAGCCCCGGCAAGGCGAACGCTGGGAGCGGGAGTTGAAGGCGAGCCCATCGCACTTTGCTGATGGAGCTGACAGGGACCAGCGCCCTGTGGAGCAGGTGAGCTGGCTGGGTGCGATGGAGTTCTGTCGCCGCCTGAGCCAACGCACCGGACGCCAGTACACGTTGCCCAGCGAAGCCCAGTGGGAATACGCCTGCCGAGCGGGAACGAGCACGCCATTTTCTTTTGGGGACACAATCACACCGGAGCTGGCGAATTACGACGGGACATACACCTATGGCAATGGCCCCAAGGGTGTGTATCGAAAGCAGACCACCCCTGTTGGGATGTTTCCCGCGAACGCCTGGGGTCTGCAGGACATGCACGGAAACGTGTGGGAATGGTGCCTGGATGACTGGTACGAGAGCTACGTGGGGGCCCCCGTGGATGGGACCGCCTGGCTGGATGGGGCGGAGGAGAAGAGCAAGGGGGGAGGAGAGGAGAGGAAGCTGCTGCGCGGCGGCTCCTGGAGCCTCAGCCCCGGGCTCTGCCGCTCGGCCTGCCGCTTCCACGGCCAGCCCGTCGATGCCTTCATCAGCTTCGGGTTTCGTGTGGTGTGCCTCCCCCAGGGCCCTTCCCTTAACCCTTAAACCCTCAATCCCTCAACACTGGCTGTTTCTTAACCCTGGCTGTTCGGTTTGGGGCTGTTGGCTGTTGGGGGAGGGCGCCGCAGGCGCCTCATCGCCGAGTTGGCGATCCAGGAGGCCACGCCGGGCCAGGCCAACCGATCAGCGTTCCTGTGCTTCCAGCCAGGCCGCGAGATCCTGCGGGCCTTGAAAATCGAGCAGGGCATCGGCCAGGGCCTCCAGCCGAGGCAGCGGCAGGGCTTGGATCCGGGCCTGCTGCTGGGAGCTGAGGGTGCCGCAGCGGCGTTGGAGCAGGCGCACCGTGAGGGCAGCGGCTTCGGCTTGGCGGCCCTGATCCTGCCCGAGACCAAAGATCTCCTTATAGATGGCGCTGCTGGTGAAGTCGTCGAGGGTGATGCCGCCCATGGCGCAGAGTTCGGGGATGGAACGGCCGCTGAAGCGTGCGACCAGGATAGCGGCGATCACGGTGTCGATTTCGCCGGAGAGGGTGGTGCCGGCTGCCGACCGGCGGATGGCGGTGGCGCTGGCGCTCACCTGGGCCTCGGGGAGCAGCAGCAGGCCCAGGCCCCGCTGCAGGGGCGTGAGCTCCACAAGGCCTCGGGGTCAGACATTCAACAGAGATCTCGCTAGGTTTTTTGGCAAAATCTCAAACAGCCAGATGGCGAATCGCTCCATCAGCGTGTCGCTGGACGAGGGTCTCCTGGCCGAGCTCGATGCCCAGGTGCCAATCGCTCCGCCCTGGTCAGTGAGGCGCTTGCCGACTGGCTGGCGCGGCGGCGGGTGGCTGCCCTCAACACCGCCTACGCCCATCTGGCCTCCCTGGAAGCCGCAGACCTGCAGGCCGCTGCCGAGGCAGCCGTGGCCATGGGGCTGGAGGCCATGGCGGTGGACACCGATGGCTGAGCGGGGGCGCGTCTATTTCTGGCCCCGCAACCGCAGCTTCGGCGTTGGCAAACCGCGCCCGGTGGTGGTGCTCCCCCTCAGCACAACCGCCGAGCTGGCGAACAATCCACTCGCCTATCCCTTGGGTCCATCCGCCGTCAATGGCCTGCGCGTGCTGAGCTCCTGCAGGGCCCCCTCGGCCGGATCAGCTCTGCTGAACTGAAGGACATCGCAGCAGGGATGGTCGCGACACTCGATCTGCAATGCCTTCCGGCCGAGGAGTCCTATGCCTTTGCCCGCAGGTTGCAGGGCAAGCCCGGTTGCACCGTTTCGATGTGCTGAGCCTTTTGGCTCGGCTGGCCCACCCCGCAGCAGCCAGGAACGCTGGATCGCTGGCCTGCATCCCCATCTCTGCATACCCTGACGGCAATGCGACCAGCGCAGGCCAGCAGGGATGAGCGCAATCTTCATCAGCTACACCGGCCGTGATCCCGTAGGCGATGCCTGGGCCGATCGGCTTGTGGACTGGTTCCGGGAGTGGGGCTACGGGTTCTTTCGCGACAAGGACCACAGAGATGGCGCGAAGGCCGGTGAGGACTGGCGCGCAACGCTGTATGCCGAGCTGGACGATGCCACCGCGATGGTGTGCCTGTGCAGCCAGCAGTACGACAGCTCACCCTGGTGCGTGGGGGAAGTGGCGATTGCGGTGGAGAAGGGCAAAACCGTGATCCCGATCCAGCTGGCGAGCACAGCCGATGAGCTGAAGCAGGAACCGTTGCCGCTGCTGCTGCAAACCAAGCAGGCGATCCAGGTGGCTGGGGCGAAGGCCCCCAGCCCGGAGCAGCTGGCGGAGGTGAAGCAACAGTTGCAGGCCAGGTTGCGGGAGAAGCTGAACTGGCGGGATCTGCAGCACTGGGACCGGAGCCTGGCGCCTTATCCAGGCCTGCCGGCATTTGAGGAACAGCAGGCGCCGGTGTTCTTCGGGCGCGACAAGGCGATCGAGGCGGTGGTGGAACGGCTCGAGGCCCTGGCCCTGAGGCCTAGGGCGCTTCTGTTGCTGCTGGGAGCATCGGGCTACGGCAAGTCGTCGCTGGTGCGGGCGGGCGTGGCGCCGCGGTTGAAAGGAACCGGCGCAGAAGGCATGACGGTGGTGCCGCCATTCACACCGGGTGACGAGCCGTTCCAGGAACTGGAAGAGGCGGTGGCGGCTGCCGGCGAGGAGTTCGATCCTGCCGATCCCCTCGACAGCCTGCGGGCGCTCCAGCGCAGGAACAAAAAGCCGGTGCTGCTGGTGATCGACCAGTTCGAGGAGCTGCTCACGGCTGGCCCCAAGGAGGAGGGCACGGCGGATCAAGGGGAGCTGTTTCAGGCGTTTCTGCTGAAGCTGCTGCGTGCCCGCAAGCCAGGGCTGATGGTGCTGGCCACGATGCGCACGGATTTTCTGGCGCCGCTGCAGAGCCGATGGCCGGCGCTCACGGCCATGGCCAGCACCATCACCCTGGAACCGATCCAACCGGAGGATTTCGGTGTACTGATCACCGGCCCGGCGAAGCGCGCCAGTCTCACCCTGGAGGCTGGACTGGAAACGCGGCTGGTGAAGGAGAGCGGCGGGCGCGATGCCTTGCCGCTGCTGGCCTTCACCTTGGAGCAGTTGTGGAAGGCCCGCACAGGTCAGTGCCTGACGCTGAAGGCCTACGACGACCTCGAAGGCGTGGAGGGAGCCGTGCGCAAGCGGGCCAAGGAGTGCTGGGATCCGGAGACGAGCAGCGAGGCGGTGCGCCAGGCGCTGCGGGAGGCGTTTCTCGATCACCTGGTGAGCGTTGGTGGCGACGGCCGCGAGGCCAAGCGGCCAGCGCCCCTGGCGGCCTTGCCGAGCGCCAGCCGCGAGATCGTGCAGAAGATGGTGGACGACCGCCTGCTGGTGTTGAACAACGGCATCCTCGAGATCGCCCACGAAGCGCTGCTGCGCACCTGGGATCCGCTGGTGCAGTGGCTCGAGGAGAACCAGGAGGAACGGCTGCAATGCTTGCGGGTAAAGCGCCTGCAGCCGGATCTGGCGGTGGAGGCCCCACCGCGGCAGCGTCGCCAGGCGCTAGAGCAGCTGGCGGCCCTGGCGGCGGCGGGCGGGATCGAGCAGAAGGCGGTGGCGAAGGAGGGGCTGGAGCCGCTGGCCCAGTTGCTGGCACCGCGCAAGACACCGGAAGGGGATCCGCCCACCGCCCCGGAGGCCGACCGCGCCGATGCGGCGCTGATCTTGGCCCTGATCGGCGCTGAGGAACCGCTGAGCGCCTGCCTGGCGGATGGGGCAGCGCCGGTGGAACTGCGGCGTCGGGCGGCCGAGAGCCTGGGGCTGCTGGCGAAGCGCAGCAGCGATCCAGAGCAGCGCGAGCGGATTGAGGGTGAGCTGGAGGCGGTGCTGCGTGGCGATGCCCTCGATGTGCAGGTGGTGGACGTGGCGGGCTGGAAGGAGCACGACAAACGTCTGCCGCTGCTGCAGGGCGCCTCCAGGGGCCTGCAACTGGCGGCCTCAGCTAAACTGGCATTGCTGGGCAGCGGCCCGGGCCGTGTGGTGCCGATGCTCACGCTCACGGCTCTGGAAGAGGCCGGCGGGCTGCACATCACCACCGAGGTGGTGGAGGTAGAGGTGTGGCGGCTGCCGCTGCCGGAGGGGGAGCAGCTGGAGCTGGTGATGGTGCCGGGTGGTGAGCACCGAATCGGCTCTCCGGCCGACGAACGCGACAAAGCAACGGTGCTGAACTGGTTTGCCGCCAACCGCGACGGCTGTCGGGACCCCCGCACAGAAGAGCCGCTGGATGTGGAAGCGGAGCGGCGGGTGGAGCTGGCACCGTTCTGGCTGCTGCGGCATCCGATCAGCCAGAGGCAGTGGCAGGCGGTGGTGAAAGCGGTGGAAGCGGTGGAAGCGGTGGAGCGTGAGCTCGACGAGAGCCCCGGGGGAGCGAAGGCCGAAAGCCTGTGGGACCTCTACGGCCAGCCTGGTGAACTGGCCGTGAACCAGGTGAGCTGGAACGACAGCCAGGAGTGGCTGCGGCGTCTGAACCGCTGGCTGAGCGAGCAATGGCTGGTGTTGGGGGGTGGGGGCAAGCCCCTGCAGCTGGCGTTGCCGGGGGAAGGCCAGTGGGAGGCGGCCTGCCGGGCGGGAACGGCGACGCCGTTTCATTTCGGCGACACGCTGGATGCCCGCTGGGCCCGCTACGACGCGTCGTATGTGTTCGGCCTGGGTCGCAAGGGCGCGAAGGCAAAGCAGCCGGGTGTGAACGGTGGCTGTGGGCTGGTGAACCGCTATGGGCTGGGCGAGATGCACGGCCAGCTTTTTGAGTGGTGCGGCGACAGCTGGCATCCGAACCCTGTGGGCGAGGGCTGGCATGCGGATGGCCTGCCTTGGGAAGGGGAGGATGGGGATCTGGCGCGTCGAGAGAGCGGCCAGCGGGGCTGGAAGCTGCTGCGCGGCGGCTCCTGGGTCGCCGGACCGCACGGTTGCCGCGCCGCCTACCGGCACAGCAGCGACCCGGACTACGTCGACACCGGCATCGGCCTGCGTCCCTGCTGCTGTCCCTCTCCCCCAGGTTCCCTTCTTGGTTCTTGAGCCCTTGGGCCCTTGGCCCTTGGGCTGTTGG
>Ga0208723_1000177_pt1 | contig 21419 bp, 40 predicted proteins | sample LakMenEpi31Aug12_FD_150750 | JGI IMG/M metagenome (GOLD analysis project Ga0208723, IMG submission 150750) | Freshwater microbial communities from Lake Mendota, WI - 31AUG2012 deep hole epilimnion (SPAdes) | ecosystem: Environmental > Aquatic > Freshwater > Lake > Epilimnion/Euphotic zone ...
ACCCTCGACGCCGTAGTGCATACCGCATTATCGGTGAGGCAGTAACCGCTACATCCGCAAAGGATGCAGCACAACAGGCTGGTCTCGACTGGCATGTACAACTGGCTGACGTACAAGCGTTAGCCGTATCGAATGATGGTGTCAACACCCTCGAAGTGCCATCAACATTCGCAACAGTTCGTACCAATAAAGATGCAACACAGTCAGTGCTTGGCACTGTCGGTGGTAGATACAAGGTGTTTCAGAATGAGGAAATGTTCTCAGGTCTAGATGCACTGGTTGATTCAGGCGATGCAAGATATGCATTCGCTGGTGAGGTAAGAGGTGGAGCGCAGGTATACATGGTGCTCGAGCTACCTAACGAAGTTAAGATAGCCAACGATCCTCATGCTTGTTACCTTGTAGCAAGGACATCACACGATGGTTCAACTGCACTACAAATCTCACCATCAATCCAACGCTTGCGTTGTACCAATCAGATAGCAGGTATCTTTGCTAAGGCTGGTACTTATACACTCAAGCACACAACCAATGCTAAGTTCCGCATTGAGGATATCAAGCGCATCATCCCTGTTACCTATGAGGGCATCAAGTTCTACGAACTTATCGGTAACAAACTTATCAACGAGAAGTTAACAGATGCAGAAGTGGATAACATCTTCGAGAAGATGTGGTCTATACCAAGCATCATTGAGAACTCACCTTATGCACTGTTAAGTGCAGGGCAGAAGCGTCAGTTCAACTCAGCAACAGTGGCACGTCAGACTGCTAAAGCAATCTATCGTGGTGATACTGGTACACAAGAGGAACTATACGGAACTAGGTTCGGTGTGTTCCAATCTATCGTGGAGTATGCAGATCACTACAGTCACAAGGCTGAGGCAGTGCGAGCAGAGCGTATCGTTACTGGTTCTGCTGATCGCATTAAGAGCAAAGCTCTTGAACTACTAACGAAAGGAATCTAATGGAGAATCCATTACAGAAGTACGTTGATGAGTTGGATAATCCAACTCCCTTCGTACCACCAAAGATATCTATTCGTATGGCTAACTACATAATCAAGGCTCTTGATTACCTGCATATTTATGCAGGAGAAAAAGATGAGCCTGAACTTATAGAGTCAGACATACACAAGGAGACAGAGGAAGCAATGGTTGACATTGTGGTTATGTCTCCAGAGGAGATACCGAATGGGTAAGTTAATCAATAAAGAAATCCTGCAGGCTAGACCACCTAGTCTGCAGGTTAAACAACTCGCTGGGTGGTCGTGGTACTGTGGGTATCACGACACCATGGGAAGTGGTGACACTAGGCATGAAGTATTGTGGATGGCTGGTGCTCACATGGATTACTTCTCAGAAGTAACTGATGACTGTGACATCTATGTAAGGGAACATAAGGTCGAGAAGGAGAGTAATGGGCAAGCCACGTCCAACAGAAATAAAACTAGTAGCAAAGCTACTAGATCCTGACGCCGAGAACTCCGAAGATGCTGCGGAACTAGCGGTTGAAATCATCGAGGCTCTAGATAAATCTAGAACCAAGAGAGAATCGTTTATTGTCGTAGCAAAATTGGCAGACTGGGTTCCAGTGCAAGCATGGGGTGAGTTCAGTACCCGCTTACAAGCGGAGAAGTTCTTCCCCAATCTTTCATCACCAGACACAGGTGGTAAGGGATCAATCGTTCGTCTGGAAAATCCAGATGACCTACTCAAAAGAATAGGAGTAACCAAGTAATGTTCTACAACGGATTCACTTTACTGATGCAGATCTTTGCGGGTCTAACTGCATACTGGATTGGTAACTATTATGGTTACCAACGAGGTAAGACAGAGATGTATCAGACCTTAAAGAATCTAGACGCAAAGAGTAGAGAGTTCTTCTCTACTGTATCCAAGAAATAAACTAAAGGCGGGGGCGTTATGCCTCCGCCTTTTTTTCTTTCCCTCGTGCAGCCATGTTAGTTACCCAATATAATTTATAGAAGTCTTCATCAAATGCAAATCGTTTCATGTGTTGAACTGTTGCTCCAGTGTGAGCATAGAGTGGGATGCCAGCTTCCTTCATTAACATGAAGAACTGAATGTCTTCCGATATAAACTGATCGTCTTCACCACTAGAAGTCTCCATGAACAATGGTCTATTGCCATGAAACTTACGCATCTTGTCAGCCACTGATCTGTGCATGAGAAAGAATCCATAGCCAGCGTAATCAACCTTGACCATAGCGTTTGGTTCAAGTGGATGAGCGTATGACATTACATATTTATCTGTGGGATGGGCTATAAACAGCGCAGGGTATGGCTCCATAAGTGCCTGCTCATTCTGTTTAGATATGAAGTATGTGCCAGTAACTGCTGGTCTTTCTTTAGCATCAGCCATAGCCCAGAGTTTATGAGCAGCATCGTTCGTAAGAACGATGTCTGAATCTATCCATAAGATCCACTCGATGTCTGTCTTTAAATGCCATGTATCAAATGCGGTTTGTCTTTGTCTGCCTATCTGATTACCTTGCACACGTTGAGCTGAGGTAATGGGCAAACCACTGGTAAGAATTGTATATACAATTCCTTGAGTAAACTTTCCATCAGTAGTTCCATTGTCACACCAAGTAATTAAGATTCTATCTTTAGCTTTTGACATGGTCACCACCCCATCCTCCACCTTTAAAGTGAATGGCTGGTGGTGTAAATACTTTAGTCAGTGTGACATCACATCTCTCACACTTAGGGAACGGATCATCGGTAATGATTAGTTCAACGACTGATTCACAGTTCATACATCTGAAGTCAAAGGTTGGCACTATTTCTTTTTCTTTCTTGCTACTGCTGCGTTGTCAATTAAGTTTGGGTATGGTCTACCTGCTGCCTTAGCACGAGCACGTGCCTCAGCTTTCTGTTCAGGTGTTAGTGGTGTTGATGTCTTCTTTGGATTAGTTGTTTTCCAAAATGGTTTCTTCTTCATTAGTACGGTGTCATCCCTCCGAGTTTGTCTGCTATATCTTTTATTCCTTTGGCAACCAATTGTTCCACACGTTGAGGTGAGATATCCCAAGCCTCGGCTATGTCTGCAAGTGGCATGTCGTTAACAAACCTAGATGTCAGGATGCCTTGCATTCTGGGATCTAGTTTCTTCATTGCTCTGGATACATCAGCGATCATCGCTGCCAGATTGTTGCCCTCATTAGCTGGCTTCTTAGCCTTGACTCCATGTATATCTGGATCAAAGACTTGGTTAGCCAAGTATGATTCATTAGTACCAGCAACTTTAATTAAGTTCTCAATTAAATCTAAGCGATAGAAGTACTCATCACCTAGTTCATAACCAAGTGTGCGAGCCTTCTCTTTGCGAGCGTATCGCTCGCCAGCCCTACGCATGAACGTAGTGAATGCTTTATATCCCTGCTTAATTTCAATAGGATCTTCACGAATTAAATACTCGGCAACTTTATCTCTGCGTTTCCAAGCATACTCATTCATTGCCTGTCTAATATCTTGAAGCTCTACGAATCTATGGTAACGCTTGGATAAACCCCAAGCCAAAGATATATTAATCTCATTAACTTCATCCCATATAGGATGATCACGGTTTAACTCAGTCATGTTCTTTAATTAAATATGCATGCGCTGCCATTAACATCTCTGGATCATCGTTAAGTAAACCTAGTACTCTATTGTGAGGCGAACACAAGAGACCCCGCACCTTGCCAGTCTCATGATCATGATCAATATCAAGAGCACGATGTGTATATGATTTACCACAGATGTAACATCCGCCGTTTTGTTCTTCAAGCATACGATTATAATCATCAACACTTATTCCATAAGAACGGATCCTTGAGATCCGTTGCTCTTCGTAAGTCTTATTCCGATTTCTTGGCATGCTTAGCCCATACCCCACGCTGCACCATTAATGCAATGATTGCGTAGTTTGCAATATCAACAAACGAATCTTCTAATGATTCGTTATTAGGTTTAACATTCTTATATATCAGATTCTTTAATCGCTCCAACTTGTCTGACATACGAACCATTAACCCATTGGTTGCACCACCAGGTGCATTCCAGATATTGAATGGACCATAATCTATTTGTTTCTTTACAAGAACTGCCAGCAACTCATCATATATTTTCTGAGCATCCTCTTCGAACTCGAGGATTAGCTGGTCTGATTTTTCAGTCGCCAACGGAGCACCTTTCTAGTTAATTGCATTGACTAAGTCAGTCAATGCTTGCGCTCCTTGGTTACAAATTATACTATTAACATCGCTGTCAGGTGGTAGCGACACACGCACCGCTTGAGGTATTGCATCTTGTAATCTTCTAGCTAATTCCTGCCCAGGATTTGATCCATCCTCTTTAGCATCGTTGTCAGTACAGATTATTACCGTACCTATCCCATCAAAGCAACGAGCAAAGTGAGGCTTCCAAGCGTTAACTCCTGCAACAGCGACAGCAGGATGACCAATAAGTGTTGCACTGATTGCATCTATTTCTCCTTCTACTATTAGAACTTTATTAATGGCGTTGAGTATTGCATCAACATTATATAGGTGGTGCTTCTGACCAGTAGGTATCATGTACTTAGGATCTCCGCCGTCGATACGACGGAACTTAAACCCAACCACACCAGCCTCAGTTATATATGGAATAGATAAATGGTTCTTGATTCTATCCTCATGTCCAGGTGCTACCTCTGATACATACCCAAGCATGAACCGACTAGCACCATCAAGAATCCCACGCTCTTTTAAGTAAGCCTCTGCTGGTGAACCAGCAAGAGCATCGTGGTATTGCTTGGCTGCCCTAGTCCAGAGTTCAATTAGCTTTGGATTAGTTCTCATCCCACTCCTGCTTCGCCCATTGGGTGATGTTAATATAAAATATTAGGAAATCAAAACGTATTACTCTGGCATCTACATACTCAATCAAGTCAAGAGAATCTAGATCTTCATATACTGAAGTCATAGTATGGTAATTGATACCAAGACCCCAACAATAAAGACGGTTGAACCCTGCATACAAACTAAGTCTTCCCACTATCTCTTCTCCTGCCTGTGCATTATGAATGGAGGTGCAGTATACACATCATTCTTCGCTGCTATCTGCAACGCCTTACGCCAAGTTGCGCCTTGTTGTACCGCACCAACTGCGTAAGAAGATCCTGATCCTATTCCATATATACCATCATCACGTAAGAATACCGAGAAGGTATCATCTACTTCATAGATGATTCCATTAACTGCAATTAAAAATAAAAACTCATAGTCATCTGACTTATCATCTGCTACCCAGCCATTCTCCTTTAAAGCTTCACGCATACTTGGAACTATATCTGTAATCATAAAATGATATTGATCTTTGATTGAAGGTGGTAGTGCTGGTGGTTTCCAGATGTGTTGGATCGTATCGCATGGCATAGTCGTGCCAGCTCCTGCAATTAAATACTTACCACGCTTGGTAATCTTTGTAATAATAGGATGAGAGTATGGTCTGCCCTTCTCTGTAGTTGTACGAGAGTCGGCTGCGATAACGCAGTGATCATTCTTTTGTATACCAATAATGGTTGTCATTACTTCCGCAATCTTGGCGGTGTCCACCGACCATTGGTTCGTCTTCTGCCACGCATAGGCGTGGCAAACTCTTTACTCTTTTCTGATCCTATGTTTTTCTCTGCCCACTTACGAGCCTCTGAGTATGTTAGCTTCTCACGAGCCATGATTATGTGAATACCAGAACCACTACTGCTACATGCGTAACATACCCAGACGCCCTTCTCTGAATTAACTGAAGCAGACTTACGTGAATCATCATGCACAGGGCAGAGAATAGACTTCTCACCTTGTGGCAAGGTTAATCCATAATGATTAAAGACTGCTTCAAGAAATTCAGGTTGATTCATTTAATACCAATTCCTTTCTTGATGGAACTCGTACGCCTTGCACCAAGTTCCGTATCGATGAAGCACATACTTGTGTGCTTCTGATGTCTGTTTTAGTATTGACCACTCTGGTTTTCCCCAGAGTAACTGCCATACTCCACGAGCACCACTCGATTTGTTGTACGAGTCGATGTTGTAACGGCTCTCTTTGTACGCAATCTTCTTCGCACAAGCAGCCTCTCGTCTGTCTGTTGTTACCGTGCTTATTGCCAACATTAAAGCTTCTTCCTTGTTCAATGTAGGGAGAACTTTCTCCACTGTTAGAACTGGGGATGTGGCTAACGCTGGTGTTGATATCACTATCAACATAGTTAATACGGTCATTATCTTCAACCGCATAGTTACCTCTTTTCAGTTGATAACTAACTGTCACCTTGTTATCTATGTCCATTGTAACCTGCCTGTTTTAGCAGATCGACCCAGAGTTGCGCTGGCATTACTGCATACGACTCTGAGACATTTGTAGTGCCACGCTTTTTTACTAGCACCACTCCAGTCTCGGCATCTGCATGAGTCATTTCATTGTCTAACTCTTTTAGATACCCAGACAAATCTATCTTCTTTTCATTCTTACATTCTACTACAACACCATCTATCCCATCAATATCACCAACGTCGTCATGACGACCAGCACCATAAGCTCGTTCAGCACAGGAGAAACCATTGGCAACTAACCACTTGGCTACATCACGCTCATACTGTGAGCCTTTGCGTTTACTTGGTGTTGACATAATGACTTACTAATATTTGTTTAACTTCCATACCAAGTCTTTTTCTAATTCGCATTCTCTCTCTCGGAGAAGTGCCACCCCATATACCATATGACTCATGGGCAAGACCCCATTCTAAACATTCTTTCATTACTGGACACTCCTTACATATTGATTTAGCTTTCCGTTCTTCACTACTAGTAGCGTTGTTATGCTCTTGAAAGAAAAACTCTAAACCAATTTCTTTACAAGTTGCATTAGTGAAGTCTGGATATTTCATTGACTAGTACCTCAATCGGTTGTAATTGATTAGCGTCCATAACTAATCGAGTTCCGTAACCATAGTCATGTAAGTAATGATTAGCAAGAAAATTTTCTCGTGTTGTCCAACCAATAACATCAAACAAACTATCCACATGTGGAAGTTGTTTATCCCCAGAAAACTTTACAAGTACAGCCAGATCTGAAACAAATAACTCTGGTGCATTAAATATTAATTGCGGTAGTGTCGACGTCTTAACCTGTATAGATCTTCCCAATATCGTTTGGAGGTCGTTTCCGTTATCACCGCCAGGCGTAATCGTATTATCCGTCGGTAGCCCAAGGAACCTAGCACATGCCACCTCACCCAAGCGACCCATAAGATTGACGGAATACGAGGAATTATTTTTATCAAACTTGCGATCCGTAACATCAAACTCCTTCTTGTTCTTTCTAACCCTGTGGATAAACCTAAGTGAATCCATAATCTCATCTTCAGTTAATTCTATTACTGCCATTGTCTCATTGTCCTTGCTCTTTGCAATTCAGCAGGAGAGTTATATAAACTCATATGACTTGGTTCAACAGATAAAGTTACATAGTTCTCTGCCGTTGGATCAGCCTTACCATGGCGATTCTTTACAACAGCAACTCTATATGCATTGGCTATACCATCTAACGCTACGCTCAGTACCAGTTCAGGTAAGGCGGAGACCTTACCCATTAAAGCTTTACGTGGTGCTGGGTAGTTAGGCTTAGACATCTTTTCATTTTCAGATACATGGTGTAGAACTACAAATGCTGATTCATATTCTCTAGCCATGTAATGGAATGCAGACATTGCATCACGCAATGCTGTCCACTCATTGTCGCTAACTGCAGCGACGTTCATTAAGTTATCAATATAAATTGCTGATGGTGGAGCACCGTGCAATTCAATCCAAGCTTCAATCTCTTCTTCGATATCTTGTAAAGAAGGAGACGGATCAAAACTAAATCGAATATGCCCAGCACCATCAGCCAGTGCATCTTCTAGGAGGACAGATGCCTCCGAGTCCATCATTCTTTCCACGTCAGTTACTGATCTATCCATAAGGATTGCACCTGCACGAAGAGCAATCGTTCGAGAATCAGAGTCTGCTGAAAAATATAAGGCTGGAGTTTTAGATGTGATTGCGTACCATAAAGCAAGCATGGTTTTACCACCACCTGGTTGCGCTGCAACCAAGTGTAATTGTGCCTGACGGAATACAACTTGATTGCTGGTGAGTTGAGGAAGAATCTCAGGAAGGGCATGCCCTGCTGGAGATTCCACTCCTACTACTTGCAATAAGGTACGCATGGATTACTTAGTCCAGATTGTTTCGGCTTCTACTGCGCCTACTGTAAATGGCTTTGGTCCTTTTGCAGGATCAAACCAACCTACATAGTTCTTGCCAGCTTTGGATACGCCCTTCTTCTTAGCGTACTTGCCACGACCATCTGGTAGATCTGGAGCATCTGGGTGTCCATATGTCCATTCATTGTTGTACTTATCTTTGACAACCTCAATAGAGGTAGGTCCAGAACTAACTACTGTTGGATTTAATCCAGCATTAGTTAATGCTTGTACCGTTTTATCCATTGATGTCATGCCACCACGACCACCTAGTGCGATCTGTAGTTCAGTTGCTGCCTTGATTGCCTCAACTGCAGCCTGCATGTTGGTAGCAAACTCCTCAGCACTATCACCTCTTACGGTGAATAAGTCTGTGCTGTTTAGCTTGCCTGTATACGAGAACTTAGATTCAGTCATCTATGTTCATCCTTTCTTTCCCTTGGTTGTTGGTATTTTCAGTGGGAAATCTGTACTACCCATTGCTGGGCATTGAGATTGGAATGAACACATCCGACATGAATCACCGACGGATGGTGGAAACCATCCGTTCAATACCGAATGGTTCATTGCACCAAATACATAATCAAAATAATCTATAGTAAGGTGCGACAGATCTATAAGATCGTCAAGCGTACCTTGTCTTGTCATAAAGAATGCGCCCCACTTAGGGCGAACACCTAAAGCTTTTTCAATACCAGAGGCATACAAGCCTGCTTGGATCATACCGAATGGTGTCCTAGAACCTGTCTTGTAATCAACGATTACCAAGTCTTCCCCTACTTGATAGATCGCATCAACAATAAAGCGAACTGGTGTTCCCCCGAAGTGAACATCTGCTGCCCATTCAATTCCAGGACGACCATCAGGCATCGTAGCAATTTGCCAACCAGAAGACTCGTACCATTTCTGGTACGCCTCTACCTGCTTGAGTCCATCGCTTTGCCAGAACGATAGATCTTCTCCGTCTGGGCGTAAGGTGGTCTTACGTCCAGCCGTCTTCCACTCTGTCGAGGGAATACCAGATTTCTCTTCGGTCTCCTTGACGGCATCATTAAATACCTCAAGCCACTTCTGTGTCAAATCAATAGAGTTCATCATCACCCTCTTTGTAATCAGGGTTATCCACAGGGGTAGGTGCGGTCATAGGCGAACCGCAGTTCGCACAGAAAGAATCAAGGAACCACATAACCAATTCATAGTCATTAAAGATTGCACGAATAACCTGTATGTTTGAGCCACAGTTGATACACTCATTGCTTGGTATACCACGTTGATCAATTGTCAAGTTGCTTCTTATAGAACTCATGGTTGAGCCACTCCAGCATGGAGTGGACAGCAGAACCAGCAGCAAGATACACCGCAGGTTTCTCTGGAACCATAGCTATTTTGCTAAGATAGTATTTCTGTGGGCAGGATTGCCAAGTAGATAACTGGCTATAGGATCTATGCGGAGGAAGTTCATTCATACCAGAAGAGTAATACAACCAAGTGACATTCCTTGGTAACGACACACTTGTAGTTCTTACCAATAATCTGATAAAGTTAAAGGGTGGTGGGTGGGAAAGGCTCGCTCAGGGCGAGCCGTGAAAAGAATAGGAAACTATGACATACCCAAATTGGTTTGAGGGTAGTAATGCAAGAATAAACTTTGAAAAACATTTACTGCCATTATCGAACACAGCCTTGCGCTGTGTTCAAATAGGCGCATATACAGGAGATGCATCTAAATGGATGGTAGATAACATCCTTCAGCATGAATCCTCTAGCCTCATAGATGTAGATACATGGCAAGGGTCTGATGAAGAGATCCATAAAAATATGGATTGGAATGATGTATGGGATACATACTACCAAAAGAATAAAGAAGCTATTGAGAAGAATAAAATAATACCAACCAAAAAAAGAAGTGATGTTTTCTTTGCTATGTCTGGTGGGGGTTATGACTTTATATATGTAGATGGTGATCATTCTGCATTTGCTGTATTGCGTGATGGTATGAATGCATATGAACAAACAGTTATTGGTGGACTAATTGCATTTGATGATTATATATGGACCATGAATAAAGGTGACTTCTATGATCCAAAATATGCAATAGATGTATTGTGTCATTTACTTATTGGAAGAGTTGAAAAGATAGAAGACAACTCTCAGATCTGGTTAAAAAAGATTATATAAATAAAAAAAGAGGGGGATCAATTAAGATCCCCCTCTCCTTCTAGCCCTACCATTCTGGTGGAGCAACTGCGAGCGCATCCAGCGTGGCTATATTGATGCACCCGACTGCTGGGATGTCATAGCGACGCTGCAACCCTTTTAACATTTCTTGTAGGGGAGCATCAAGCACATCATCGCCAGCAACGTTAAGAGCCACACGAACTTTCGTGACTAGCTCACTTCTTTCATCTGGTCCAACAAGTGTCAATAATTTATTTGTATCCATTAAGAAACAATTTGTTCAGTGTCAATAGTTTGTAACTGAACAGTTACTATTCCTCCGAACCCGCTCGCAAAAGTGGGAGGTGCAACTTGCTCAAACTGAATAGCACGGATAACACAGATTCTTTCTTCTCCACTTGAAAAGTCTTGGTAGAGTACTGCTCCACCATTTTGCTCAATACGTTCAAGGTATGAGATTCGTTCCCATGGGATTGATATGTTTGTGTTTCCATTAGGATCACGTTCCTCTTCATAGCATAGTAATGGGATGGTTAATGTTCTAGATCTTTGTGGTGCAGGTAATGCACGTATCTGCCACTCCTCTAATAAAGGTGACTTGGTAGTATCAGATGAATTTCTAGTAAAGTTAAATGTAATTTCAAAATGATCTGCTGGTTGGACATAACCAGCTAAAGTAATTTCAGTACTCATACCCAATGGGGTAGATCCAATAGTTATAAGTTGATCATCTTGATCCTCAACAGTAAATCCTAATGTTCCACTACTGTCTGGATCTGAGTTGATCAACAAAGATACTGGTTGTTTTCTTTCGCTAGTACCCCATCTAATCCAGCCAGATTTTAAATAACCAGATGCTGCTTTAACTGTAGCAGACTCAAGCCATACTCCAGTAGATGATGTAATAAATTTTTGTCCTGTTGTACCAATAAAGGAAACACCATTAGGTGAACTACTATCAATAACCAAATCAGATGCATAGGCATAGCCATTACCTACGGCTTGACCTAGGTTAATCCGCCACAATCCAGTAGATCCAGATACCGTTTCGGATCTAGTTGCGTATATATAAGACTGGTCAAAGGCTAAGTCAGATACATTACCAGTAACATTAAGAGGTCCATATACAAATGATGTACCGTCTGTACCGACCGCACCTACACGAACACCTTTAGATGTAGCAAGAACAACAAACTCGTTTAAGTATAAACGAATTTGATTTAATGTTTCACCCCTAGGTAGTTCTGCAATAATAGCTGGATCATTAATAGCAGCTAATGGAGATGCTGCATTAATTGTATAAGACTGTATTTTAGATATTATACCTTGTGTGTAGCCAACTATAATAGAACCAGGTAATTCCGATATAGAATTAAATGTTAATGATGTATTTGGATAAGTAAATCTTACTTCTGAATTTGACATAGTAGCAGGAGGCGAGCTTGGATTACGAGATAATTCATATAAATGCATATCATCATTATCATGTTTAATGCCAGCAATAATACGATCTTTAACATAACCAATTGCTTGAACAGTTTGTGTTGTTACTGCGGTTGGTTTGTTCCATAGTTTAGTCACAGCCAAGGCTGTGCTCACCTGATAGATACCATTACTAGCACCAACAATTGCAAAGGTACCATCTGATGTTAATGATTGTGCAGTGGTTGATGTTCCTAAAGATGTTGAGGTTGTTGTACTTCCATTATAAAAATTTACGTTACCGCCTGATATAAAAAATGTACCACCCGATACAGTTGCTGGGTAAGTTGCTGCTGATGTACTTAACTGTGTAGTTGCTGGTAATAACTTAAGCTCACCAAGAGTCCAAGGATCTACGTTGTTTGATTCATAGAATCTAAATAGATCAGATGACTCAGCGTCATAGAATCTTTCGCCCGCACCATGGTGCCATGAGGTAGCAGATCTTAACCACCAGTTAGATAGCGACTGCTCACCAGCAGTTGCGCTTTGGTCAATACGTTCCTTCTGGTATGTCGTAGTAATACGACTAATGCGATTATTGTCGGAGGCAGCAGACAGCCAAGGTGTATTACCTATAGCATAACTAGCAGCAAAATCCTCACGTTGGTATCTAACCAAAGCAGTAGGGATATTAACGCTAATTGCAATAGGCAGATCGCCTTTAAGATATTTGTTGGTTGTTGCCACGCCTTATCTCCTACTTCTTTTTTGGTTGTTCAATCCATTTAAACCATGGTGATGTGTCATTAGCGCATTCATCTTTAATAGATATATGCAAATGTTTTACGTGCTTATTGGAGCCAGTATATTTTCTATCGCCTTTTTGTTTAGACCAAATGCGACCATCAAATATTAAATAAGAAACTCTATTATCTTCCTTAAGTCGATTGTAAATATCTTTACAATCTACTCCACCAACAGGATCATGGGTTAAGTCTGCTGCTAGACCAGTGTTGTGATCTGAATCAGGACTGGCTACTTGATGAGCAGCAGATGGTAGTAGACCATCGCTTGCTTTCTTCCTCTTGGGAAACAATGCCGTCGCTTGGCGCAACACAGCAATTGCAGCAGGTGTGGCTTTCTTGACTACAGGTTTCATTCATTACTCTTTCCTGCCACTAGTTCAAACAAACTGTCAATCCTAGTTTCTAGTCTAGAAATGGAATCTTTTATCGAGCTGCCCCCATTCGGGCGAAGTTCATTAAGGTAATGCTTTACCAGCCAACGAACTGAGCCAGCAAAGCTGGCGACTATTGTGGTAACCGCTACTGCGATACCAGCCCATTCGTTGGTAGTCATTACTCTTTAGAACCTATGCCGTATTCGGATTCAGTCTTGTCAAATGCCTTAGCTGCAGGACCAGCGATAGCAGCAACAGCGATAGATACAATTGGATCTAATCCAAGTTCATTGCTTGCTAAGAATCCTAAGAATGAAACTAGCACACCACGTAGGTATGACTTAAGTATTGCCTTTTGTTTTGTTGTTAGCTTTAATCTGTCCATTTATTTCTCCTTTAGTTTACTGTAGGTATTGCTACTTGAATCCACTCTTTGTTTATTTCAGACCATTTCCATACAAAACCTTCAATATGATTTGGTTTAGCAATAGGTGCTTCCCATTGATAGGTTGTATAATTTAATTTCCAAGAAGGATATGGTTGAGGTGCAATAAATACATCAAATTTTGGTTCGTATTTATACCCGATACCTGCATAGTTTGCACGAATATTTCCATTATAGGAAGTACGCTTGCAAGTTAACCCCTCGAACCAAGGAAGAGAAGCATAGAATTGTTCCCAAGCCTGTGATGTACCACCAACTTGTGTACCATCTAAGTCTGTTTGAATTATATTTTCATCAACACCACTGATTACTTGAACTACTATGTTGTCTGAATTGATAAGTGCGTAGTGTGCCATTATGCAAAACTCACATTCCCACTGCCATCAGTGAATCGTTTATATGAATAAGAACCATCAGTTCCAGTTGAATCAGCGGTTAATCCTGCGCCAACTGTTATTGAAGCATCAGCAGTTAACCAACGAAGAATAACAACTCCTCTACCGCCAGCACCGCCACTGTTTACGGTATCATCACCGCTAGCACCTCCACCGCCACCGCCAGTATTAACCGTTGCAGCAACTCCACTTACATATGGTGTATGACCAGAACCACCAGCACCACCACCGCCAGCACCGCCAATAGTTACATTTCCGTTCTCATAATTACCACCACCGCCACCACCTGCGTATGTTACAGATGAGCCAGTAATCGATACCGCTGCACCAGCGCCACCATCACCATTGGTTCCACCACTACCACCTATTACACCTGCCGCCCCTGCGCCGCCACCGCCTCCACCGCATTGAGCACCACTTGAGCCAGCACCGCCATTAAAACCTTGTACTGGAGATGCTGTTCTTGTTCCAGCAGCGCTGCCGTTTCCGTCAAGACCAGCACCACCACCACTTGAACCACCTGGTCCACCAGGGTTACCACTAGCATAATCACCAGCACCATAACCACCACCAGTTGCAGTAACCGAAGAAAACACAGAATTAGCACCTGCATTTCCGTTACTATCTGGATTATTAGCAGCACCACCAGCGCCAACTGTTACTGTGTAATTTGTTGATTTACTAATCCCTAAAGCAGTTTCTAATGAACCTCCACCACCTGTTGCGCTAACTGTTGAACGAAGTCCACCAGCACCACCGCCACCTGCTCTCCAACCAGAACCACCACCTCCACCGCCTGCTACAACAAGATAGTCAATATTAAAAAATGAAGGCATTGTTGCCGAGTTAGTTGCAGTTGAATCTGCACAAGTTCCATTTGCATTGGTTGCTTTTACCTTAAATGTATAAGAAGCGCCTGCTGTTAATTGACCTTGGGTAAATGTATATGAAGTGCTAGATGTTGTTGCTGCAGTGCGAGAAGTTTCAGCAGTTGTTCCATTAAGAAATGGAGTAATTGTAATTGCAGAAAGATTTTTACCACCATTTGCTCCATTAGTCCAAGTAACAGTAATTTCATTTGCGCTAGTTGAAGCCGTTGCTGTTCCAATAGTTCTAATTTCTGGAAGTGTTGTTGCTGTTACTGCTGCTGCGTTTGGAGTATTAACAGTAGTTCCAAAATTATTTTGAGCATTACCGTAGACAATAAAAGATGTTGCTGGAGTAAGCCCAGAAATTACTACAGTGCTAGTTGCATTAAATCCACTAAATCCACCAGTTGTTGTAAATGCATTATATTGATTAGGTGTTCCTCCACCAGAACCAGGGGTAAATACAATAGATAAAGAACCACCAGATGCATAAGCAACATTTCCAACATCAGTTACTGATGAAATGGAAGGTGTTGCAGGTGGAGCAGAGTTTGCAACCCATTGTGTGCCATTGTAAATCTCTAGGATTTCTAGTTGACCATTGTAGTAAGTATCGCCAATTACAGGGTTAGATGGTCGCCCAGCAGTATTACCGCTAGGTATGCCACCTTTAAAAGGATATTGTTGAAATGTCATTATGCAATCTCCACTCCGCTGATATGGATCGTTACAGATGAAGTTGAAGCAAAGCCAGTAATTGTCTTTGCTGGGTTAGCAGCAGGTATAACCTGCTTCATATCAAACCCAACTACAGAGTTTGCAGCAAGTGAAATTGCTGGAACAATTACTACACCATCAATAGCAATAGTTGCAGTTGATGCACTGGTCGCAGCATTAGCTAATACAATATTGGTTACTATTGCAACCGTAGATGTATTTGGCGAAGTGTAGAGAGTTGTACTTGAAGTGGCTGCTGCTGTTCTAGCAAGAGCCTTAGTTGTTGTAGCCATTAGTTACTACCTTTCCTTGTTAGAGTGCTTCCATAAGAAGCAAAGTTAGTTCGTCTGTAATACTTCCTGGTCCAGTTAGGACAATATCAACAACACCTTCTAAGGTTGTTACTGTTGTTCCAGATGCAATAAGTGTTGAGCCAAGTGTTGGTGCTGAGTATGAGCTTGTTGTATTAATTGCTACCCAAGCAGATCCAGACCACACACCCATAATTCCAGTTGCTGAGTTAAAGTACAATGCACCTACAAGAAGTGTATTGCCATCATTATCTACTGAAGGTGCAGTTGCTTTAGCACCAAGGTAACGATCATCAAAGTTATCGTATGTGTCGGCTGCGGAAGTTGCACTTGATGCTGCTGCGGTTGCCGAAGATGATGCAGCGGTAGCACTATTAGCAGCACTAGTTGCACTAGTTGCTGCAGAAGTTGCAGAGGTAGCAGCGGAAGTAGCTTGTGTTTGTGCTGAAGTAGCACTAGTTACTGCCGAAGCAGCACTTGTCGCAGCAGAAGATGCAGATGTCTGTGCTGAAGAAACACTAGTTGCCATAGTTGAAGCAGATGTCGCAGCAGAAGATGCGCTAGTTGCAGCCGATGATGCACTTGTAGCAGCAGCGGTAGCAGAAGACGCAGCAGCAGTCTCACTAGACGCAGCAGCAGTTGCATAACTTGCAATAGTTGCAACGGATGCAGCAGCAGTAGTTGCAGATGATGCAGCAGCGGTTGCGCTGCTTGCAGCAGCAGTTGCCGAAGTCGCTGCACTACTTGCTGAAGTTGCTGCCGATGTTTGTGATGTTAAAGCCGAAGAAGCTGATGTTGATGCACTAGACGCACTAGTAGCAGCAGAACTAACACTAGTAGCCATTGTGCTTGCAAATGTTTCTGCGCTAGATGCAGAAGTAGATGCAGAAGAAGCTGAAGTAGCTGCAGCAGTAGCACTTGTGGCAGCACTTGCAGCAGAGGTAGCAGCACTAGATGCTGAAGTAGAGGCACTGGATGCAGAAGTGGCAGCAGCCGTGGCTGATGCTGCAGCACTAGTTACAGATGTATCAATATAACCTTTTGTTGCTGCGGAAGAAGATGATGTAGGTGTTGCCAGTCCAGTAATACTTGCACCAGTAATGGTTCCACCACTAATAGTTGCAGTAGAGGTAAAGGTTCCAGATATGGTTGCACCATTTATAATAGGTGTTGTTAAAGTTTTACTTGCTAAAGTTTGAGCACCGCTTGTACCAACAACATCTCCAGATATACCATGAACGCTGGTAGTTGCTACTTCATGTGCTCTTGATTCTGTAAAGTCTCTAGCCGATACACCGTGTTCAACGTTAGCACCAACAGCATGTGCCTTAGCACCAGATGAGTCAATGTTACGTGTGATCTGATAAGAAGAACCTACAAGACCAGTTACCTCAACAACCTCTTCATTAGCTGTATCCTTTTCAAGGATCAGCGTGTAAGGATATTGCGCTGGTAAATTAGATGCAGCAGACAGCGTTAAGCTGGTTGCTGATGAGGATATCGAATCCGCTAAGGTTGTTTTAGCAGCATTCGAACTGTAATAGCGTGACGGTGTTGACATTTATTACCTCGAGTACTGGATAGTGTTTAGGAAGTTGTCTTGTTGCTTTGCTACCTCTTCCGCTAAGCGGACGGTATAAAGCTGGAAAATATATTTTGCTGTATTCGTAGAAGCACCAGCTGAAACAGGTTGATCTAAAGCATCAGCAGATACCGATGTAGCAATTACCTTACCTGGGTCGACTGTTGATAACAGTCGATACATAGCACCAAGACGAACTACATCTTCGCACGATGTTGGTAAACCACTTACTGTTAACTCTTGGTTGTCAGTAATAGTTGTTGGAAACTTTGTATACTGAACACGAACTGTTTGTCCTGGCATTGGTGCTTCATTTAATATAAGTGCTTGACCAGTAGATCCGTTATATAGATAGTTAGTGTCTAATCTCCAACGCTTAATTAAACCCCAGACTCCCGAAGAATCTGGTAGTTCCCAAGATACTCCAGTAACATCTACTAAAGCATCAGGCATTATGTAAGAATAATCAGTACCATTAAAGGTAAATGTTTCATTAGCTAGAACAGGAAAGTTCATTCCTTTAATTGTTTCAAGGATTGCTCGCTTAACCTGACTACGTGGGAACATAGGGTTGTTCTTAACAACCGATCCAGATACATGGCTAGTGGCGGTAGTACCACGCCACCCTCTACCAGATGGATTAGCATTTGTTCCTAAAACTTGAACCGTTCCTGATGCCACAACTGATTTTTTTACATATATTAATTCATCATCAATTTCAATAATACCCTTACTTAAAGCAGAGGCATCATCTACTGTTATTGATATATCACCAGCAGCAACAGTATTAGTTGCAATAGTTACTGACTCTTGGTTCTTAACATAACCACTAACTTCACCAAGCGTTTGTTCTGTTAACTGATTTAACGTAGCCATTATGCTTGAACCGCCTTTCCTAAAGTATCGGATGCCATAACAGCAGCCTTGATATCATGCATCTTTGTGGATCTAGGTTGAATACCTTGTTTTCTTGCATTTCTATATGCGTCTAATTCTGAATTGGCTTGCTTGGATACCGCATTAGCCAGTGGATCTGTAATACTAAAATTTGCTGCTCTTGCACATTCGCCCCAGTTAGCATGGTCTTGGGTCTTACAACCAGATCTACAGTTACTCATCCCAGATGTAATCTCCATAACCTGCTGCTGTTAGCTCAGCAGCTTCAGCGTCCGTAATAACATTGTCATACCCGCCACGCAATACACGTTGGTATGTAGCAAGATCGCTGTCTTTAGGGACAACAACCGTTGACCATGTTCCATTATTTTTAATTACACTCTTACCAATTGGATAAGATACAAACCAAAGATCATTAGGACGACCAAGTTTGTAGCGGTAAGTAGGTCCACGAAATATCTTTGTCATTACCACTTCACCTTATCTGCCCAATATGCTGCTGACATAACACCTTTGTTAATGTTTTTAGCATGACGTGCCTTGAAAGACTGACGTCTTTGTCGGTAAGACTTTGTCTCACCAGACTTCTTTGGAGAGCCAGATACACCCTGTTGACCAAACCTAATTGTTTTTACTTGGGAGCCAGACTTGGCTACAACCACATGAGATTTTTTAGGATGGGTAGGTGTTCTCTTTGGTTTATTAAAACCAGATACACCTGCTCTTTTAAGCCTTGGGTCCATTCTTCTTGTACTCTCCAACTTTTCCGAGTATTGATTTGATACGTCCGTCTTTGTTTATACGAACTACCATTCCATTTTTAATCTGCATTGGGTTGAAACCATCATGGCGTTTATAAGTGCCACTAGATGACATTACTTCTTCTTACCCATTTTCTTAACCATTGCTTTTTTCATAGCAGGTTTTACTACCATTTTCTTTCCTGACTTCTTGGCTGCTTTCTTAGCCATAGCCATCCCCATTGGGGAATAACTAAATTCTTTTCCGCCTACATTTGGCATTGCCTTCTCCTTTTATTGTTGTTGGGTGAAGAGGGGCTGTTGCCAGCCCCTCTTCTTTATAACTATTGTGCGATGCTTGACTTCGTCTGGATGACGTAACGTGCTTCCTTACGGAAGATGTTCCATCCAATAAGAGCCTTCCATCCAGCTGGACGGAAACGCATCAACTTATCAGTTACTGGACCGATAACGGTCTTTGGCTCATAAGTAACTGCTTCGATAAGAGCTTGCTTACCAAGAAGAACAGTTGCGTATACCTTTGATGTGCCAGAACCTGAGATAGATTCTGCACGAGGTGTCTCAATGTAACGAACCTGATCAAAGATTCCGATTTCACCTGTCCATAGGTTACCAACACCAGCTTCGGTGTAGGTATGAGGTAGTTGCCATACAGCAGATCCGCTTGATTGTGCTTCTGAACGAAGGTCATAAGACACATCTGGGTGGATAAGTGCTGTGTAGAAGCCACCATCACGAGGTTGAACATTTGCTCCACGCAGTCTTGCAACTCCTTTACGAGCAAGTGCTGCAGTAATATTTGCTGCGCTTGTGCTTGAAGAAACGTTCTCACCATTAATGGTTGATTCATCAGCAGATGAAGTTCCTGTGAAACGTCCTGTTGCAAGAGAAGTCAAACGACTCCATACAATAGAATCTAGTGAGTCACGCATGTTGAAAGACAACATGTCGGCAACTGCTGGATCAATTGCAGACAAAGACTCTAGAGCAAGTTTTTCAGTTGTAATAACAGCATTACCGTACTCGTTAACTGTTACGTTAACACGGTTAGTGTTGCTCAACTGTACTGCATCTGGATCTTCAGTCTGGGTTAGTGCTGTTGTTTGACGTGATAGATCTGTGTAGACCTGGAATACGACAGTATTACCTGGGTTTGTTACATCGACAGGACGCTTGTCCGCAAACTTGCGGAACATTGGCTCTGAGCGAAGGTTAAACTCGATATACTTATCATACGCAGTCTGGATCAAGTTCGACATTGTTGATGTCGTAGTTGATGTTGCTGGGGTTATAGGCATAATTTCCTTCTATTAGGGTTTGATATGGACTATCAGCGTTTTAAGAAATTGGTTAATTCTTCTGGACTTGATGCGTTAGCAATAAGTGAAGAGATGTCTCGACCCACATGTGGGTCGATATCACCATTCTCAAAATCTGATATTTGCTCAAAAGATTGAGCGTCAGCGTCTGGTTCATAACCAGCCTCTGATTCATCAACGGCAGTAATTCCAAAAGCCTCGCCGTATTCGGTTAACCATTCAGAAACTGCATCCTCGTCGGCTTCAATTTCCGATGGAATGAACTGAGCGATTTTTGGATTTAGTCCAAAGCTCTCTAGGATTTCTCCTACTGAAGCTTCGTGACTATAAGTTTGAAACTCCTGAATAACTTGATCTCTTTCCTTAATTTCTTTGGAAAGTAGGTCAACTTGTTTACGTAGTTTCTTTACTAGATCAGTACCAAAATCTGAAGAATCATCTTCGAAATCGTACTCTGTATATTCTGCCATTGCGTTTTCTCCCTATAGTTGATTGGACCCTCATCGGGTTTGCACCACACGTACTCCTCACCAGGGGAAGTGATTCGTAGACGTGATGACTACCAGACTTATACACGTTACCTGGGCTGGCGGATCAGGAACGGAAACTAGTTATACGTCTGCTGTTTTAGATCTACGACCAAGAGATGACGTATCAATCGCAGACTTCTGCTGGAACATTGCTCTCTCTTTAGATGCAAGTTTCTTCTTCTTAACGGATACATCAGTACCACCAGCAAGTGCTAACTCTTCACGAGCAATATCTTGCTCGCCTGCGGTTTCACCATATAGACCCATTAAGCGTCTGTAATCTCTTTGTTGTGTAGCAGCGGTCTGGAACGCAGACTCTGCTTGACCTGCTTTACCAGCAGTATAGATTTCTTCAGCAAATGCTTTGTCAGACATTTGACCTGCACGAAGTGCTGCTCCACCAATTTCAGCAGAGGTGTACATTTTCTTAGCTTCTTCGGTTGTATATTTAAATCTAGAGTCAATTAAGTTCATTGCTCTATCTTTATCAAGAAGATATGCTGTTAAGTCCTCATTGGTTA
>Ga0208723_1000178_pt1 | contig 21383 bp, 20 predicted proteins | sample LakMenEpi31Aug12_FD_150750 | JGI IMG/M metagenome (GOLD analysis project Ga0208723, IMG submission 150750) | Freshwater microbial communities from Lake Mendota, WI - 31AUG2012 deep hole epilimnion (SPAdes) | ecosystem: Environmental > Aquatic > Freshwater > Lake > Epilimnion/Euphotic zone ...
CTTGGAGTCATTGACCTCGCGGGCGGTGCGCAGGAGACGGGCTTCGGCCGGCGCAGCATCGACGATGAACCAAGGATCGACGGCGATGCAGTGGCCGCCGACACCCGGGCCGGGCTGGAGGATCTTCACGCGAGGATGACGATTCGCCAGGCGGATGAGTTCCCAGACATCGACACCGAGCTTGTCGCAGATGAGCGAGAGCTCATTGGCGAAGGCGATGTTCACGTCGCGGAAGGCGTTCTCGGTGAGCTTGGCCAGTTCGGCCGTTCGGGTGTCGGTGAGGAAGATCTGCGCCGTGCAGAACGTCGCGTAGAGGTCGCGGGCCTGTTCGGCCGCCGCGGGGGTGAGCCCACCGCAGATACGGTCGTTGGAGACGAGCTCCTTGAGCATCTGCCCAGGCAGGATACGTTCAGGGCAATGGGCGTAGAGAATTCCGTCGACCTTGCGGCCGAGCCGGGCGAGTTCGGCTTCGAGCCAGCCTTTCACCTTTTCAGTGGTACCGACGGGCGAGGTAGACTCGAGGATGACCAGGTTGCCAGAGGCGACGTGCGGAGCGATCGAACGGGCGGCCGCTTCGACGAACGAAAGGTCGGGCTTACGGGCGCCGTCAGCCGAGGCGAGGAAAGGCGTCGGGACGGCGAGGATGAAGATATCCGCGGGAGCCGGCGAGGTCGCGGCCTTGAGGTTGCCCGATTGGACCGCGGCGCGCACGAGCACGTCGAGGTCGGGCTCCTGGATGTGGATGCGGCCGCTGTTGATCGTGTCGACGACCGACGCGGAGACGTCGACGCCGAGTACGCGACGTCCCTTCGTCGCGAAGATGGACGCAGTCGGAAGGCCGATATAGCCGAGACCGAGGACGCAGAGGGAGGGCATGGTAAATGGAAAGAGGCTTAGTTGAACGGAGAGACACCACTAGTTGACACGTTGACAAGTGGGCCAGTTGACAAGGCGCTAACTGCTGGAGGCTCGGAGGCCAAGAGGCCCCGCGGACCAGAGCAAGCAAGCGGGGAAATTATAACTCAAAGGGGAACCGGAGACCGGAGGATTGGCTGGGGTTTAATTTTCAGGTGGCGGGTGGCGGGCTAATTATCCTGCCACCTAAGACCTGGGGCCGCCACCTGCCACCCGAAATTTATTACGCTAGATTCAGCTATGTCGTGACGCGGTCCCGACCCTACCAGTTGAATCTCTTGTCAACGTGTCAACTGGCCAACGGGTCAACTTTGTGGCGCTCTCATCTCCTGCATCCGAATACTCCACCGGGAGACTTCTTCGATTTCGGCGAGGGGGACGGCGGTACCGGCAAGGAAAGCGGCGAGGGCTTCGGCATGGCCTTTGCCGCGAGCGGGTCCGCCGAGCCAGGCCGGAATCGCCGAGGCGCCGGCGAGATTCGTGGAGCGAAGCGAACGCCAGTTATCGATGACGGCCGAGTAGCCTTCGCCTTCGACCGCGATGCGTTCCTTCGGCAAGTACGCCGGGAGATCGGTGCGATAGTTGAGCTTGGCGACGTCGCCGTTGGCGAAGGTGAGTTCGAAGCAACCGCCATCCTGGCCATCGACGTCCCGCGACAAGGCACGGGCGGAGACGATGGCGCTGCCGGAGAGGAAGCGCAGCAGGTCCACGAAATGGCAGGCTTCGCCGACGATGCGCCCCCCTCCCTGCCGCGGATCCAGCGTCCAGTGATCGGCGGGCAGTCGACCGGCGTTGACGTCGACCGTGAAGCGGCGGAGGCCGGACTTCGCGGCGAGAGCGGCGCGGAGACGGACAGCGAGCGGCGCGAAGCGGCGGTTGAAGCCGACGGCGAGCGTCGACGATGACGCACGGGCGACGGCCAGCGTGGCGTCGAGATCGGCCTCGGTCAGCGCGAGCGGCTTCTCGACCCAGACGGACTTGCCGTCAAGGAGCGCCGTGCGGGCGAGCTCGCCGTGTTCGTCGTGACGCGTGGCGATGAAGACGGAGGAAACTCCCGGATGATCCAGGAGCGCGGAGCTGTCGGTCGTCGAAGTAGCCGCGGGTCCGGCGAGGAGCTTGGCAGTCAGCCCGTTCGCGGAAGCGAAGACGGAGGGCGAGGCACCGGCCGCCCGGAGAGCCGGGATGAGGACGCGGGAAGCAAAATTGCCGCAACCGATGATGCCGATGCCGCCGGTGGTTCGGGTGTCCCAGTCGACGCCGGGCAAGGTGCGGGCGAGCGCTTCGTTCGAGACAGCGTATTCGATGACGAGGCCGAAGGCGCCAGGGCGACGGAGATCGTCGTAGATCTTCGGCGCGTCGGCGAAAGAGTGGCGCGAGGTCAGTAGCGGCGCGACGTCGAGCGCACCCGAAGCCATCAGGGCGAGGACTTCGTCGAAGTTGGCGCGGGCGGAAGACGGGTCGGCGAGATCAGCGGAACCGTATGAACGAGAAACCTGGAACGAGACTTCGTTCGCGTAGAAGTCGGCGCGATTAAGCGAGAGGCCCGTGACGCCGACGAGGACGACGCGGCCGCGGCGGCGACAAAGACGGGCGGCGAGATTGACCGGTTCGTCGGAGGAAGTGCTGGCCGTGATGAGCACGCCGGCCGCGCCGGAGGCCAGCACCAGCGGAAGCGGCGTGGCGGGATCCCACGCCGTCGCTCCCGCTTGCGCGGCGACGGAGCGCTTGGAGGCGTCGGGGTCGATGCCGACGACTTGGACTCCGCGGGCGCGGAGGAGACGCACGGCCAGCTGGCCGATCAGGCCGAGTCCCATGACGACCACGGTCTCGCCCTTCTGCGGGGAAACCAGGCGGAGGCCTTGGAGGGCGACGGCAGCGAGCGGCGTGAAGGCGGCGTGTTCGGCGGAGACGCCGGCGGGGACGCGAGCGGCGAAGGCCGGATCGGCGGAGATGATTTCCGCGTGAGGCGAATTGGAGACCACGAGGTCGCCGGCGGAAAAGCCAGGAACCTCGCCGGCATCAAGGACTTCGCCCACGTGGCAGTAGCCGAGCGGGATCGGCTGAGCGAGTTTGCTGCGGACGGCCGCGATCGTCGGGAAGAGTCCCTCGCTGCGGACCTTGGCGAGGACAGCGCGGAATTTCTCGGGCTGCTGGCGGGCCTTGCTCAACCAGCCACCGCGGCCGAACTCGACCAACATCCGCTCGGTGCCGAGCGAGACCAGCGAACGCTGGGCGCGCACGAGCAGACGGCCGCGGCGCGGGCCGGGAGCGGGCACGTCGAGGAGTTCGGTGCGACCCGAGCCCAGATACTGGATGAGCTGGCGCAAATCAGGAAAGAGCCCGGTCCTGTTCGTAGGAGGACTGCTCGGTGAAGGTCGTCATCGCCGCCAACACGAAGCCGGCGGTGAACATCAGCGGCGTGAACCAGAAGAGCAGATCGACCGTCGCATGGAGGCCGAGCAGGATGAGCCCGAGCGCCAGCGGATAGGTCTCGGGATGACCGGGACGGAAGGCGCGAGCGAGCCGAGCAAAGAGCCAGCCAAGGAACGCGAGGACGGGCAGCAGGCCGATGATGCCCCATTCGGCGAGCATCTCGAGCCAGTCGTTGTGCGCGTGGATGGCGCGGTAGAACAACTTGCCGTCGCGCTGCAGTTCCTTCTGCTGCGCCTGGTAAGGAGGCGAGATCCAGCGGTAGGAACCCGCGCCGTAGCCGACCCAGACCCGGCCGGACGCGCCGCCTTCGGTGGCGAGGGCCCAGGTCGCGCGGCGGAGAGGCGCGCGGTCGTCGACGCCGGTCGCCTGATAGCTGGCGGCCTTCATCTTGAAGCGTCCGATGATCGGCTGGAGGTCCGCGACGAGGAGGATCGAAGCGGCGGACAGCGCGAGCGCCCCGCCGGTGATGAGCATGATCTGGCGGCGCGAGCCGCGCGACCCCGGGAAGCCGAACCAGAAGGCGAGCAACGGCGCGACGATCAGCAAGGTCAGCGCGACGGCCGCTCCGGCGGTGCTATTGGTCAGCGCGGCGAGCAACCCGAGCGCAAAAGCGACGAAGGCCGCGGCGAGGTGCGGCCCTCCGCGAAGGACGTTCTCGCCCGCGCGGCGGATGTGCCAGAGCATGAGGCCGAGGGCGATCGCCGCGTGGAGGTAGAGATACACGCCGGCATGGTTACGGCTCATGAACGTGCCGAAGCACGTGGTGTTATACGGCACCGGGTAGCCGAGGATGGTGCCGTAGGATTTCTGGTTGAGCACCCCGAACGCGCCGACGGCGAGGGCGGCGAGCACGGTCACCCAGCCGAGGAAGACATAGGCGCGACGACGACGGAGTCCGTGACGCAGCGCGAGCAGGAGTAGCCACGGAGCACCGAGGATCATCATCAGGCGCCAGGCGTTCATCGGCGGCTGCTTGGTGTCGGCGGCGGAGAACGGGGCGTTGAGGCCCGACGGCAGCCAGCGGACGTAATCCTGCAGGCGGACGTCGAACTGCCCGACGTCGACGCCGGGCATGCCCTGCGCGGCCCAGAAGGCCTCGCGGTCGACGACCACACCCCAGGCGTTGAAATCCTGGACGGCGAAATAGGCGAAGAGCGTCACGCCGGCCCAGAACGGGATCGAGCGGAGGAGTTCGGCGCGGGCCTCGGCGGCCGGACGCGAGACGAGATCACGCGATAACAGGAACCAGGACAGCGAAGAGCCGGCGAACAGCGCGGCGGGGAGGCAGACGTAGTCGAGCCAGCGATAAGTGAACGGCTCGTGTCCGGACGAACCGGCGACCGCGAGCCCGACCAGGAGGCCGAGGAAGGCGACGGCCATCACGATGCGCTGCGTCCGGGCTTCGGCTACAACCGCCAGGAAAGCCGCGGCGGCGAAACCGAGCGCGGCGGCGACCGTCCAAAGCACCACGCCGGCCCAACCCCACGGCGCGACGACCAGGACGAGACCCGCGAGGATCATCACGGAGCGTTCGCGGGAAGTGAATTGGGAGTGGGAGGGCATTTTAAGTTAGGGGGCAGGCTGGCACGTGGGCACGTGGGCAAGGGGAGAGGGAGGATTAGAGGCAGTGCAAAGGTGAATCTAGGGGTAGGGGTAGGGACAGGGGTTGGGGTAGGAAAACTTCAGGTCTCGGGTCTCGGCTGTCGGGAGCCCGGTACGGGGTTTCAGGTTCGGGGGCGGGTTCGGGATTATCCTGCACCTGTACCTGTGCCTGATTACCCGTACCTGAGACCTGAAGGCTGAGACCTGGGACCCGAGAGTCTCTCGTTTCTTGTCAACTGGCCAACGGGTCAACGAATCAACTAACGGTGCCTATCATCAAACAATCCCCGCCTGATAAATATCGTGGATCCGGATCAGGCCGAGGCAGCGGTTGGTGGCGGCGTCGGTGACGGGGAGCACGGAGATCTGCGAGGGGCGGTCTTCCATGATGCGGGCGGCTTCGGCCAGCGACATCGGCGCGTGCGCGCGGATCGGATTAGCCGTCATGATGTCGGCCGCGCGGGCGGAGTTGAGGTCGACGCCGCGGCCGAGCGCGCGACGAAGATCGCCGTCGGTGATGAGACCGGCGAGCGTGCCGTCGGCCGCGAGCACGCAGGCGGCGCCGTGCGGATGACGGGTCATCGCGATGACCGTGTCGCGAAGGGAGTCGCCCGGCTTGGCCACGGCGCAGCGCTCGAGCGGCTGGAGGGCTTCACCGACCGTGAGCGAAAGGTTACGACCGAGCTGGCCGGCGGGATGGAAGCGGGCGAAGTCGGACGGACCGAAGCCGCGCTTCGTCATGAGCGCGGCGGCGAGGGCGTCGCCGAGCGCGAGCGTCAGGAGCGCGCTCGTCGTCGGCACGAGGCCGAGCGGATCGGCTTCCGGGCGCGCGCCGATGTCGAGGACGACGTCCGCCTGGGTGGCGAGCGGCGACTGGGTATTGCCGACGATCGCGATGATCGGCGACTTGAAGGAGCGGAGGACCGGAATCAGGCGCACCAACTCGGCCGTCGTACCCGAACGCGAGAGCAGGATGACCGGATCGCCAGGCTGCAGGATGCCGAGATCGCCGTGCACCGCGTCGGCGGCGTGCAGGAAGATGGCCGGCGTGCCCGTGCTGCACAGCGTCGCGGCGATCTTCTGGCCGATGAGGCCGGATTTGCCGACGCCGCAGAGCACGACCTTGCCGGGATGCGCGGCGATGAGGTCGACCGTCTGCGTGAAGGCGCCGTCGAGACGCGTGGCGAGTTCGGCGAGCGCGGAGGCTTCGGCCTGCAGGAGGGCGCGGGCGGAGTGGAGGGGAGTGGGCATGGTGACGAGAGTATCGAGTTTAGAGTATGGAGTATGGTGAAACGAAGTTGATCAGTTGATCGGTTGGCCAGTTGGCCGGAGGGGAACACTAGCTGGCCGGTTGACAAGTTGACCAGTGGGCGAGGAAGGCTCGGGGTTAACTCAAAGGGAAACCGGAGACCGGATGATTGGCTGTTCGATTAGTTGACGCGTTGAAAAGTTGGCACGTGGACAAGGGGCATGACACGATGCAGCCACGGGAACCTGGAGCCGGCTGCCGAAAGCTGAATGGCTGGCACCCGAATAGCTGATGCCCCGGCGGCCGTCACCTGACACCTTCAGAAGAATGTCCGCAGGCAACTTTCCGGTTTCCGGTCTCCACTCGGCTGTCTCTCTTCTTGTCAACTTGCCAACTTTTCAACGGGTCAACTAACGTTGCCTCTTTACGCCAAGAGGCGCCGCGCGGCTTCGAGATCCTCAGGAGTATCGATGGCGACGGGATGATAATCGGTGACGACGGTCTGGAAAGTGAGGCCGTGGGCGAGGAAGCGGAGCTGCTCGAGTGATTCGACGGCTTCGAGTTCGGTCGGCTTGAGCTGGGCGTAGCCGGCGAGCGTGGCGCGGTCGTAACCATAGACGCCGATGTGCACCCAGTAGTCGCGGCGCGTGACCCATTCGGACGGCTCGACGCCGCGGAGGTGCGGGATCGGGCTGCGGGAGAAGTAGATCGCCTCGCCGTTCTCGGCGCGCACGACCTTCACCACGCTCGTCGCGAGCAGGCGTTCGGTCGCGTGGATCTTCGAGACCGCGGTGACCAGCGGGCACTTCGTCTCCTTCCAGCGCGTGATCAGGCCATCGAGAAGGTCGGGCTGGATGAACGGCTCGTCGCCCTGGACGTTGAGGAAGAAATCTCCGGGCAAGTGTTCGATGACGCTGGCCATACGCGCCGTGCCGGAGGGACAGGCCGGATCGGTCATCAGGACCTCGGCGCCGAAACCGCGGGCGATGCCGGCGACTTCTTCGGAATCGGTGAGGAGCACCACGCGGTCGGCCTGGCGGACCTGCTTGGCGCGTTCCCAGACATGCTGGACGACGGGCTTGCCGCCGAGATCGAGCAAGACCTTACGGGGCAGGCGCGTGGAAGCGATGCGGGCGGGGATGCAGAGAGTGACGGAGGGCATTTTATTTATAGGGGGCAAGCTGGCACGGGGGCACGTGGGCAAGGGGAGGATAGACGAAGTTGATCAGTTGAACGGTTGGCCAGTTGGCCGGAGAGAGACACCACTAGTTGACACGTTGACAAGTTGGCATGTGGACAAGGGGTATAACACGATGCAGCCGCGGGAACCTGGCGCCGTCTGCCGACGGCTGAACGGCTGAGACCCGAATGGCTGATGCCCTGGTGGCCTTCACCTGACACCCGCAGGATATATCCGAAGCAAACTATCCGGTTTCCGGTCTCCCTTTAAGCGTAACGGATGCGATGTCATCGCATCCCTACCCAAGGCCATCACTCCACCGATACTCGATACTCAATACTCCATACTCGCACCGACCTACTTCCGCGCTTCGGCCGCGTTCGCGAGATACCAGGCGTAAGCGTCGCGGATACCGTCGGCCATGGTGATGCGGTGCTTCCAACCGAGGGCGCGGATGCGCGAGACGTCCATGAGCTTGCGCGGCGTGCCGTCGGGCATCGACGGGTCGAATTCGAGGCGGCCGGTGAAACCGACGGCCTGGGCGACAAGACCGGCGAGTTCGCGGATGGTCAGCTCTTCGCCGGAACCGACATTGATGTGCCCGGGCTGAGAGTAACGGTCGAGGAGCATCAGGCACGCCTCGGCGAGATCGTCGGCGTGCAGGAATTCGCGGAGCGGCGTCCCCGTGCCCCAGAGTTTCAGCGACGCGTCGCCACGGAGCTTCGCCTCGTGCATCTTGCGGATCATCGCCGGGAGCACGTGGGAGTTCTCGAGGGAGAAGTTGTCGCCCGTGCCGTAGAGATTGCAGGGCATCGCGCTGATGAAGTCGCAGCCATGCTGGGCGCGCGCGTGGTCGCAGAGCTTGATGCCGGCGATCTTCGCGACCGCATAGGCCTCGTTCGTGACCTCAAGCGGCCCGGTAAGGAGCGAGTCCTCGCGGATCGGCTGCGCGGCCAACTTGGGGTAGATGCAGCTCGAACCCAGGAAGAGCAGCTTGCGCACGCCGGCGAGGCGGGCGCCTTCGATGACGTTGGCCGCCATGACGAGGTTGTCGTAGAGGAAGTCGTAAGGCTGGGCTGAGTTGGCCTTGATGCCACCGACGCGGGCGGCGGCCATGACGACGTAGGCCGGCTTCTCCGCGGCGAGGAACGCGCGGGTCGCGGCGCCGTCGCGGAGGTCGAGTTCGGCGGACGTGCGCGTGAGCACGGACGTGTGGCCCGCGGCGCGGAGCGCGCGGACGATGGCCGAGCCGACCATCCCGCGGTGGCCGGCGACGTAGATCTTCGCGGCGCGGTCCATCAGCGGTGGGCGTGGGCGACGGCCTTCAGGTCATGGTCGACCATCTTCTGGACCAGCTGCTCGAAGGAAGTCTGCTGCGGATTCCAACCGAGCTCGCGGACGGCCTTGGCCGGATTGCCGAGGAGCTGTTCGACCTCGGTCGGGCGGAAGTAGCGCGGGTCGACGGCGACGAGCGTCTTGCCCGTCTTGCGGTCGACGCCCTTCTCTTCCGCGCCCGCGCCCTGCCAGTCGAGTTCGATGCCGGCGCGGCGGAAGGCGTGGGCGCAGAATTCGCGGACGGTATACATCTTGCCCGTCGCGATGACGAAGTCGTCCGGCTGCTTATGCTGCAGGATGAGCCACATGCACTGGACGAAGTCGGGGGCGTAACCCCAGTCACGCTGCGCGGAGAGGTTGCCGAGGAAGAGGCAGTCCTGACGGCCGTGCACGATGTTGGCGACCGCGAGGGAGATCTTGCGGGTGACGAACGTCTCGCCGCGGCGTTCGGACTCGTGGTTGAACAGGATGCCGTTGGAAGCGAACATGCCGTAGGCCTCGCGGTAATTGCGGGTGATCCAGTAGGCGTAGATCTTGGCGGCGCCATACGGGCTGCGCGGGTAGAAGGGAGTCGTCTCGGACTGCGGCACTTCGACGACCTTGCCGTAGAGCTCGGAGGTCGAGGCCTGGTAGATGCGGACCTTCTTCTCCATCTTCAGGATGCGGATGGCCTCGAGGAGGCGGAGCGTGCCGAGACCGTCGGTGTCGGCGGTGTATTCCGGGATATCGAACGAGACCTTCACGTGCGACATCGCGCCGAGGTTGTAGATCTCGTCCGGCTGGACGTCGCCGATGAGGCGGATGAGGCCGGTCGCGTCACCAAGGTCGCCGTAGTGAAGCTGGATCTTCTTCGTATGGATGTCGCGGACGAGGTCCTCCATGTAGAGGTGCTCGATGCGGCCCGTGTTGAAGGAGGAGGAACGGCGGATGACGCCGTGCACCTCATAGCCCTTGCTGAGGAGGAATTCGGCGAGATAGGAGCCGTCCTGGCCCGTGATGCCGGTGATGAGCGCGCGCTTTTTCATGTGATGATTGGGTAAAGGGGGATGAGTTCAGGCGGAAGGCTTATTCGCGCCGGCGATGATGCGGGAGCTGCTGTCGATCTTGGCGCCGAGACCGTCGACGAGCTTAGCGCCGTGCTTATTGAGCACCGTCATCTCCGGAATATTGCCGGCATTGCGGTCGCCGCCCTTGCAGAAGATGGCCTCGTGGCCCTGGGCCTTAGCTTCGCCGATCAGCCAGTCGAGCGTCGCGCAGACCGAGCCATCGGTGTCGATCGAGAGGACCGCACGGTCGACGACCCGGAGAGCCGACGTCACCGCGAGGCGCGTGTCCTGGTCGATGAAGGCCTGGCCCTTCTTGAGGGCCGCCTGGGCGTCGGTGTTGACGATGACCCAGAGCACATCGCCTTGAGCGCGGGAGAGATCCAGCAGCTCGAGGTGGCCGCGGTGCATCGGGTCGAAGTAACCGGAAGTGATGGCGATGAGCATGAAGTGAAAGGTGGTAGCGGTTGGCGGTAAGCGGTTAGCGGTTGGGTCGATTCAAACCAAGGCGAGGTAAGATTTGGCGGTTGGCGGTAAGCGGATAGGAAGACAACGAAGCGGTAAGTGTTAAGCGGCCTGCGGTTGGCGGTTGGGCAGATGCCGATGAACGCTACTAACGGGTTACGGCGGTTAGCGGTTGGCGGTGAGCGGTTAGGAAGATGTAACGGAGTCGGGCTGGGGGAGCGCGGTTTAGTGGGTTGATTTTCTAACCGCCAACCGCTTACCGCTATCCGCGTCCACCCATTTTGGGTTTCGTTTATTTGTCCTTACCGCCAACCGCTTACCGCTATCCGCTACTACCTATTTTACTTACTCGGGCAGGCTACCGCACGTGGAGGCGGATTTCGCAGGCACGTACGGGAAGAAAGGACTGTCACCGGCCGAGCCGGCAGAAAGGGTCAGGCCCCCGGGGGCGGGAGCAGAAGAGGCGCGAGCTCGAGGGCTCGGCTGTTCCAACGATTGAGGCGGCTGAGCCGCTCGATCACTTCGGGCTGGGAGCCGCGGGTCTGGGCATCGGCGAGGACGCGTTGCAGGCCCGGTTGGGCTTGTTCGAGGGCGGGGAGCACCTGGCTCCGGAGGAGTGCGACCAGGGAAGCCGCGAGGGAAGGCGTCGGTTGCCAGCGCTCGCGACGAGAGCCAGCTTCCTTGACCGAGAGGATCATCTCGTGGTCGCGAAGGAACTTAAGTCCTTGGCTGACAGAGCCTTTGCTAATGCCGAGACGGCCCTGAATCTGGTCGAAATCGACCGGACCCGAGGAAATGTAGAGTAACGCGTAGATTTCCGCGACCGAGCGCGGAACGCCCAGGATGCCGGCCATGCGGACGAAGAAATCGGCGAGCTCGATCTCATGGGGCTGCAGCGGCTCATAAGAGGGGCGGCTCGGGCGGCGGCTGGCGGACTTTTCTGAAGGGGGCTTCATCAGGTTTAGGCCCTGCGGTCGGGGGCTTCCTGATGTTTCAATATTTTTTGAACCTAGGCAAGGGGCAATGTGTATAAACCGGAGATAGCGATCCGCCCTCCCCTGTCGGAAAGAACGGATCTGAAAAGCTTCCACCTGGCGCCCCCTTGGGGATTCGAACCCCAGTTACCTCAGTGAAAACGAGGTGTCCTGGACCGGGCTAGACGAAGGAGGCGGTCGGTGGAAGCGAAGAACTTAGGAACGAAGTCCCTCTGGTCAAGTTTTTAGAAACGGGGCCGGCGGACCCGGGCTTAGCGCCCGAAAAGGCTGCGATCCTCGTAAGGATTCTTCGGCTGGCCGTCGGTCTTGGCCCCATGCAGGCGCTGCTGCTGGACGCCGAACCACGCCATCCAGGCCGCGGAGGCGATGAACAGGATCAGGAAGACACGGATGGCCCATTTGCGGGCGGCGGAAGGCTCGTCGGGTTCGGTCATCTCCCCCTGAACATGGGTGAGGAATGGGGCTTGGCAATCTCGACGGGGTTTTTACATATGTCATTACCCCCTTAGTCTTACCCCCTTTCCCAAGATTCTGCATGAGTCCCAAGCAGAAGCCGTTGGTGGTCATCATTGAAGACGATCGTAGCCTCGCCGCCGCGCTCGCCGATCAACTCCTGAACGCCGGCCTCTCCACCCAAGTGTTCCACAAAGGCGCCACCGCGCTCAAGTTCGTCGGTGAGTCATACGTGCACCTGGTCCTGCTCGACCCGAACCTGCCGGACCTCGACGGACTTGCGGTGCTGGACAAGATCCGCCGGCTCGCGCATTCGCCGGCGGTGATCTTCCTCTCGGCCCTGCGCGACGGCGAGCACGTGGCGCAGGCGCTCGAAGCGGGCGCGGACGATTTCGTCGGCAAGCCGCACCATCCCGCGGAACTCATCGCGCGCATCCACGCCGTGCTGCGACGCAGCGAGACCGCGGGCGACAGCCGGCTCACCGTCAACGCCGCGCTCGGGACCGACGTGTTCCGCTTCAACGGCGCGGAGGTCCATCCCGAGCGGCTCGAACTCATCTTCCCCAGCGGCAAGAAGCACAAGCTCGGCCGCAAGGAGCTCGGCATCCTCTACCACCTGCACGCCAACCCCGGCGTCATCATCAGCCGCCACAGCCTGATCCACGCCGTCTGGGGCGTGCACGCCGACATCCGGAGCCGTTCGCTGGACCAATACGTCGCCAAGATCCGCGACGCCTTCGAGGACCACGGCCGCAAGCTGGACAGCCTCCGGACGATCCACGGCATCGGTTATTGGTATGAACCGTCCCCGGCCGGCGGCGAAAACGGCGGCCGAAAGACCCGCCGGGCTTGATTCCTCGGGGAACGCCGCCATTGGTGGGGGCATGGATATCCGTTGTTACCTCAAACCCAGCTGCGGCTGGAGCAACGGCGTGCGCGCCATCATGGCGAAATACGCCCTGAACTACGTCGACGTGGACATCATCAACAACCCGGCGAACTACGCCGAGATGGTCGAGAAGTCCGGTCAGCGCCTCTCCCCTTGCGTCGAGATCGACGGCGTCATGCTGCCCGACATCTCCGGCGCCGAAGTGGAGCAGTATCTCCTGGCCAACCAGCTCGTCGTCCCGAACGACAAAGCCCCGGCCGTACCGATCGACGCTCCGTGCACCGACGAGGAGCACGAGAAGATGCGGATCAAGACGATCCGGTTTTTCTGAGCGCGGCGCAAAGCAGCGCGAGTTGATCCGTTGGCCGGTTGGCCGGAGAGACGCATCAGCTGGCTAGTTGACAAGTTGACACGTTGGCAAGGGAGACAGAGGCCTAACTCCAAGGGAAACCGGAGACCGGATGAGAAGACGCGCTAACTTCAGGTGTCGGGTGACAGCCACAGCTGTCGGCGACTCAGGAGTCGGCTGCTCGGCCATCGGCCGCGGGAACCTGTAGCCGGCGGCTGAAGGCTGAACGGCTGAATCCCGGATGGCTGAGGCCCCGAAGGCGGTCACCCGACACCAGAGACAGGCCCCAGCCAGTCATCCGGCCTCCCCTTGAGCGAGCGGATGGATGTCATCGCATCCCTACCCGTTGCATCCCTTGTCAACGTGCCAACTGGCCAACGGTTCAACTAACTCTGTCTCGCCGCGCCTACGGCGCGATTACTCGCTCTTCCCGGCCACGAAATCAGCGAGCGAGTCCGCGACCCATTGGCGTTGTTCGCCGGTGAGTTCGGGGAAGATCGGGATGCTGAGGACTTCGCCGGCGAGACGTTCGGAGACGGGCACGCTGTCGAAGCCGCGATACTTCTGGTCCACGAAGCACTGCTGACGGTGGAGCGGGATCGGGTAATAGATCTCGCAGCCGATCTTGCGCGCGGTGAGGAAGGCCTTGAGCGCATCGCGGCGACCACCGGTCACACGGAGCGTGAACTGGTTCCAGATGCCCTGACCGGAGAAGTCGACCGGCAGCAGGATCTTCGCGGCCTTGTCGGCGCCGGGACGGTTCTCGGCGATGCCGGCGACGCCCTTGAGCGTGGCGTGGTAGAAGTTGGCATTGCCCGCGCGCGCGCAGTTATATTCCGGCAGGTGCGGGAGCTTGAGGTGCAGCAGGGCCGCCTGGAGCGGATCCATGCGGAAGTTGGCGCCGACCTCGCGGTGGAAATACTTCGGCTGCATGCCGTGGACGCGGAGGATGCGGGCGCGCTCGGCGAGGGCGTCGTCCTGCGTGGTGACCAGGCCGGAATCGCCCATGCCGCCGAGGTTCTTGGACGGGAAGAAGCTCGTCGCGCCGAAGTCGCCGGACGACATCGTCGAGCGACCCTTCCAGCGGGCGCCCATCGACTGGGCGGCGTCTTCGATCACCCGGAGGCGATACTTGGTGGCGAAGGCCTGCAGGGCGTCGAGGTCGCCGGACTGGCCGAAGAGGTGCACCGGCATGATCGCGCGCGTGCGCGGGCCGACCTTCCGGGCGGCGTCTTCCAGATCGATGTTGAAATGGTGCGGATCGACGTCGACCCAGATGGGGGTGGCGCCGAGGCGGGCGACGGATCCGGCGGTCGCGAAGAAGGTGAACGACGGGAGCAGGACTTCGTCGCCCTCACCGATATCGAGCGCCATGAGCGCGAGGAGGAGCGCGTCGGTGCCGGAGGAGACCCCTAAAGCGTGCTTCACGCCGAGGAACGCGGCGCAGTCCTTCTCGAACGCCTCGAGCCGCGGACCCATGATGAACATGTTCGAGCGGAGGACGTCACGGAAGGCGGCTTCGAACTGCGCTTCGAGGGCGCGGTTCTGCGGGCCGAGGTCAAGGAGCGGGACGTTCGTCATGGCGCAGAAGGCTTCTCCCACCGACGGCCCGCACGGGCAACATCATTCAGTCCGACGACGGGCGCGCCAGACCAGGTAGGCGCCGAAGGCGGCGAGCGGCAGCGTCCAGAACTGACCGGCCGTGAGGCCGAGCACGTAACCGTCCTCCGGCGAGCGGAAGGCCTCGCAGACGATGCGGCCGACGGAATACAGCAGGAGGAACTCGCCGGCGAGACGGCCGGGCGGCAGGCGGAGCGGATAGCGACGGAGCACCCAGAGCAACGGCAGCAACCCTTCGGCGAAAGCCTCGTAGAGCTGCGATGGGTGGCGCGGTTCGGCGCCTTCGCGCGGAAAGATCACCGCCCAAGGGAGATAGGACGGGTCGCCGACGAGCTCGCCGTTGATGAAGTTGGCGATCCGTCCGAAGAGGAGACCCGCCGGGGCGAGGGCGCAGAGCAGGTCGCCGACGGCGAAGAAGTCGGCTTTGACGCGGCGAGCGAACCAGACGCCGGCGAGGAGCACGCCGAGGAAGCCGCCGTGGCTGGCCATGCCGCCTTCCCAGACGCGGAAGAGCACCAGCGGATCGGCGGCGAATTCCGCGCGTGCGTAAAGGAAGACGTGGCCGCAACGGCCACCGGCGATGACGCCGACCATCACCGCGGTGATGAGCGCGGATTCGTCGAGCGCCGCGCGCAGCGGCGTGAGGCCCGCGCGACGCCAGCGGCCGAGCAGCCAGGCGGCGACGAGGAAGCCCGCGGCGTAGGCGAGGCCATACCAATGCACGCCGCGCAGTCCCCAGCTCTCCGGGAAGCGGAACGCGACCGGATCGAGGTCGTGCGTCCAGTAGGCGAGCCAGGCCGAGTTCATGCGCCGGGCTTGGGGGCCTCCGGACCCGCGCGACGGCCGACGCGGTGACCACGCTGGCGGGCGAGCTCGCGCATGTCGGGGTGCGGGTCGTCCTTCTCGTAGATCTCGACGCCGAGAAGGGACTCGAAGACATCTTCGAGGGTGACGACGCCGGCGAAGGCGCCGAACTCATCGACCACCACGGCCAGGTGCTGATGCGCGCGGACGAGGTCGTGGAGGGCGTCGGACAAGGTGGCGTTCTCGGGGACGATGTGCGGCTTGCCCATGAGCTCGCGCACGCGGACGTCGCGGCGGCCTTCGCCGGCGGCCTTCAGCAGGTCGCGGCGGCGGACGACGCCGACGATGCGATCCGGATTCTGTTCCCAGACCGGCATGCGGCCGTGCGGCACGCTCGGATAGAGTCGGAGCACGTCGGCGACCGTCAGGTCAGCCTCGATCGAAGTGACGACCGGGCGCGGCGTGAGCACCTGCGAGACCGGGATGTCGTCGAGGCGGACGGCGTTGGCGACGAGGTTGCTCTCGGCCTGCGTGATCTTGCCTTCGCGCGCGGCGGCCTGCGCGAGGCTGCCGATGTCGGCGTCGGCGCGGTCCACGCCCGGCTCCTCGGGCGGAGCGAGCGAGTCATGCAGCTTGCCGAGCATGCGGAGCATCTTGGCGGCGCCGCGCACGAGCGGGAGCGAGGTGGCGATGCGGGGGGCCAGCGCCACGCGGAAATGCATGCCGAGCTTGCGCGGGAGCATGATCGTCAGCCAGGCCATGAAGAACGAGACCGCGATGACGCCGAGCACCGTGACGAGCGCGAAGGCCCAGCTCTCGCCGACGCGCGGCAGGAAGCGGACGCCGACGAGCACGCCGCCGAGCAGGGCGCTCATGCCGACGAAGGCGGCGGACAGGACTTCGAAGGCGGCGAGGGTGTTGCCCTGGTCGCCGCGGCAGCGCTCGAGCGCGACGGCGGCGGTGGCCTGACGGCGGCGGAGGTCCTCGAGTTCGGTGTGCGAAAGGGCGGAGACGACGCCGGCGACGAGGGAAATCCCCGCCGCGCTCCCATTGAGGAGGACGAAGACCAGCCAGAGATACCAGACGGATTCCATGTCATGCTGGGATAGGCGACGCCCGCCGACTTGGCGAGGGAGAATCCCGGCGTTGACCCTGCGGAGAGAGGGGAGATACTCCGCGTATGACCCCTCGCGAGCTCCGGATCATCTCCGCCCTGGCTGTCTTCCTGACCGCCGGACTCCCCGCGTCCGCCGGCGCGATCGCCTTCCGCGCGCAGCCCGTGCTCGTCGCCACCATCGTCGGCGAGCCCGGTCAACTGCCCGGTCTCACCGGTCTTTTCTTCAATCACTTCAGCGGTGCGCTGCTCGGCCTGCTCGTCGTCGGCCTCGGCGTCACGCTCTACGCCGCCCGGGCGCACCTCCGCGAGACGGACGACGTCGTGCGCATGTCGAAGCTCCTCGCCTCGACCTGCTTCTCCGCGCTGCTCAGCGTCGCCTTCCTCGCGCTCTTCGTCCTCGCGGCGGCCTTACCGGCCTACGCGAAGCTGATGCAGCGCTGAGCGCGCCAAGCGGCCAACGCCGCGAGGAGCGGGCGGGCGGCGGCGGGATCTCCCGACCAGAGCGGGCGGCCGTCGACGTCATCCCAATGCGAGACGGCGGACGCCCCGCCCGGCAGGGTCGAGCGTAGCAGCAGAACGACTTCGGCGCGGACGGGGACCGTCGACTCGACCTCGCATACCGGTAAACCGGCGCAACGGATCAGCTGACCGAGCGCCGTGCCTGGCAGGCGACCCGTGGACTCGGCCGGGACATGGAGCGCGCCGCCTTGGACCCAGGCCAGGCTCGAGCGAGAACCTTCGCTGACGAAGCCACGCGCGTCGAACTGCACGCCTTCGACGCCGGCGCCGGCGCCCAGCGTGCGCAGCTCGACCGTGGCGGCCAGAGAGTTAACCCACGGGGCGGACTTCGGACGCGGGAACCATTCGGCGGCGTCGCGCACGGTGCGGAGCGAACGCAGGCGGAAGACTTCGGGCGAAGGGAGTAACGCGCGCAGACCGAGTTCCTCGAAGTCCGCACCGACGACGAGACGCAGCACGCCTTCTTGTCCGCCTTGTCCGCCAAGCAGACCGAGCGCCGCGCGCCACGCCGCCAAGTCGCCGGCGGCGAGCGGACCAGGGGCGAAGCCGGCGCGGGCCATGCCCGCGCGCAGGCGCGCCAGATGATCGTCGAGGCACTCCACCATGCCGGCGCGCAGGGCGATTGTCTCAAAGAAGGCCGCACCGGCAGGGAAGCTCCCCGGCGTGGCATCGCCCTCGGCGAGGACGCCATTGCGGCAGACGCGGCTCATGGGAGGGCCGCGCGAGCGGCGGCGAGCAGGGGGGCCTGGGCCTTGCGCAGGCTCTCGGCGTATTCGCGGGCGGGGACTGAGTCAGCGACGACACCCGCGCCCGCCTGGACGAAAGCGCGGCCCTCGGCTGACCAGAGCGAGCGGATGATGATGTTCAGGCAGAGTTCGCCGGAGGCGCCGATCCAACCCAGCGAGCCCGTGTAATAAGCGCGGGCCACCGGTTCGAGTTCGGCGATGACCTGCATCGTGCGCACCTTCGGCGCGCCCGTGATCGTGCCGCCCGGAAAGAGCGCGCGGACCACGTCGGCCGGGCCGGCGCCCACCGCGAGGTCGCCTTCGACCTGCGAGACGAGGTGCATCACGTGGGAGTAGCGTTCGACCGCCATGAACTCCGGGACGCGCACCGTACCCGGACGAGAGACGCGGCCGACATCATTACGCAAGAGATCGACGAGCATCAGGTGCTCCGCCTTCTCCTTCGTATCGCCGGCAAGTTCGCGGGCCCAAGCGAGATCGGCCGCTTCGTCGGCGCCGCGCGGGCGCGTGCCGGCGATCGGCCGCGAGGCGACGCGTCCGCCCGCGACCTCGACGAGGAGCTCGGGCGAACCGCAGGCGAGGGACACGCCAGGTAAGCGTACGAAGCCCATGTAGGGCGAAGGATTGGCGGAGCGTAACGCTTCGTAAGCGCGGAGCGTATCGACCGGCGGGACTTCCAGCCGCGTGGAGAGATTGACCTGATACGTATCGCCCGCGGCGATGTATTCCTGGCATCGCGCGACCGCGCGGACGAAGCCGGGCTCATCGAACGACGCCGCGAGCGGGTGGGCCGGGGCGACGGAAGGTGGCAGCGTCGGCGACGTCACGGCGCAGGCGGCGGACCAGCGCGCCGCGAGCTCGAGCGCACGCGCGCGGGCCGCGCGGAGCGCGGTATTGGGCGAACCGACCGGACAGAGCACGACGACCGTGAGCTCGTGCTTCGAGGCGTCGAAGACGCAGGCCTCGTGGGCCTCGAGGAAAGCGGCGAGCGGGACACGGACATCGGCCGGCGCGGAACGCACCGGTTCGATCTGCGTCGCAAGTTCATAGCCCAGCAGCGCGAGCAGGCCGCCTTGGAAGGCGGGCCAGCCGGCGAGACGCGGCGCGCGGACCTCGCGCGACCAGCGACGCAGATAGGCCAGCGGTTTTTCGGTCGTCTCCTCGTGGGCGCCGTCCTCGGCATGGAGCACCACGCGTCCGTCGGCGAAGAAGAGCGTCGCGCGCGGGGCGGCCGGGACCGCGATCGTGAGGCTCGCCGTGCGCCCGCTCTCGAGCACCGCATGATGGCGTCCCGTGAAGAAGGCGTCCCAGGAAGCCGGCAGACGATCGGCGCGGAAGCGCGCGAGGTAAGGCAGATGCGTCCAGCCAGGGCCCGCGGCGGACCAGTCGGCGGCCGTGACCTCGGCGACGATGACGGGCGCGTCACTCATCGGCGAAGTTCAGCTTGTAGCCGGAGAAATCCGGCCCCGAGAGGATCTCGCCGGCGCGTTCGGCCGTGATCCCGTAGACATGCAGCTCCTGACGCGAGCCCTTCGAGACGACCGTCAGACGGAGGCCGCCGCCGAGCTTCATGATCTTGATCGAAAGCGTGCTCGCGCGGACGCGGGCGCTGATCACGCCGCGGGAGACGCGACCATGACGCTCCAGGGCTTCGGCCACGGGGCGGGCGGCGTCGGTCAGCGACGTGTGCGTGCCCGCCCTGCCCCGCCCCTTGGCCATGCTCAGGCGATCTCCCAGTTATAGGGATGGGAAGACAGGAACTCGCAGCCCTGCTTCGTGACCACCACGCAGTCTTCGAAGCGGCATCCGCCGATGCCCGGATAGTAGAGGCCCGGCTCGACCGTGACCGCGTGGCCCGCGACGAGCGGGAGCGGATTGCGCGTGGAGAGCGCCGGGTCTTCGTGGATGTCATAGCCCAGGCCGTGGCCCGTGCCGTGGAAGAAGCCGACATAGACGCCCTTCTTCAGGCCGGTCTCGAAGCCGAGGGACTTGAAGTATTCCTGCACCACCGTGTGGACCTTGGCACCGGTCACGCCGGCGCGGATCGCCTTGATCGCCCGACGCTGGGCTTCGAGCACCGCGTGCACCATCTTGCGCTGCTTCGCGCTGGCCTTCCCCTTCAGGTAGGTGCGGGTCATGTCGCCGTAGTGGTGCGAAGCAATGTGGCGGGGGTAGATGTCGCAGACGATCAGCTCGTTGGCGCGGACGGGGCCGGAGCCGGAGCAATGGCAGTCCACCGCCTGGTCGCCGGGAGCGATGATCAGACCGATGTCGCAGAGCGCGCCCTTGCGGAGGATCGCGACCTGCGCCTCCTCCTTGAGGATCTCCGCCGTGAGGGTCTTCCCCTTCCACTGCAGCACGCCTTTCTTGTCAGCCCGGGACTCCGCGAGGACCTGCTCGACGGCCTTGAAGCCGGCGACGGCCGCGGCGTTGCCCGCGCGGATGCCGGCGAGTTCGGCCTTCGACTTCACCTGACGTTCCGGGAAAAGCTCGGGCGCGCCGCGTTCGTTCTGCTGGGCGCCGACCGCGTGGAGCTCGAGGCCGAGCTCGCGGAGGCGTTGGAAGAGGCCCACCGGAAAGTCGGCCGGCACGCGGAAGCGCTGGACGCCGCGCTCGAGGGCGGCGAAGACGATCGCGTCGGCCACGCCCGCCTTCGGGTTGGTCTTGCGGAGGTCGGCGATGATCGCCGTGAGATTGAGCACTTCGTCGAAGGCGGATTCGTCCTGCGCGCGGCCGACTTCCATGCCCGGAAGCAGGCCGATGCGGCGGCGACCGACCGAGAAGGCCGGGAACGGGTCAGAGGCGTGGAAGCCACCGAACCAGCGCAGGTCGGCGTTCTTGGAAGGAGTCGCCATCATCAGGACATCACGGACGGCGGAAGCGGTGGAGCGGGCCATGGGCGCAGGATGACGGAAGTCGGCTCCCCGTGAAGCGCAAACGGCATCGCCCCCGGGGCGGATCCGGTCATCGTCGGCGACATGCCCCTCATCCCCTTGGCCGCCAGCCAGCCCTTTGACCTCGGCACCCTGCTCATCCCCGTGCTACCCTGGTGGGAACTCCTGCTGCGCGGCATCATCGTCTACGCCTTCCTCCTCTGCCTTATCCGGATCACCGGGCGGAGGCAGACCGGGATGATGACCCCGTTCGACTTCATCCTGCTGCTCATCCTCAGCAACACCGTCCAGAATGCCATGAACGGCGGCGACAACAGCCTCGGCGGCGGGCTCTTCCTCGCCGGCACGCTCATCGCCATCAACTGGATGATGCTCCTGCTCTCGCGGCACTACCGCCTCGTGCATTGGGCGCTGGTCGGCCGGCCCGTCTTCCTCGTCCGGGACGGAGACGTCCAGGAGAAGGTCATGCAGCGGGAGCGCATCACGCATCACGAGCTCATGTCGGCCCTCCGGCAGTCGGGACTTGCGAACATCGAGCAGGCCAAGGACGTGATCCTCGAGACCAATGGCACCATCAGCGTCATCCACCGCCCCGCGGCCTTATAGGTCGGGCAGGACCGGGTTTTCCCTCGGCCGCGAGCCCCTCGCCCGGGCCATTGGCCGAGGCTTGACCCCGGCGGGCAGGCTCGGGATAGTGAGCGTCCTTGGCCACGCGGGTATCGTTCAGTGGTAGGACACCACTCTTCCAAAGTGGATACACCAGTTCGAATCTGGT
>Ga0208723_1000181_pt1 | contig 21031 bp, 20 predicted proteins | sample LakMenEpi31Aug12_FD_150750 | JGI IMG/M metagenome (GOLD analysis project Ga0208723, IMG submission 150750) | Freshwater microbial communities from Lake Mendota, WI - 31AUG2012 deep hole epilimnion (SPAdes) | ecosystem: Environmental > Aquatic > Freshwater > Lake > Epilimnion/Euphotic zone ...
GCTACTTTGGTTGCGATCCTTGGATACCGAATCCTGCATTCAATTGCAGATGCACGAGGCAATAAGTAACATCCCTGAATGATCATTCCATCGCGGCTTCCTGAATACATCGTGGCCGCGATGGTCATCATCTTGGCGCCTGGCCCGAGCGTTTTGTTTGTCATCGCTCGGGCCATTGCGTGGGGACGCGCAACTGCGGTCTTTACCGTTGCTGGAAATGTAACTGGCGCTTTTTCACTATCTGTCTTTGTCGCATTAGGTTTAGGCCCAGTTCTAGAACGCTCGGAAGTTGCTTACGTTGCCGTTCAATGGGCTGGTGGTCTCTACTTGATCTACTTAGGAATTGAAGCAATTTGGAAACGCACCGTTCATGCAGCAGACATGGCCAATCAGGGAGATGTCGCGCCAAGCATTCGCCGTTCAATCCGTGATGGATTTTGGGTCGGCGCGCTAAATCCAAAAGGTGTTGTTTTCTTCGCAGCTGTTTTGCCGCAGTTCATCGACCGCGAACGCGGAAGCGTTACCGCCCAGTTGATTTTTTTGGGCGCAGTCTTTGCGATTCTGGCTTTTGTTTCAGATGGCAGCTGGGGTGTCTTGGCAGGGACGGCACGTAATTGGCTCGCCACAGATTCCAAACGACTAGAACGATTGCGTGCAACAGGTGGAGTCATCATGATTCTTTTGGGAATACAGGTTTTGGTGTCAGCAATTGTCAGTGGCTAAGTACACAATTACTTCATGATTAAACCAGCCAAACCCGCCCGTGAAAATATCTCCCCATCCGATTTAACCTTTGGGCTATCTACCTGCAAAAGATGTTTGTGGATCAAATATTGGTACAAGGTAACCATGCCTGGTGCATTTCCACTTGTGGGCACAATGGCTGCTTTGCAGGAAGAGCATTTTCAGGGCGCTGATATGCCAACAATTGATCCATCACTCCGCCCGGGAAAAGTAAGTAAGTGGGGCGAATGGGTGAAAAGTAAGCCGCTGCTAATCAATGGCACAGAAAGTCGCTGGAGAATTCTCGGTAAGTACGATCTAGTTTCAACCAATGAGGATGGAACTATCGGCTTAATCGATTGCAAAGTTTCAGATAGTCAGCGCGACAGTGGTCAGTTCTACTCCCCTCAACTTGAGGCTTACGCCTATGCACTAGAAAATCCAGCAGCTGGAAAGGCTCAAGCAGTGGCTTCGATGGGCTTACTTGTCTGGCGACCAACGAGCGCAATTGGAAGTAACGCCAATGAATATGGCTTTGGCGTTATGCAAAAGTATGTGCCGGTTGAGCGAGATCAAGCCAACTTTTTACGAGTAATCGGTGAGTTCATTGATGTACTTGAAGGAGATCTGCCTGATGCTGGAAGTGAGTGTCAAACGTGCACATACTTGGTTGCACGAAATGCTTTGGATTAATCCTCTTCGGTGACTTCGCCTAGCTTGGCCTTCTTTGGTGCATAGATATCAATGTATTCCTGACCTGACATTGCATGAATTGCATTCATGATTTGATCGGTTACATCACGAAGGTGTTGCAAATCTGTTGAATCGCCTTCAAAGTACATGGGCTCACCAAAATGCATTCCAACGCGCTTCACATTTGGAATGACTTTTCCAGTTGGTTGAATCTTGTCGGTGTTAGACATTGCAACCGGTATAACTGGTGCGCCTGATTCAATAGCCAAGCGGGCAATTCCGGTGCGACCTTTGTATAACCTGCCATCAGGAGATCTGGTTCCCTCTGGATAGATTCCAAGGCAATTGCCTTCTGCCAAAACTTTCAACCCAGTTATCAATGCAGCTTCACTTCGACGACCGCCTGAGCGATCAACTGGCACCTGACCAAGGGCAATAAAGGTTAGCTTTTTTAATAACCCTTTAGGACCTGGCGATGTGAAGTATTCACTCTTTGCAAGAAAGGTAACTTTGCGCGGAACTACTAAAGGCATAAAAATAGAATCACTAAATGAAAGATGGTTGGAGGCGATGATCACGCCTCCCTTGGTGGGCACATTACGCAAGCCGCGAACCTTAGGGCGAAAAGCCAACATTAAAAATGGGGTCAGAAATGCCCGCAAGGTTCCGTAGGGCAGGTTGTTGAGCACGGGTCTAATTTAGTGGCTATTGACGACTATGACACTATCTGAGGGTGAGTAATGAGAAAAAAGAGCCTGATGGCTTTGATGAAGAGGAGCTAATCCGCTCAGAGTTTGACTCCATCGTTTCAGGGCTCAATCTGGATCAATCATCACCTTCAACATATCTTGATGAACTAGATCGAATTGATTACGAAGGCTTTGTTGCGCCCAATCCGCTCCCGCAAACACCTCGTGGATTCATCAACTCTGCGCGTGATGCAATCAAAAAATGGTTTGACCGAAATCATCGAGATGATGATGGAGCTGCGCTGTGAGTAATTCTGGCTCTGAAAAATTTAGCTGGGGAATTCTGGGTCCTGGTGGTATTGCGCAAGCATTTGCGAAAGATCTAGCTTTATTGCAAGGTCACACCATCGCAGCCGTGGGATCTCGTTCACTTGAAAATGCGCAAAAATTTGTGGCAACTTTTGGTGGCACTGCTTATGGAAGTTACGAAGAACTTGTGGCAGATCCAAGTATTGATGCCATTTATGTAGCGACACCCCATCCTGCACACCATGACAATGTGATCCTGGCCTTAAACGCTGGCAAACCAGTTCTTTGCGAAAAACCTTTTTCTGTAAATGCGCACGAAGCACAAGCAATGATTGATGCAGCAGCTCGTAATGGTGTTGCGCTTATGGAAGCGATGTGGGCACGATTCTTGCCGCATTATGCAAAGGTGCGGGAAATAGTTGATTCAGGAGTGCTGGGACCAATTCTTTCAATCCATGCAGATCATGGGCAGCGTCTGGCCGACCAAGGTATTGCCCGATTGATTGAACCAGCTTTAGCTGGAGGTGCATTACTTGATCTCGGAATTTATCCGGTCTCTTTTGCGCACATGATTTTGGGAACGCCAGCACAGATAACATCAACGGCCGTTATGACGGATAAAGGTGTCGATGCCCAAACATCAATGATTTTTACTTATGAAGATGGTGCACAAGCTGTCCTTACAACAACAATGATTGAGCAAACACCATGTCGGGCAGTTGTTGCGGGCCTGAATGGCTGGCTTGAAATTGATCGCACCTTCTATAACCCGGCAGCTATGCGAGTGGTTCTAAATGATGGAACAACAACTGAGTATCCAAATGTCTACAAAGGTCATGGCTTACGTGAACAAGCCGAAGTTTTTAAGCAGCTAGTTAGATCAGGAAAACTTGAATCTGAAATTCTTACGTGGAAAGCAACTGTAGAGATTATGACGACTTTGGACACAGTCCGAGAACAGATTGGCTTGAAATACCCTTTTGAAAATTAAGCGCGAGCTAAATCAGCAACGCCCACAAGTCCGGCTTCATTACCCAATTGTGCAGCGATTAATTCTGGGTAAGGATGCTTTCCCGCAAAAGGCATAGTGCGTTCCAGGGCTTCACGGGTCGGCTTTAACAAAATTTCTCCAGCATCGATGACTCCCCCGCCGATCACAACACAGGCTGGATCTAACAAAACAGATAGTGATGCAATTCCTGCGCCAAGCCATTGGCCCGTTGTATTAAAAGCTGCAAGTGCGACGGGATCACCATCACGAGCTGCATCGGTAATTGCTTGGCCAGTTAAGCCCGCGACTGTTCCATCACCACGTGATAAAAGGTTTCGTGCAATTTCTGGGCTGGCATTAATTGCTTCACGGGCGTGACGCAATAAAGCATTTCCTGATGCGTATTGTTCGAAACAACCTCGGGCGCCGCATCCACACAAATGTCCATCAGGAACAACGCGAAGATGTCCAAACTCTGCTGCGATTCCGAAAGCCCCGCGGTAGAGCGAACCATTGACAACAATTCCGCCACCGATTCCTGTGCCAACGGTAAGCATCATCATGTGGTTTTGATTTCGTCCCGCGCCAAACTTTGCTTCACCCCAGGCTGCAGCGTTGGCATCATTTTCAATAACAACTGGTAAACCGATTTGAGCTGTTAACTCTGCATCTAAATCGACGCCGTTCCAGTCAGCAATATTTGGAGTTGCAAGCATTGTCTTGCGGTCTGATGAAACAAATCCAGCTGCAGAAACGCCAACAGAAGTTACTTCAAACTTTTCCATCAACTCTTTGGCGGTATCGGCAATTGTGCGAGTAAGTTCTACACCGCCTTGACGTGGAGTTTCTTTTCGCGCAGTTGCAAGAATTTTTCCATGCTCATCAACCACGCCACCAAGAACCTTCGTGCCTCCTACATCAATGCCGATCGTGTTACCCATCGGATCTTTAGGCTTCGAGATATGACTTCAGTTGAGCAAGTGCAGCGTCAATAGTTGCCTTTTCAGCTTTCTGGCGCATCATCGCTGGAACTGGCATCGACAGGTCAACACCAAGTTCATAGGTGACCTCAGTTGTGTCTTCATCGATCGCTGAAATTGTGTAGACCCCGTCCATACTGGTCAGTAGGTCGGCCTCATCGAGTGAGAAGGAAAGTTTGTTGGGAGCTTGGCTCCAGTCGTAATCAAGAGTCGGACGATCCTTCATCATTCCCGCGTCAATGCTCATCTTTACCTTTGTAATGCGCCCCTGATCATCGCGCGCCAATGCTTCAGCGCTCTTGATCTGTGACGACCACTCCGGATACTTGTCTAATTCGAAAAGCGCCTTTTGAACACGGTCAATCGGAGCATCGATGGATATTAACGATTTGCTGAGATCTGTCATGGCGCAAGGCTACCCTCTTCCCCTTTTATCCGCCTCCACGCTAGCGTTCCCCCATGAATGAAATCTCAATCCCTCCTTTAGTTCCCGCAGCTACTGCCGGAAACCTCACAAATCTGATCGCTGAACGCGCCTGGTTTGAACCAGAGCGCATCATCATGTCTCGCCCATTGGGCGAGGGATGGCAACCTGTAACCGCGCGCGAAGTTGAAGAAGAGATTCGCGCAACAGCCAAGGGCCTGATCGCATCCGGTGTTCAAATCGGTGATCGTGTTGCCATCATGGCGCGCACACGTTACGAGTGGACCATTCTAGATTTTGCGACTTGGTTTGCCGGCGGTGTCGTTGTTCCAATTTATGACACATCATCTGCAGAACAGATTGATTGGATTCTAAACGATTCACATTCAGTAGCAATTATTGTTGAGACTCCTGCACTTGCTGAACTGGTAAAGACAGTGCAGCCATCTCATACACGTCACATGTGGACCATGACTGAAGATGTTCTGACAGTTTTGCGTGAAGCTGGAAAGCACATTGGAGATGATGAAATTGATCGTCGCCGTAATGCAGTTACTCCAGCATCACTTGCAACTCTTATCTACACATCTGGAACCACTGGTAAGCCAAAAGGAGTGCAGCTCACACATAGCAACTTCCTTTCAGAGTGTGGCAACGTTGTTCAGGGTGCAAGCGAACTGTTCTTAAAGCCTGGTGGTTCAACTTTGTTGTTCCTCCCAGTTGCGCACGTCTTTGGTCGCATGGTTCAAATTGGTGCAATTTCTTCAGGATTACACATGGCACATTGCAGCGATCCTGTTGGTCGCTTACCGATGGATCTCGCATCATTTAAGCCAACATTTGTGTTGGCTGTTCCACGTATCTTTGAAAAGATTTATAACGGCGCTGAAGCTAAGGCAGAAGCTGCAGGAAAGGGAGATATCTTCCGCAAGGCTGCTGCTGTTGCAATTGCATACTCTGAAGCACTTGATAAGAAGAAGGTTTCGCCAATTCTTAAGCTCAAGCACGGTCTCTTCGATAAATTGGTGTACAGCAAGATTCGTGCAGGAATGGGTGGACGCGTAGAAGCTGCGATCTCAGGAGGCGCACCACTTGGTGCCCGTCTTGGCCACTTCTATCGTGGTGCGGGTGTTACCGTTCTTGAAGGATATGGTTTAACTGAGACGACAGCTGGAGCAACTCTGAATCTAGTGGGAGCCCAACGCGTTGGTTCTGTTGGACGACCAATTCCAGGAACTTCAGTAAAGATTGCAGAAGATGGTGAAGTACTTCTACGTGGCCCAATCGTCATGGAAGGTTACTGGCAGAATCCAGCAGCAAATGATGAAGTATTTGATTCAGAGCGTTGGTTTAAATCTGGCGACCTAGGAAAACTCGATGAAGATGGGTTTCTTTATATTGTTGGTCGCAAGAAGGAACTTATTGTTACTGCGGGTGGAAAGAATGTTGCACCTGCTGTTCTTGAGGATCGACTACGCGCACATCCATTGGTAAGTCAGTGCATGGTAGTTGGAGATAACCAACCATTTATTGCAGCTCTTGTAACTCTTGATCCAGATGCGCTCAAGGGGTGGGTTGCAAACAACAAGAAGGATGGCGCATCAATTGGTGATTTGGTAAATGATCCAGATTTAATTGCAGTCATTCAGACCGCAGTGGATGAAGCCAATAAGGCTGTCAGTAAGGCTGAGTCAATTCGTAAATTCACGCTACTTTCAACCGACTTCACAATTGCTGGTGGCCACTTAACCGCCAAGCTTTCAGTGAAGCGACATGTTGTTGCAAAGGAGTTTGCGAAAGAAATTGACGCATTGTTCGCAAAGTGAGCAATGAGCGGGTAACCCTCGCACAGGAACTTCACGATGGAATCGCCCAGGACTTAGTTGTCCTGGGCTTTTCCATTGATCGGGCCATTTCTATTTGTAACGAAGATGAACTTAGGGATTCGCTGCGGCAGATCAGATTTACGACTACTGAATTAATCGAAAAAGTCCGGCTACAAATGCACGAGTTACGAAATTCAGAACCCCTTGTGGTGCCGACTGTGCAGGTGGACACAATGTTTGAAACATTAAGGATTGTGCAAGAAGTGTTGCGCAATATCGAAAAACATTCCGGTGCTTCCTATTGTGACATTCAAATTACTGACGATGGGCACGGTGGAGTTTCAAACAAAGTCGGATCCTTTGGTCTAGCTGTCATACAAGAGCGCGTCCATAAACTCAATGGGGAAATCACCATTGCCTCAGATTCCGAAGGCACCAGAATTGGAGTACGAATCCCATTGGATAGGTGATGACGCGACTACTAATCATTGATGACCACGCCGTAGTTCGTCAGGGCCTAGTTCAAGCTTTCAAAGACAATGGGTTTGCTTCAATTGAAACTGCCGCCAGCCTGGCAGAAGCTCGATCTAAAGTCGCGGGTTTTAATCCTGAAGCAATCATTGTTGATCTCAATCTTCCAGATGGATCCGGGTTAGAAATTGTGCAATGGGTCCGAAAACATTCGGCCAAAATTGCAATCATTATTCTTTCCCTGAATGACCCAGCTCAGTTTATTAAAGTGGCGCGCAGTTCAGGCGCCAACGCCTATCTTTCCAAGAGTCAATCAATGCAAGAAATTATTTCATCTGTCACTTTTGCACTTTCAAATCCGGGTTCATTTACCAGTGCTTTGACCCCCGACCAGCATCGTGATTTTGATTTAACGCCCAGAGAAGTCGAAGTTCTATACCTATTGGCAGATGGTGCCAGCAATGTTGATATTTCTTCGAAGCTTTACATAAGTCTCTCTACCGTTAAAACACATATCTCTTCGCTTATGAGAAAGCTGCAGTGCACCAACCGCACAGCAGCAGCCAAAATTGCACGAGATAACGGTTTCTTACTGTAAAAGTTTATTGAAACGTTGGGACCAAATTTCCCAACGCCAATTTTCGATAATCCATTCTCGGCCAGCGGTACCCATAGCTTTTGCGCCATCAACATCATTGAGCAGTCTGATCGCAGCAGCTGCGATTGCTCCATCGTTTTCGCCATCCACAACAAAACCTGTTACGCCATCTAGCACCGCATCAGGTGCTCCCCCGGATGAACCTGCGATGACTGGTAAACCACACGCACTAGCTTCTAGGTAAACGATTCCCAAACCTTCAACCTCTAAACCAAAAAATCTGGAACGTGAAGGCATCGCAAAGATATCCCCCGCGCAAATGTATTGAGGTAACTGGGCGTACTGAATTCTTCCAATAAAACTGACATGGTCATTTAAGTTATGGCGCGCCACTAACTTCTTCAGATGTGGAAGGTAAGGACCCTGACCAACCATCAAAATATGTGCATCTGGAACGCTCTTAAGTATTTCGGGCAAAGCTTGGATTAAGCGATCCTGACCTTTTCGATGCACCAAGCGCCCTACTGAAACTATGACTTGCTTATTTTCTAACTTCAGTTCTTTACGCAACGCAGTTGAATCTTGTGGACAAAAATGATCGACATCAATGCCGGGCGCAATCTTTACCATTTGCTGGGCCGCTGTCTTTGAAAGGGAGCGCGAGATAGCGCGCTGGGTGAACTCTCCTAAAAATGTCAACGAATCAATGGTCGAGCCGATTCGGCGCATTGCAAGGGTGAATGGAAACACCTTTGCCCACCAGACTTCATGACCATGAGTCAATGCAACTGTTTTTCTTATTCCTGCTCGCTTCATTGATGTAGACAGCAATCCCAAAGGCGCAGCTGCACCAAATGCAGCCACCTGAATATTTGACTGCTTAATTATCCGTGACAGATTTCGTGCAACTCGTGGAGTTGGTAACAAAATTGTGGCTCGATCACGAATAACCGTGACTCCATAATCAGCTTTCCATGCTTTGTCGTAATCTTCTGAACCGCTTTGCGCCGATGTGTAAACGATTGTCTGGCCAAATGGTCTGCGTTCGATCAACCCGATGATAAAGGTTTCAATTCCACCTGCACGTGGACCAAAGTCGTTAGTTACGAACAGAACTGGACTAGAAACGACGAGCTCCCACCAAAGGTTTTCTTCCAAGCGATCCGCTAGGTGCAACCTTTACACGTGAACCTTTTCGCGGAGCATGCACCATCTTTCCGCCACCCAAGTAGATAGAAACATGTGAAACCGGACGACCATAGAACAAGAGGTCTCCTGGCTTCAAAGCGTTCAGAGAAACTTTTTTGCCAAGTCGAGATTGTGCTGCAGATGAGTGTGGAAGTGAAACGCCAGCTGCCTTATAGGCACGCATTGTTAGCCCGGAACAATCCCAAGTAGTCATTCCAGCTGCGCCGAAAACGTACCTATCGCCAATTTGTGCAAGGGCGTATTTAATTGCGATTCCGGCTCTTCCTGAAATTCCTGATGCACTCTTGGCGGCCTTGAGTGATGAGGCTTGATCGGCATCTTCTTCTTCCTCGGCCAACCGTGCTAATCGCTCACGTTCTGCTTTAGTTAATTTTGACAAGAGTTTTTCCGCTTCAGCCAACTTCCTTTGGGCTAAGGCAGATTGGGCGGTCAACTTCTTTTGCGCTGCGGCTACTAGCGCTAATTTGTCATTTACCGTCAAGGTCGTTGCGTTCAATCTCTGCTGCGCGGTTTCAAACTTTCTAAGCTGGGCCGATTTGCGTCTGGTTATCGCATCTAGCGCACCTGCTGATGACAGGTACAGCGCTGGGTCTGATGAGAATAGAAGTTCAAAACTCTGGCCAAAGCCACCTGACTTGTACTGCTCAATTGCAATTGACCCCAAAGATTTTTGAAGGGCGGAAACAGTCTCTCCTTGAATTTGCGCCTTAGCTTTAATTCCATTGAGGGTTTTAGTTAAAGCCGATAACTTCACTTTCGCCTCTTGTGCACCTTCGGCAGCGGCGGTTGCATCCTCTTCTAGCTGGCGAATCTTGGCTTGGACCTGGGCCAAAGTTTGCGCACCCGAGGCGCTAACCGGTGCCAAAACCCCAGCCATCACCGCAAGTGCGGTCAGAGTGCGCAGCCAGAAAGACATAGGGACAAGGCTAACCGCGCCTATACCCACCTCTCAACCTCAACAAGGCTTATTCGCCTGTGAATTTAAGTCAGTTTCAGGCGGTACGAGCGTTAAATTGCAGAGGCGGTGTCAGGCCGCTCTCAGCAAGCACGGTGAGCGCACCCACAGTCTCATCGCTGATCTGTGAGGTGTTATCTAGAAAGAAGGAGACCACACAGGTATTACATGCGATTGCAGCCATAGTGCAGGTAGAACAATCAATGATCATGCACCAAAGGTACAGAGAGCCACTGACAAGAAACATGGCCGGTGAGTGATACTTGGGCATGTGAGCGTTGTTGCAACATTAGTAGTCGGTAGCGATGGCTCAACTTCCAAAGAAAGCAGATCCGCCGGAATCAGCTCACCTGAGGACCGCCAAGCTTTCCTTAAGAGGCGACGAGAAGTAGATGTCATTATCGTTGGTGGAAACACCGCCCGCCACGAGCCGTATAACCGAACGCCCGTCCCGCTGGTTGTGATTTCTAGATCATTGGTAAACCCAGTTCAGGGAAATCACTTGGCTTTGTTCTGGAACTGCTCACCAGTGATGGCAGTAGAAAAAGCGCGTTCTCTATTTGGTGAAAAGATTTTGATTGAAGGTGGTATCTCGATGATTAATGAGTTGCTAGCACATAAGAAAATAGACCAACTAGAACTTAGCGTCACACCCGCCACAGGCGGCGAGCACACTGTCGATATCAATCAGCTCTTGGCACATTTCTCACACATAGAAAAACGTGAGGATTCCGGAACTATTTTTTATTCAGCTCGCAATTAAAACGCTGAGATTAGTGAAACACCAGTAACTGCCAAGGCAATACCAACGTATTGCACTTTATGTAATCTCTCATTTAAAAACTTGAAAGCCAAAAGTGCGGTAGCAATTGGGTACAGCGAACCAAATACCATGGCAACTGAGACAAGACCTTTAGTCGTTGCCACACCAAGTAATAGGTTAGCTAGAAAGTCTGCTGCGCCGATAAAAATTAGTATCGGCAGATCTTTCTTGGAAAACTTACCTGTAGTTCTAAATTTTAAGGCCAATGAGATAGTTACAAAGAAAGTTGCCCCACGCATCGAAACCATCGTTAGCAATGCACTTTCCTGAGAACCGATAGACATGAAAGTAAGTGACATTCCAAATCCTGCAGCAGCGCCCAACGCCAAAAGCAATGGTTTGATTGGTAAGCCATTTGAAAGTTCAGGCCCGCTTGCGCAAAAAACTCCCACCAACGCAATGACAATACCCATTGATGCGATCATGGAAAGTTTGTCACCAGTGACAATTGCGTACACCAATGGAATAACTGCGCTCATAGAACTAATCGGAGCAACGACTCCCATACGCCCAGTTGATAAGCCTTCATACAAACACGCCAAGCCGATGTAACCAAATAATCCGGCTAGCGCACCCGAAAGAACATATCCATTTAAGCCGAAAGCTTGTCCGTACAGATCTCCTGAAACAAGAACAATCAGCAAGCCAACTATCAATCCGATAACCTGAGAGAAACCTAGAACGGCAAATGGATGATGCATTTTGCTCAGACGTCCTGCAAAAAAGTCAGCCGTTCCCCACAGCGCACTTGATAGAAGTGCCAAGATTGATGCCATGTAACCAAGGTTACCGCCCCGCCTCCCAAGAATCAGGCTGTGCCATCTTTATCCTAAGTGAGTGGATGCCAATGGTTTTGAGCGTTTAATTGACCATTTACGCACCGTAACTCCAAGAGCTGAATTAACGTTGACCGAAGTTCCGGCTCCTCAAAAATTGGCAACTTTTTCTTTCGCATTCTCGGTAGATGTTTCAAATGGTCTTCTGGGCGATCAAGAGGATGAAATAGCTAACGGTCGCTTTGTTTTACTGCATGAGCCAGGTGGCCAAGCCACATGGGATGGCGAATTTCGTTGCGTGACTTTTGTTAGCGCCGATGTTGACCCAATTATGCAAGAGGATCCGCTGCTTCCAGAAGTCGGTTGGAGTTGGTTTCTGGAATCCCTTGAATCAAATGAGTGCACATACAATTCGCCTAGCGGAACAGTTACTCGCGTAAGCAGCGCTTCCTTTGGAAAGTTATCTCCTCGAAGCAATGAAACTGAAATTGAGATTCGCGCATCGTGGTCCCCCATTGTTGAGGATCCAAAAGAGATCATTAATCACATTGTCAGTTGGTGCAATTTGATCTCAGAGGTCGCCGGGTTACCACCGATCCCTGAAGGAGTTTCGGCAATTTCTTCATCACGCAGGCGCTAGTCATGAGTGACGAGATTGTTGCAATTCCACTACTGCAACCAAGTGCAGGTACCCCCGAATTAATTGATACCGAAGATTCCTTTCGGCAGGCACTACAAGAATTAGCAAAAGGTTCCGGACCATTTGCTGTAGATGCTGAACGTGCATCAGGATTTAGATACAGCGCAAGAGCCTATTTAATTCAAATCAAAAGGACTGATGGTGGATTACATTTAATCGATCCCATCCCATTTGGTCCTGGTCATCAATTGTTCACCGAACTCAACGATCTTCTGAACACCGACGAAGTTATTCTTCATGCCAGTACCCAAGATCTGCCATGTTTGCGCGAGCTTGGGATCAACCCCGCAAAGCTTTTTGATACTGAATTAGCAGGAAGAATCGCGGGTTTACCTCGAGTTGGTTTAGGCCCGCTGCTCGAATCCATAATGGGAGTACTGCTAGCTAAGGAACATAGCGCTGCGGATTGGTCTGCCAGGCCCCTGCCAAAGGAGTGGCTGACTTATGCCGCACTTGATGTTGAACTTCTTGTAGAACTTCGCAATCACATGTACGCAATTCTAGAAGATGCGAAAAAGTTGCCGTGGGCGTTAGAAGAGTTTGCCTCGATTCTGAAAGCACCACCAGCACCTGCGCGAGTGGATCCATGGCGAAGAACATCAGGTATGCACAAGATTAAAAGACGCGATCAGTTGGCGGTAATAAAATCTTTATGGATTGCACGAGATGCTGTGGCAGCTAAGCACGATATCGCCGCGGGCAAATTGCTTAATGATTCAGCGATTGTTGAACTTGCCATAGCGGTGCCTACAAATAAGAAAGAGTTTGAAAAATGTTTGCGTCCACTTGGGCTACGGGCTCGCTGGCTGGAAAACCTTGCGTTGTGGTTGGACTCAATCGCTACCGCGGTGGCATTGCCAGAGGATCAATGGCCAGCGATGCGCACAAATGCCGATACTTTGCCTCCCATTAAATTGTGGCGAGACAAGTTCCCAGAAAAGTTTGCTCCACTGTCACATGCTCGCGCGGCTATCGAACTTATTTCCCAGGAGAATCAAATTCCTGTTGAAAATTTAATTACACCTGAACATGTCCGACGGATTTGCTGGAAGCCACCAATCGGTGCGACTTCGACTTTATCTATCACTGAGGTTGAAAAGGCTTTATCTGAGCTCGGTGCCAGACAGTGGCAAATCGATTTAGTCGCACCCGCCCTGGCTGCCGCCTTACTTGAGCGCGAACCCATCCCGGTAGAGGTTGCAGAACCGGTGGCTGAAGAGGCATAACTAGGTACTGTCACAAAGCCTTACTCATGAGTAACATATGGCTCATACCTAACAAACGCCAGACCTAAAAAAAGGAAGCGCTATGTCACGCACAGTAGTTCTCGTTGATGCCGTTCGTACACCATTTGGAAAGGCCGGCGGCATGTACGCCGGTACCCGTGCTGATGATCTTATGGTTCGCGCGATTCGTGGTTTGCTCGAACGCAATCCAAAGATTGATCCAGCATCGATCGAAGATGTTGCTATTGCAGCAGCGACACAAACAGGTGATCAAGGAATGAACATCGGCCGAAGTGCTGCATTGTTATCAGGTTTACCAAACACAGTTCCTGGCTATTCGATTGATCGTTGGTGTGCGGGCGCGTTAACAGCTGTCACAACAATTGCTGGTGCAATTGCCATGGGAACAAATGAGATTGCGATCGCTGGCGGTGTTGAACATATGGGTAACCACCCAATGGGTGAAGGCATGGATCCAAATCCGCGCTACCTTGCAGAAAGAATTGTTGAGCAGGACGCACTTGCAATGGGTGCAACCGCAGAACGTTTGCATGATCGCTTTCCCCAATTAACTAAGGAACGTGCAGATCGCTACGCAATGAATTCGCAGGTAAAAACTGCAAAGGCCTACGCTGATGGAAAGATACAGCGCGATTTAATTCCAACCGCTGCTCGAAGTGCAGAACTTGGGTGGACGGTTGCCACTGCTGATGAAGCACCACGTCCACAAACAACGATGGAAGGTCTTGCAGGACTAAAAACTCCTTTCCGTCCTGCAGGTCGTGTAACTCCTGGTAACTCATCTGGACTCAATGACGGTGCAACCGCTGCGTTGCTTGCAAGCGAAGAAAAAGCGCTAGAACTTGGTTTAACAATCAAGGCGAAAATGGTTACCTATGCCTTCGCTGGTGTCGAACCAGAAATCATGGGCTACGGACCTGTTCCCTCAACGCTAAAGGCGTTAAAGCAAGCAGGGCTGAAGATCGAAGATATTGGCGCTTTTGAAGTTAACGAAGCCTTTGCAGTGCAGGTGATTGCTTTCTTAGATCACTTTGGAATTGCAGATGATGATCCACGAGTAAATCCATATGGTGGCGCCATTGCCGTAGGACATCCGCTTGCATCATCTGGTGTGCGTTTAATGCTTAACCTTGCACGCACCTTTGAATCACAACCTGAAGTTCGCTATGGAATTACAACAATGTGTATCGGTCTAGGTATGGGTGGAACAGTTATCTGGGAAAACCCAAATTTTAAGGGAGCTAAGTAATTATGAGCGCAGATATCACTCTTCCAGCTGGAGCACCTGAAGAGGTTGTTACCAATGCATTAGTTCGAGAGATCGATCTCTCTGCCTTTGGTGGCAAAGGTGTTATGGCTTTAATTACCTTAGATAACGGACTTGATCACAACCGTCCAAATACCTTTGGTGCACAATCAGTCAAAGCGCTAGATGCAGCAATTACCGATGCGATCGGTCGCAAACCTGCTGCTATCGCAATTACTGGCAAGCCTTTTATCTTTGCTGCTGGTGCTGATCTTTCAGCGCTCTCATTCTTAAATGATCGCAGTCAATCACTTGCGATTGGAAAACTAGGTCATGATGTTTTCCGCCGTCTTGGTGAATCCTCGATTCCTACTTTTGCCTTTATCAACGGATTGGCACTTGGTGGCGGTCTTGAAGTTGGACTTCACTGCCACTACCGCACCGTTGCATCAACAGCATTTACTGCCCTGCCAGAAGTTTTTCTAGGTTTAGTTCCTGGTTGGGGCGGCGCAACAATTTTGCCTAAGTTGATCGGTCCAGAGCGCGCAGTTCAAGTAATCATGCTCAATGCGCTGAACAACAATACGATGATGAAAGCAAAAGATGCGCTAAAGCTTGGCGTTGTTGATGCAGTGTTTGAGCCAGCAGATTTCATCGAGCGTTCTATTGGCTTTGCTGTTGGCATTCTTAATGGAACAACAAAAATCGAACGCGCTGATTACAGCAACGATCCAGCCTGGGAAAGCGCACTTGCAACTGGAAAAGCTGCCGCCCTGAAAAAATATGGCGGAGCAACCATTGCATCTCCGATGAAAGCGCTAGAGCTCATCGCAGCAGCAAAGAGCAACACCTTAGGTGAAGGTTTTGATGCAGAAGATCAAGTTCTCGCTGACTTAACAATGTCTGATCCACTTCGTTCTTCACTCTATGCATTTAATTTGATTCAAAAGAAGCGCAAGAAGGTTGAAGGTGCTCCAAAGCCAGCCCTGGCCCGTAAGGTAACCAAAGTTGGTGTTGTTGGTGCAGGTTTAATGGCATCACAGTTGGCGCTACTTTTGGTACGAAATCTTAAGTGCCCAGTTGTCATGACAGATATTGATCAAGCACGCGCTGATAAGGGTGTGGCTTGGGTAAAAAATGAACTTGCCAAGTTAGTTGAAAAGAAGCGCATGAGCCCAGAATCTGCCGGACGCTTAGCGCTGCTTGTTTCAGGTTCAGCAGATCAATCAGTCTTTGCAGGATGCGACTTCGTTATCGAAGCTATTTTCGAAGAGCTTTCACTTAAGCAAGAGCTATTTAAGAAGCTTGAAGGCATTGTCTCTGCAGAATGTGTCCTCGCGACAAATACATCATCGTTGTCAGTTGAACGCATGACTGAAGGTTTGAAGAATCCTGAGCGCGTCGTAGGTTTCCACTTCTTTAATCCAGTGGCTGTCATGCCATTGCTAGAAGTTGCTCGTACATCAACAACAGATGATGCAACAACAGCAACAGCGATTGCAGTTGGTAAAGAGCTCAAGAAAACCATGATCATTTGTAAGGATGCCCCTGGCTTTGTGGTAAACCGTTTGCTTACTCGCTTCATGGGTGAAGTCACCGATGCCGTCGATGAAGGAACATCTCCGGAAGTTGCAGATGCTGCGATGATGGAGATTGGTTTCCCAATGTCTCCGTTCCATTTATTGGATTTGGTTGGTCCAGGTGTAGCGCTACACGTATCTGAAACTTTGCATAACAACCTAGGGCCTCGCTACCGAATCTCTCCAACTATGCAACGCATGGTGAAAGAGGGAGTTCGCAATTTCTACATCAAGGACGAAAACGGCGCTGTCAGTGCCAACCCTGCAGCACTTGCATTGATTGAAAAGGGAACGACGCCATCAACTGCCGAACAGGTTCGCTCACGTGCGCTTAAGGCGTTAGCTGAAGAAGCTCGCATGATGCTAGATGAAGGTGTTGTAACAACTCCTGCAGAAATCGATCTCTGCATGTTGATGGGCGCTGGCTGGCCAATGCATTTGGGTGGAATCCTGCCGTACTTGGATCGTGAAGGAATCAGCGAAGCGGTGACAGGTAAGCGTTTCCATGACAAGGGAGTTGCTTCACTTCCGTAAATCTAAGAAATCCAACCAGCAATCTGTTGAACTATTGCTGCGGGAGTAATCGCTAGATCCTCTAAAATTTCATTGCGCTTTGAATGCTCAATGAATTCAAGTGGCACGCCAATTGAATGCACGATGCGATTGTTGCCTTGTTGACCCAACGCCTCAGATATCGTGCTGGCGATTCCGGCATGCTTAATTCCGTCCTCCATCACAACAATCGTGGAGTACTCAGCGCATAATGCGGTGACGTTGCTGGAAATTGGCTTGACCCATAGCGGGTCGATAACGGTAATTTCTATCGATTGTTCACGGGCAAGTTGTGCAACTTCTAATGCCATTGCAGCCATGGACCCCACGCTAATTACAAGAACTTGTTTGTTGTTGCCGCGATGTAAAACATCGATGCCCGAAACTCTTTCTAGGGCGGGAATATCCCCAGGAATTGCACCCTTTGGAAAACGAATCATGGATGGTGCGTTATCGATTGCTACGCATTGACGCAACAATTCCTTAAGCCGAGCACCGTCTCGTGGTGCACCAACATGCATGTGAGGAACTATTCCGGTCAGAGCAAGATCCCAAATTCCATGGTGAGAAGGGCCATCATCGCCCGTGATTCCGGCACGGTCTAAAACAAATGTGACTCCCGCATTGTGCAAGGCAACATCTAACAGCAATTGATCAAATGCACGGTTAAGGAAAGTGGAGTAAATAGCAATCACAGGATGAACGCCTGCGTAGGCTAAACCTGCTGCACTGGTAACCGCGTGTTGTTCTGCAATTCCCACATCAATCGTTCGATCAGGAAATTTCTGCGCAAACTTATCCAATCCGGTAGGCCCAAGCATGGCTGCAGTTATCGCAACTACTTCAGGATTTTCGGAACCAATCTGTGTGATCTCCTCGGAAAACACATTGGTCCAAGAAGTTGCCGAAGCTTTGAGTGGCTTTCCAGTAGCTGGATCCACAATTCCAACTGCGTGGAATTTTTCAGCCATATCTTCAAGAGCTGGCTTATACCCGCGACCCTTTTCAGTAATTGCATGAACAATTACGGGAGAACCAAACTCTTTGGCCATCTGAAGCGTCTTTTCCATAGCCTCGATGTCGTGGCCATCAATTGGACCTAAATACTTAAAGCCAAGATCCTCAAACATGCCTTGGGGTGCGAGCATATCTTTCATTCCTTTTTTAATACCGTGCAAAGCACCGTAAACATGCTTTCCAACTACTGGAGTGTTATGCAACATCCTTTTTCCACGGCTCAAGATGCGCTCATACTCTTTGCTCGCGCGCAAAGTGGTCAGATAAGTTGCTAAACCACCGATTGTTGGTGAATACGAGCGTTCATTATCGTTGACGACAATTACAAGGTTTCTATCTGACTCTGGGGAAAGGTTATTAAGCGCCTCCCAGGACATTCCTCCAGTTAACGCGCCATCTCCGACTACTGCCACAACGTGACGGTCAGGTTGACCTGTTAATGAAAAGCCACGCGAAACTCCATCGGCCCACGACAACGCAGTTGAGGCATGGGAATTTTCGATTACATCGTGATGGCTTTCGCGACGATTGGGGTAACCCGAAATTCCATCACGTTGACGCAAAAGATCAAATAGATCTGCACGACCGGTAAGAATCTTGTGTACATATGATTGATGTCCAGTATCAAAGAGAACTATGTCTCGCGGAGATTGAAAAACCCTATGGATCGCGATAGTTAATTCAACAACTCCAAGATTTGGACCAAGGTGTCCACCAGTGCGAGAAACTTTTTCGATCAGGAATTCGCGTATATCGGCAGCCAGCACATTTAATTGATCATGGGTCATTGCCCGAAGATCATCTGGCGACTGGATATTGATTTTCATTGTGAGAGAGTAAGAAGTTACTCAGCCAACAAAGATCGAAGGACGTACTGCATGATTCCGCCATGTCGGTAGTAATCAGCTTCACCTGGTGTATCGATGCGAACCTTTGCGGTAAAGCTCTTATCACCTGCAGTGACCTTTAGCTCCTTTGGAACTCCCCCGCTGTTAAGCGCAGTGATTCCTGTAATTGCAAATACTTCGGTTCCATCCAAACCAAGCGTTGCCGCAGTTTCGCCATCCTTAAACTGCAATGGCAATACACCCATTCCAATCAGATTCGAACGGTGAATACGTTCAAAGCTTTCGGCAATAACTGCGCGTACACCAAGCAATGCGGTTCCCTTGGCTGCCCAGTCACGTGAAGATCCAGATCCATACTCTTTGCCTGCCAAGATAACTAGCGGCACGCCAGCGGCTTGATACGCAACAGATGCTTCGTAAATAGTTGTTTGCGCACCATCAGCTAAGAAGTTACGAGTAAATCCACCCTCAACCCCATCAAGCAACATGTTCTTCAGGCGAATATTTGCAAAGGTACCGCGAATCATTACCTCATGGTTACCTCGGCGTGAACCGTAAGAATTGAAGTCTGTGCGTTCGATGCCATGCTCAGCCAAATACTTGCCTGCTGGTGAATCAGCTTTGATGTTTCCAGCTGGAGAAATGTGGTCAGTTGTAACTGAATCACCAAGAACTGCCAAAACTCGCGCGCCCGAAATATCGGTTACTGGTGTTGGGTTCTTTGGCATACCTTCAAAGTAAGGGGGTTTGCGAACATATGTTGATTTTTCATCCCACTCGAAAACCTTGCCTGTCGGTGTTGCAAGAGACTTCCAGCGATGATCGCCTTCAAAGACCGTTGCATAATCTTTGGTAAACATTTCTGATGAAATTGAAGAATCAATAACAGATTGAATCTCTCGCGGAGTTGGCCAAATATCCTTGAGGTAAACATCATTTCCAGCTGAATCCTTACCCAAGGAATCTTTCTCAAAATCATGATCCATGGTTCCGGCAATGGCATATGCCACAACTAGTGGAGGCGATGCCAAGTAGTTCATCTTTACATCAGGACTGATGCGTCCTTCAAAGTTTCGGTTACCTGACAAGACCGCGGTAACAGCTAAATCTGACTCATTAATTGCCTTGCTTATTTCAATTGGTAGTGGGCCTGAATTTCCAATACACGTTACACAGCCATAGCCAACAAGGTTAAAACCTAGAGCTTCCATGTACTTGGTCAGATCGGCGCGATCGTAGTAATCAGTAACAACCTTTGATCCCGGAGCCAAAGTCGTCTTGACCCAAGGCTTTGATTTCAGTCCCTTTTCGACCGCCTTCTTTGCGAGCAAGGCTGCACCGATCATCACTGATGGGTTAGAAGTATTTGTACAAGAGGTAATCGAGGCGATAACAACATCACCATTTTTTACGCGAGTTGAACCCGCGGTAACTTCACCTTTGTTGGTCTTCTCACCAAGGTAGCTAGGAAGAATTTTCTCAAAGGCATTCTTTGAATCACTTAAAGAAATACGATCTTGCGGACGCTTTGGTCCAGAAATAGATGGAACAACTGTTGAGAGATCAAGTTCTACAATTTGAGAAAAACGTGGTTCCACTGAAGGGTCATGCCACATTCCCTGCGCCTTTGCATACTTTTCAACTAATGCGACTTGTTCATCACTTCGACCAGTTAGACGCAAGTAACGAAGGGTCTCTTCATCAATCGGGAAGATCGCACATGTTGAACCGTATTCAGGGCTCATATTTCCAATTGTTGTGCGGTTAGCCATCGGAACTGAGGTAACACCTGTTCCAAAGAATTCTACAAACTTGCCAACAACGCCGACCTTACGCAAAATTTCGGTGATAGTCAGCGCCATGTCTGTTGCCGTTGTTCCCAGTGGAAGTTCTCCAGTTAACTTGAAGCCAACCACGCGAGGGATCAACATTGAAACTGGTTGGCCAAGCAGCGCGGCCTCAGCTTCGATACCGCCAACACCCCAGCCAAGGACTCCGAGTCCGTTGACCATGGTTGTATGTGAATCTGTTCCGACAACTGTGTCTGGATAAGCTCGAAGCGTTCCTTCAACGGTACGTGTCATAACAACGCGTGCGAGGTATTCAATATTTACTTGGTGAACAATTCCGGTTCCAGGTGGAACAACCTTGAACTCATCAAAAGCGGTCTGCCCCCAACGTAAGAAACGGTAACGCTCCTGATTGCGTTCGTATTCAATGTCGGTGTTTTGCTCGAAAGAATCCTTGGTTCCAAACTTATCTGCAATGACTGAGTGGTCGATGACTAGTTCAGCAGGTGCAAGAGGGTTCACCTTTGAAGGATCTCCCCCAAGGTCAACGATCGCTTCGCGCATTGTGGCAAGATCGACAACGC
>Ga0208723_1000185_pt1 | contig 20868 bp, 21 predicted proteins | sample LakMenEpi31Aug12_FD_150750 | JGI IMG/M metagenome (GOLD analysis project Ga0208723, IMG submission 150750) | Freshwater microbial communities from Lake Mendota, WI - 31AUG2012 deep hole epilimnion (SPAdes) | ecosystem: Environmental > Aquatic > Freshwater > Lake > Epilimnion/Euphotic zone ...
GGCGCTCGTCGACGTGGTCAGTTTTGTTTCGGCGTCCGCCTTGGCGTTTTCGGTCGCCTTGGCCGTCTCGTCTGCGAGGGACGCCCTGACCGTGGTCGAGTCTACGGCGCTCGTCGACGTGGTCAGTTTTGTTTCGGCGTCCGCCTTGGCTTTTTCGGTCGCCTTTGATTTTTCTTCATCCAGAGCGCTTCGGACGCTCTCGTCACCGACACCGGTAGCACGCCCCGAGTCCGCGTCGCCCGCCTTTTTCTCTGCGTCCGCCTTGGCGTTTTCTGCCGCCTTTGCCTTTTCTTCATCCAGAGCGCTTCGGACGCTTTCATCACCGACACCGGTAGCACGGGCTGCATCCGCATCTGTCGCCGCCTTGGAACGTTTTTCTCGTTCAGCCTCTTCGACTTTTTCTTTCGCTTCATCAATTGCTTGACGGCGAGCTTCGGCCTCTTCTGTGAGTTTTGCTAAACGAGAACCGAGGAGATCAGCTACAATTTCAAGTACACCTCCGAGAATATCAATGATACGTGTATCACTCGCCGGGTCTGTCCATTTTGGTAAACGTGCCGAACCAACCTGATTGATTTGACCCTGATCGATTGTACCACCCGTTCCGGTTCCCGGTCCCGTTCCGGTCCCTGATCCAGTGCCTGTTCCAGTTCCTTCAGCAGCGGCACCTTCTTCTTTTAAAGCTAACAACTGGTCTATTGAAAAATAAAGACCAGTTCCTATAGCAAATATAATAAAAATTAAAATAATGGATACGAGTGCTTCTTGGCCACCCATGTACTACTCTTTTATTAGAGAATAAATACGTTGAAATTTCAATGATCATCACAAAGGCATGGCATGATATACACGGTCGCAAGTACATTGACCTGGATGGTCTCCATGTCAAAGTACCGTTTCGGTACAACAGAGTAACGGGTGTTGATGTTCAAGGACACATTCCTATTCAGGACATGCTTACTGGGATGCAGGTGAATGCTGAGATCCGGACTGTCAAATGGGACGGTCTAGAGTACTACGTCCTTAAGAGTATATGTCCAACGGAGGTCCGTTGTCCTCCCTCACCCGACATGGAAAATGCGTCCCGCGCGACCAAGACTTGAAGCGTCAGCTGACAGTTCGGGCTGTCGAGAATGCAATGGGCATTCGTCCCCCGTCCTTCAAGGTGTTTCGTGAAGGGAAAACAGGATCGATGTACATTCCTCGGTTTTACGGAGAACCAGCAGTCGTCGACCGACGAGTCGAACCTGTACAGGCGCGTATCGAATTCGTGGGACAACTCAGGGATGCGACGCGACAGAACGAGGCGTTCAGAGCCGCTACAAAGGCGTTTAGGGAAGTAGGCGGTGGTGTATTGTCTTTGCCTCCGGGTTACGGAAAGACAACGTGCGCACTTGCGTATGCTGGACATCTCAAGGTTCGTACGATGATCATAGTCCACAAAGAATTCCTGGCAAATCAGTGGAAAGAACGTATCCAGCAATTTTGTCCTGGATCAACTATCGGTCGGGTTCAACAGGACGTGTTTGACATCGAACACGACTTTGTCATTGCGATGATCCAAACCATGTGTTCCCGTGAGAATGAACCCAAGGCGTTTGATTCAATCGGATTTGTCATTGTGGACGAGGCGCATCACATAGGTGCAGCCGCTTTTTCACAGACTATGTTCAAGTTGTGTCCTCGGTACGCCCTTGGGTTGACAGCAACACCTGAGCGTAAAGATGGTCTCACAAACATCCTATACTGGTTCATGGGTCCAGAGTTTTTTAGGGTTCAACGTGAAAACCAGGCTACAACGCGCGTCGAATCTGTTTTCTTCGATGACCCATTGTTCCGGGAGGCACCACCAGTTTCGCGAGTCGGGAAAATCAACATGGCTGGTATGGTGACTCAGTTGACAGAGATTGACGCCCGGAATCAAAAGATTCTCAGTCTGGTTCGTGGGTTAGACTCATCCCGTCGAGTCCTTTTGCTCAGTGACAGGCGCGAACATTGTTTTTGGCTTCGGAACAATCTCGAGGGGTCTGCAGTTTACCTCGGGGGTATGAGCGAACATGACCTCGATGCAGCATCCAAGCACAAAATCATAGTGGCAACATACTCGATGGCACAGGAAGGACTTGACATTCCAGTTTTGGACACATTGATAATGACGACGCCACACTCGGACGTGACACAGGCCGTTGGGAGAATCATGAGAGAAACACCAGGCAAGTTGAATGCTCCTCTCATCATCGACATCGTGGATCGCTGGTCGGTTTTCAATTCAATGTTTAAGAAACGGTGTGTCATTTACAACGCATCTGGATTCAGTGGAATGGTGACGGAATCGGGACCCGGAGGCGCGCGAGATTTCCCCAAAGGGAAATGTTTACTGTGATTAGAATGTCAGCTGCAACTGTGTCTGCCCTGGCACTTATTGCGCTCATGGTGTTTTTTATTGTCGAGTCTCGTCCTCAGAAAAAGACTCTTTCGATGCTAGACCTCGCCGAGTTTAAAGACTTACCCGGCGAGCTCCGCACGATGATTCGTTCGGTCATGCCAAACGGTGCACATCTCAAGAAACACTGGGCGCATATGAAACCTCAGCAGAAACAGATGATTATGCAGCAGATTGCTTCACAGTTTCCTCAGCAGCCGCAGAGGGATAATCGCCCACCTGCACCGGCAGTCGTCGTCAAGCCTGAGACTCTGAAGATTAAAGAAGAGAAACCTCGTGGCCTCAAACCCGGGTTTCTGCTATCGAATAGCGTCGACAAGGGTAAGAAGAAAAACACCAAGAACAAAAAACATGATGAGGTGATTACACTCAGTGACGTCGGGGCCTCCGAGGACGAAGAGCCCGTCTCGACGGACATTATTGACGCTGACGCCTGAGGGCTGTGGTTTCCACGGCGGAGAAGGAGGTTCCTCTCTGTCAAAGGGCGCGTAGGACAACCCCATCTAATCTACACTGAGAAAATTTAGTCCACGGGTGTGTGTCCAAGAGGTGGAGCCTCTTGTCCGCATCTCCACGGAACAACGGGCACTACGTGCCCATTGGTATTTTTAAAACTTCCCATCTGGGTTGTTCCCACCACGTGTGACGATTTCGTCAAACGACGTCTTGGGAACAGTCTCTACATCAATGTCGGCGCCGTGATTCGGGTCGATACCCACAACATCAGGTCCGACGACACTGTCCTGAGTGACTGGCATTGGATCCATTTACTAATGGTTTATATTTTTAGTAGTCCTTAATCTGAAACACGAGCCCATCAAACATCTTCTTGATCTTATCCGGATTTTCTGTGTCACTGATCGACATCTCTTCGCCGCTCACATACCGGATAATGAGCTCTGAAGCAGTGGGATCGTGCTGCACAAACTGAACCGACTTGGGATGAACAATCACAAGTCGACTCACTGTCTTTTTGAGTGGATTCACGGTAATTTTCGGAATGAGAATGTAAGGAATCCGAATCATTTTATTTTACGAAGCGCTATACCTTTATAGAGTCACTTCCTTCTTCTTGGACGACTTGCGCTTCTTAGCGCCGCCGACCGTCACCTCCTTCGTGTCTGAACCAAAGTCTACGGACACAATGTCAGAGATTGCATCCTCGTCCTGTGTTGCAGGTGGCTCACGAGGACCTGGCTCACGCGTGCCGACTGCGGGTGGCGGACCGATGATTCCACCCATCAGCATCGACAGGTCCATACCGGGTCCACGCATCTCGTGACGACCCGCTGAGATACCGCCCGCTGATGGGGGGGCCTGTTGTGCCTCACTCTGAGTACGCTGGACGGCATCCACCATGTTCTTGACCAGGTCTGGGTTCTGCTTGAGCACCTTGTTCATGTCTGGCATGGCCGACTTGAACATCGAGTTTGTCAAGTGGAACATCATCGCGGATCCACCCACCATCATAATGAGCTTCACCTCTGGTGCGACATTCACCTTCGTGTTGTACTTTTGGTACAGCTCCTCGAAGACACCGTCATAGTCGTCCTGGTTCTCCATCACATTCTCAGACCAACCGTCGAGCTGCAGGTCGAAGGGGTCGAATCGCTTGTTCAGAAACTCGAGACCAGTCACACACGCCACAAGCATCCGCTTCTGAAACCGAATTGCACGCTCAGCCTCGATGGCATACGTCAGACGCTTGTACTCGGTACGAATCTCCTCAATGTCGCTGTAGCTCGTCAGACGAGCTGACGTGTTCATCCCCTTTTTCGCCAGGCGGGCAATCTTGTTGAGCAGATCCGCCTTTTCATCCTCGATCGTCTTGTATCCCTCAGATGGCATCTGCTGTCCTCCGCCTCCACCGCCACCCATCTGTTGTGGGTACTCGTCACCACCCATGGGTTCGGGCTCGGGGTCCTCACCGCCGTCCCACATTTCAGGTGGTGCTGGACCGTGCGTCTGGCGCTTGTTCGGGTTGGTGAACATGTCCAGACCAGCCATATCCTCTGGCGGAGCCATCTGCTGCTGAGGCTGTGCAGGTCCGCGACGGAACGGACGAGCCTGTGGCGGCTTACGCACTGGAACGGCACGCTCAGCCGGTGCAAATGAAATGTCATCCATCAGACGACGTTCGTCGTCGTTCAGGGTCAAAGTCACAGGAGCCGAATCCGGGAGAAGGTCCATCCTGTAATCCTTAAAGAAAGGAAGTCTTTTGCTTTAGACGCGTTCAGTCCAAGAGGCACTCGTGCCTCTTGTCCCCATTACAGGTGGAAAGTTCGTCACGGATAAGTCGCTTCGCGACTTGGACTACGAGGCCTGACTTTTTTTCCATACATACTAATAAATGAAGCCTGCTAAGCTCGTGATGAACATTGTCATAATCGGTCTCCTCCTCATCATCCTGCGTCAGGTGCTTGGTCGTGGGATCAGCGGGTACGGTGCCGCTCTCACGACAACCCCAGGCGCGGGTATGTCTGCTGGTCCATCCAGCATTTTCGGTCTGAAGCATGACATCAGCTGCACCGCCAGCGGCTTCAACCCCAAGTCTGCTTATTACTCCAAGTCACTGACACCAGGTGGCTGGTGCAAGGACATGGACTTTGTGCGTAACCAGGAGCGCGACTACACCATCGATGGCGGCATAGGTGGCTCTCTGTTGAGCAAGTAGAGACCGAGTCCATGGACTCGTGATCAAGTAAGTCCTCTACATCTGAGACATCAGGAGATACACAAGGGTAAGAAGGGCAAAGATGACGTGAGCGATGCCAAAGAACAGACGGTTTGGTTCAGCTGCCAGCGCAACAGTCTTGTTGGCCGAATAGTCGTAAATCATAGCTACTCCGCTGCCCATTGCAGCGATGAAAAGAGCCGCGAGTGCCATAACAGGTGCGGGTTTCGACATGTACAAAAGGACCCCGATCAGTACAGTCATCGTGATTGTCATCCACGCCGCCACCTGACCAGCACGGGACTCGGTCGGTGTTTTGGCGTTCGCACGTCCATTCACCTGGATCAGCTGACGGATGCCCTGGACACCAAGGAATGTCAACATGAACAGCTTTGCGACATTGGCCTTACTGCTGTTGAAAGAGTTGTTTGCGGCACCGTAAGTATTCATTTATAAAGAGGTGACATTATTTTTTTATAGAGAGGGATGAACTTTGCTGAACTCGACGAAGAAGATGACAACGGTGCCAAGGTCCTGATGATGGACACATACGACCGTCTTCTTCGACTGAGAAGCATCCTTGAATATGAGGAGAATGATAAACCCATTCCGAAACACGAATTGTTCGATTCGATCGACAAACTGAAATCAGAGTATCTCGATGTCGTGTCTGAAGTGCTCACCGGATACATGAACCTTCAATCCAAAAAGGACAAGGCGAGTCACATGCTGAGCGTACTGGACAAGCTCGGAAATAAGGATGTCAAGTATGTCCAGTTGCTGCGAGAGGTTGTAGAACAGTTTGATCGTGATGAATGTATAACCGAAGATGCTGAAAAACTCAAGGAAAAAACCACCGAGATGCTTTCGATCCGTAACGTCTTTTCCTTGTGCAAGGATGCTGACGTCATGTCAAATTATATGTGTTTCGTGTGTCTCGAACGTCCAGTGACTGAATTTATTGACCCATGTGGACACGTCATCTGTGAACAGTGTTCGAAGAGAAGTGCGCTCCATGTGTGTCCATTTTGCAGGGGGTCGGTTCGTCAGTACCGGAAGATGTTTCTTGGGTAAACAACAGGCACTCCGTGCCCCTTGGACTAACTCACCGGAACGTCCGAACATCCTTGGGAGCCTCCTTCCAAAACGTGACGGGGTCCGTCTCGTACAAATCAAACAAGCGGGTGTTTTCCTCCTGACGAAGAACTTCTGGTTCTTTACCGTTGGCATCCTTCAGGCCCGGTGGAAAATCTTCTGACAGGAACGTCTTGAGTGACGCCAGTTCAGGGTTGTACATACATGCCAACTCGTAACCGATGTCGAGGTCAAGACCCTCATCATCCGTACGAACCCAGTAGTGTTCGCAGATTTCTCCAGGTGAAATGCAGTATCCATGGACCACGGTCGACTTGACCCCCTTTTCATTCAGGAGTTTCCTCAGAATGGCACAGTGGTGTACGACTGAACCAGAAATCTTATGGAGTTTCATGCGCATGGCGATGCGTTTGACATCCATTGTATTAAATTTGTCGACATCTTTTAAATGGATAAACGCCGCGCACTTGTGATACTGAACGCACTGAACCAGTACTACAAAAACATGAATCGCCTGCTGACACCCATGCGTACCCGTGGAAATGCTCTGATGCTCGTGACTCCAGAAATCAGGAGTCATCGCATCTCACCCCGTCGCCGTCCAGTGCGTCGCGTGCGTCGTGTTACGGCGCGGAGCACCTCCTAAAACTAAAATGCGCCAGTAGGGTATGGAGGATCCGATTCTTGCACCAAGTCTCGCACGATTCACGACATTTCCGGTACGTTACCCCGACCTATGGAACTTGTACAAAAAGGCGGTTGGTTCATTCTGGACCGTTGAAGAAATTGATTTAGCAGGCGACCTGAAAGATTGGGATAAACTCAGCTCGGACGAACAGCACTTCATCAAGATGGTCCTGGCGTTTTTTGCAGCCAGTGATGGAATCGTGATGGAGAATATAGACATGAACTTTTCAAAAGATGTCCAGATTGCAGAGGCTCGTTCGTTCTACGCATATCAGGGGTTCAATGAAAGCATCCACAGCGAGACGTATTCGCTCATGATTGATAAACTTGTCAGAGACCCAGAAGAAAAGGCACGTCTATTCAGGGCTATAGAGACGTCGCCGGCTGTGAAACAAAAGGCGGAATGGGCCCTCAAATGGATGCGCCCGGACTCGCCTTTTGCACAGCGACTTGCAGCATTCGCATGCGTGGAAGGCATATTCTTCTCGGGTTCATTTTGTGCCATATTTTGGCTCAAAAAGCGTGGACTTATGCCGGGTCTTTCTTTCAGCAACGAGTTGATTTCACGGGACGAGGGACTCCATCAGGAGTTTGCAGTGACGTTGTTCAATCACCTTTTGGACAAACCGTCACAGAGTACCATTGTGGACATTGTTCGTTCGGCAGTTGAAATTGAAAAGATGTTTATTCTGGAGGCGCTTCCATGTAAACTCATAGGTATGGATTCTGGTGAAATGGCACGGTACATTGAGTTTGTAGCGGATCGATTGCTGGTTCAGCTCGGATGTCCAAAGGTTTGGAACTCGGAGAATCCGTTTGATTGGATGGAGACTATTTCCCTCGAGGGAAAGACAAACTTTTTCGAAAAGCGCGTCGGTGATTACTCAAAGCACATGATTGCAGAGGGTGACGGTATCAGGTTCGATGAGGAGTTCTAGATATCAAATGAATCAAAAAGTTCATCGACGGGTGTGGGTTCCTTGGTGGGAATCTCGGTGAACCACTTGCCGTTTGGTCCACATTTCTTCCCGTCGTATCGTACGAGCTTTGCATAATCGTGGTAAACCTTGCCTTTATTTACAGCGACCAGAGAGCGACCACATGTCGTGTCACCGGGGTTGTAATACAAGCAAGTTTTGCAGAGGGCTAACAGACTCATTTAAGATTTAAATGTTTGATGGTTTTAAATGACAACCCCCACCAGATTCGGAAGCAGCCGTCGGACTGCTCCTCATAATGGCCGCAGCAATGCTGCGAAACGTGCAGCTACTGCAGCAAAGAAAAAGCGCGCGACATTTCTTAGTGCAATGGCACTCGTGACACCATACCGTAAAAACCTCGAGCGCATAAATCGCGAGCGTAAGCAAGCGTTTAACAATACCGTCAGAAACATCATAAGCAGGACGAACAGGAATACCATCATGTATGATCGTCAGCACAGAAGGCAACCACTTGGTCTGACGCAGCAGCAATGGTATGCTCTCGCTGGTACTATGATAACGATTCATAAACATCCAAAAGTAAAACTGATAAATAGTCTTAACCCCATCCGCAACAGAGTTCGTGCGACTAAGGGTCATTACACGAATGAAAACCGTAATGCATTGATTGCATGGGCTCGTTCACAATAGATCTAAAGCTAATATTTTTAGATAAAGAATGAAGAAGACGATACCAGGTGCGTTGCGCGAACAGGTATGGCTGATGTACTGTGGTGACAAGCACTTCAAACACAAATGTCTCGTGACATGGTGCGAAAACATCATGACGCCATTCATGTTTGAAGTGGGACATAACATCCCGGAAAGCAAAGGCGGTACGCTCGATATTGACAACCTTCGTCCCATTTGTGCAAAATGTAACAGGTCTATGGGTGATCACTACACGATCGACGAATTTTCAAATTTGTCAAAACGCACGTCCCACTTGTGGGAATGTTTCAGGATGAAACCTTAATCTTTCTCATGAACCAAGTAGTATCCCACACCGACGCCCGCACCCACAAGCCCAGTGAATGCGACCGTCCCGAGAGCTGTAGCGATCTTGATCTGATACATTGAAATGTAAACACGACGAGTCTTTAAACTGTAAAAAATATATAATTTAGTATTAGAATTATGTATGACATAGTGGTTGCTCGATACAATGAATCGCTCAACTGGTTTGATTGGCTCACTCCAGAGCAAAGGACCCGTGTCAAAGTATATAACAAAGGACCTGATGATCTGTCATGCCCCGTGACTGAAAAACTCCCAAACGTCGGTCGTGAAGGACATACTTATCTTTGGTACATTATTCAAAACTACGATCGTATTCCCGACTATGTGATTTTCATGCAAGCCGACCCTTTTGACCATTTTAATTTTGAACCAAAAGACATGTCTGATGTCGTAAGAGAATGGATTAGCGAAGTAAAGTGGAACGGGATAACAAAGGGAATTAAGGCACATGAATATCAACACGACATATCACGCGAATCTCGTTTCGGATACTACAAAGGAAAATTATATCCGTCATCTATGAATTTCGGTGAATGGATGGATAAGTTTGTTGAACAGGGTGTTGTGTGTCCTCCGAAAAGAATGCACGCCTGTGGATGTTTTGGCGTCTCAAGTAAGTTAATTAAAACGAGATCGGTTGATTATTACAAAAAAATTCTCGATGATCTCTCTGTGGACAATAATCCGGAATCAGGTCATTATCTCGAGCGAAGTTGGCACTATATATTCAATGGTCACAGACATATTTCTTTGATAACAAAGATAGAAGGGGCTTTAATCATTTTAATTGGTATTCTTATATGGTGGTGTGTAAAAAATATATATTCAAAATAAGGATGATGCACCGAAACGCACTGTTGGCTTCAGAGCGGTGCGCGCTCCTAAAGCCAACAGACCCAAGAAAATATAATGGACGAATTTGGTCGTCCACTTGAAAAGGAGCAGGTTGTGATGCTCGTGCCGCATCACGGCGCAGGATTTGAAGAAACCCTCGTGTTTACGACTCTCGAGAAGGCCATGAAAGTATGGTTAATTCTCGAGAATCGGGATTGTGTTGAACTTCGTAAACTCACGTTTGATAGTGATTTGGATGCTTGGATTTACTAGTCCTTCATTGCCGTAAATTTCAATTGACTTTTTTGTTTGTTTGTCGGTTTTGATGGTGGAACGTCATCGTCGGTGCTGTGATACCAACGGTCATTCACATGTGCCATCCACGGCATTCGAAGTCGATCAAGAGCTTTACGACAGATGACACATGGAAGTGAAATTCCTGGAAGTCCATCCTTTCGAATTCGTTGAACGACAATGGGTCCAAATTTTCTATAGCTCCACGAGACGAAACGGGCAGGCGACACTCCTTCCCGTTTCGCTTGTTGTTGAAGTCGAGCGATGAGACGACGCTCTGCACAGCAGCTGCAATTACTTGGCGTGGGCCCATACGGGACAGCGACTGTGCGACAGTGGTCCGGAGACGCTGCACACGATATACATTGTTTTACAAAGCACGGAGTTGTTTAAGTCGCACCTTAGACAGATGCTGGTCTGAACCTGCGTATCGTATGCCTAACAACCACCCCGGGCATCCAATACGCGACACTACGTTTTACTCCACTACTGAGACCGTTTGAGACGGGACTTCTTCTTGAAACTCGTTTTTCATACATTCTAAATACCGTATTCGTAAACTTTGTGGCTGCGACTTCTGCATTCCGATGAGCGTTTTTTGCATTTCTGTTGTTTAACGCTTTATGATATTTATTATAAGCGTTAATCAAGTTAGTTTTGTCAACATTATTAAACTTGTAATAATTCAAAACTCTTGGAAGTACCGTTCGCCCTGCCATCCACGCCGCTTTTTTCGTGGTTGACACTGTAGACGCATGTATTCTCTTCAACGTAGATGCCATTTATTATTGTAAATATTTAAACCCCGCACCCGCAGCTGGAGCGTGCCGTCTTGGGTCCGTAGAAGAAGCGCCACAGGAAGTGCGTCAGAATGACAAACACCAGGGCGTGCAGCAGCAGACCGCCCAGCTTGGGAACACCCTCGCCTGAAGCGACCCAGCTGCCGAGCAGGGTACGAGTCAGCTCAAACGCCTGGGGGCTGGCAATTGCAACGAATGTGGCAAAGGGGATGACCTTCTTGACTGGATCCATTTACTTAACATATGGAATTTAATTTTGCGGCGCTGCGCGAATACTATTTCTTTTTGTGTTAACTGCATTAAGTCTCTTCTTGACGTTATTTCTTTCATATGGGATACTATGTTTGCTTGCATAATTCAGTATGTTACTCTCAATTTTTGAAAGTGCAGTTGTATTATTTGTCGCTGCAATTCGTGCATTAAAGTTTGCAAGCGCCGCTGCGTTTCTCGCAACAGCGTTAACCGCTGCGTTCTCTGCTTGCAGTGTAGCAGCCGGCACTGGTTCCGATGCTGGCGCTGCATTGACAGCAGCATTTGCTTCCTTTTCAGTTTCTATCATATTCTGCTTCGCTACAGCAGCGTGTTTGTTAGCATTAATTGCGCTCTTTATGTTGGTTTGTGTCGGTGACACGGCTGCGACAGCATTTGCACGCGCTGCATTGGCATTGGCTTTCGCGTTCACACGAATGGCGTTGGCGTACTTTAGCACGTGCTGGTTTGCAATCTTGTTCAGTGCACTCTGGAGATTTACTGTAGCCTTATTAAGTTCTTCCTTACTAAACTGTCTCTTGGTACCATTGGTCACTGGGGCTGGAGTGGGTTTGCGGCGGAAGAAATCCATTAATAGAGACACACAAAAAAAGCGCGAGTCTATCCGTGGTTGCACAGACTTAAAGCAAAGAGATGTATGAAAGGTAGAACAAGTATCATGGCTTCCTTCACTGTCCGTCGCATCTCCGACTTTTCCGCTTCCGATGTCACCTTCTCTGCGGTCCGCAAGAACACGATGGGCGGCAAGGTGGTCTACCTGAACGGCGTCGGCAACTCCAAGCTTCTGTTTCAGCTCCCTCAGCTCCGTGCACCCTACGGCCTGAGCACGTACACCGACGCGGCGTCCGGCAAGACGTCCTACTCCCTGAGCCTGTCGCTGGACAACCCCGAGATTGCCGCCAAGTTCAAGGAGCTGGATGACAAGGTGGTCGACTTTGTGCACTCCAACTCGGTGACGTGCCTGGGCAAGCAGTACAACAAGGAGGTGATGAAGGAGGCTCTGTACAAGTCCCCGATGGCTCCAGGTAAGGGTGACTATGCCCCGACCCTGAAGCTGAAGATGATGACCGGTGCCAACGGCGACTTTACTGCTGAGGCGTACGACTCGAGCCGTAAGCTGCTCAAGCTGACTCCGGACAGTCTGGAGAAGGGTCAGGGTGTGGTGACCATCATCGAGGTGAACCAGATTTGGTTCATCGACAACAAGTTTGGTATCAGTGTGCGTCTGCAGCAGATGCTCCTGGCACCGACGAACAAGCTGAAGGGCTTCGGATTCATCGACCAGCCTGCGGTGGAGGCGGCCCCCAGCGACACTGCGGATGCAGAGGATGACGACGATGACATGGTGGATGACGAGGACGTATGACTTGTAAAAATCCCACCATTTACTTAGGATCCCACCATCGATGAGTTTCATTAAGAACGTAAGCAGACTCGTTGCCGTCGATGTGGTGTATTCCTCCGATATTTTTACCGTACCATTTCTTGTTAGCATGTCTTATTGCCCAATCAAACTCCATAAAACCAGATGGTATTGTTTCATCAAAAGGTTCATCCAGTACATCTCGACGAATCATAATTGGATTGAGTGAAAATCCCGGCCACCCAGATACTCCAGGAGTGTTTGGAATATTGTACTCTTTGTCTATAACCCATTGTTTATACTCGGGTGTCATTAACTCTGAACAGAAATCATTTTCATAAATACCGTTAGCGACGTGACGTGACATGTTAAATACATTTGTAATGAGATTGTCTATTCCGTTTTTTTTCATATCCGAAATTATATCTGAAATTCTAAAATGTTCGTCACATTCCCAGTCATCTTCGAACATGAAGATATAGTCAGTCTTGACATTCTCACGAATAATGTTTAGACTGTGTGCATGACTTTTATTATCATGTGTCAATAGTTTGATGAATGGAAAAAGTTTTTTCATCTCTTCTCGATCCTGTTCAGTCGATGAATCATCGACTACGAGTACTTGTTTAATTTGAAAAAAATCCGTACAATAGTTTACAAGACTTTTCATAGTTTTTTTGAATGCATCGATGCGTTTACATGTTGTCATGGTTAACGTGATTGATGGAAGTGCACATATTCCTTTCATAAAACGGTCGACACACACCTTCATTGACCAGTTGGTCCTGATTTCACGCGTCATAGACTCTGTGTATTCCAGAAGACTTGTAATGTCATCATTCCATTTATTAATCTGCTGAACAGCCTCATCGACTGTTGTAAAAAGTACGAGACCATCTATGTTTTTCATATTTCCAACCGGTGTTGACATGACTGGAAGTCCAGATGCCGACGCCTCAAAAATACCAAACGGTCCACCTTCAACCCGCGAACAACATATGAGCAAATCTATATCATCATATATTTGCCCTTCTGGTTTTCCGCGAATGTAGACCGCCTCTGCGCCTACTGCGTCGCATATTTCTTGAAACATTGCATATCCTTTATTTTTCGCGTATTGACTATCAGTTAGGGTATCAGATGCAATCAGACCAATTCTGCGAATAGGACCACTGACGGAATACTTGACTGGAAACAGACCAGTATCGACGCCCCACGGTACCCACATAGGTTCCTGATATCCTTTAACTTTCATATCTTCAACAACGCTCATACATATACCACCGTACCGAACATCATCTTTGATTTTATCAATCTCACAAAAATACGGATCGTCAAATTCTCCGTGCATGATGAGCACAATTATTTTTTTAAATGCATCTCGTGGTATATAATCCAATGTGATTACGATACTCGTTGAAATGATATGATCGTAGTATTTCCAACTTTCATTCCACAATTTTGATGTAGACTCTACACTTCTCCAATCATACACGTCTACGTTGGCATATTTAGACAGAGCTTGTGCAATTCTTCCGAAAGCCCAGTTGTCTTCTATAAATATGGCGATGCGTGGACTTTGAAATGGTTGAGAACCGAGAAAAATGTCATTCGCACGTGGATTATTTGGAGAATCAAGACCTACAATCGGAAGACATGTCGTATTGTGTGACCATGTATCAGATACATCTCGTCGAACAAATGTAAGCTCGATGACATTTGGAAGTTTGTTCACAATTTCGCCGTAATTATTTCCATGTGCGTGAACAATCACGTGAGTCTCTGCTATTTTCTCAAGACATTCGTATATGAGTTTTATATCATGAAATTCAATAACCATCTGTTTGATATTTTTGAGATGAGAAGTACATGCAAACCATTTATACTCACTTCCTTCTATATCCATCTTGAGAAATACATCTTTGTGTCGTTCGAGATAATATTGTAAGTCTGTGTGACCATCGTCACACGTGTCAGAAATATTCTTACGAACAAACGATATGTTTGTAGTACAGTCCCAGGGATATTTATCTACAGTACCATCAAACGCAAAGCTGTTCGTCTCGTTCATGGAAAATTTATTGATAAAGTCTCGTGAGAAGGATTCATCGTACGCAACTCCACATGAAAGGTAACAATCATATGTTCCTATGGCGTCTGCGATGACATACCCACCGTCGTGAGCATTACCTAACCGAATTTTTTGCTTCCACTCATAAATATACATATTCATCTATATTATACACTGAATATATATATATAATTTTAGCGCAGTTCGACGACAATGTCATCACCGTCTCGGTATGTAACCTCATAACCAACTGAAGCCAATCTGTGAATGACGCTTTCAATAGCACCATTATCAGTGAGACAATTTGCTTCAAATTGAACTTTTGGAATCAACGGAAACCATCCATATCCTCCCTGTGATACACAGTCTAAATATGAATGAACAATAGTGATATCATGACCTTCTGTATCTATTTTAAGATAGCGACACCCCTGAATATCGTATTTTTTAACGAGTGTAAAAAAAGACATGACAGGAACTCGCTCGACCGTAAACACTTCACGTTCGTCCAATTTTTGTTCGAGTACGTAGCGGAGAGTTGTCGGGTGATAACTGTTGACCGAATTGCATCCTCTAAGCCAATCTGGTAAATTGTATTTTTTAATAATTTCAGGACTGATGCTGTACACGTTAATGAAACCATCATAGTTTGACACGGCTGCATTAACTTTTGTTACACCTTCAGCATCCGGAAGTGAATCAAGGTAGTGTTTTATAGGTTCAACTGAAAGACCAGACTTACCATCAACTTTTTGAATTTCGGTATTGAAATCACTCGTCCCTATTTCGATGAAATCAACTGTATGAAACTCAATGTTACCTTTGTATTGTGGTATATTGTCGAAAGTAACCGCTGTCTGTGTTCCACCGACTTTAGGATCCTGATACACAATCGGTTTGTACAATGCGTACACATTGAAGTCTTTCATGAACCGAGTGAGTGCAATATCTTGATGAATTCCCATCTTACAACAGGATTTCAGCATGTCACGCCAACGTTCACTTATTATCAAAACCCCGTGCATTCCCAACATATTATAGACTCGTGCACATTGACCTTCCCTGGTCCATGATACTGTATTATGTGTTCCTACTTGTTCGCCTGGTATCATAGACCATTCAGAATTTCCAAGATATACCACATCAGCATCTGGTGGGTACGAAATTTTTGTTCTGAACCACGGTGTTCTGGAACAATCATCCTCCATAAAAATAAATGGAAGTTTTTGAGTATCTAGGATGTTAATGAGATCTTTGTTGTAAGCTGAGTGATATGGTTGTCCTGATATAGATTTGTATAAGCAATTGTAGCAGTTTACGTTTGAAAATCCATCAAGTGTTTTGGTCATGTTTTCTTTACGTTCAACTTTTCCATTATGCATGTACACAACGGGAATATCACTTATATCCATTGTATATGAATTGTCGATTAATGGCAAGAGATGTCGAGTGATCAGAGCATACATACTCCAATTATTTCGAACCTCATTTGTCACATTATTTGTGCAAACCCGAAGAGCTTCGACGTTTTTATTCCAGCTGGCTAGAATCTGAAGTGCTTCTTCGGCAGTATCAAACGTCGCAATACCCTTGACGTACTGGGCGTTTCCGACCCGGCGCGTCAACACGGGAATGCCACACGATGCCGCCTCAAAAATACCAAGTGGTCCACCTTCCAACTCCGAGCAACAAATGAGTGCATCAATATTACTGTACATATCAGTCCCTTCGCGCCCGAAAATTTCAACGGATTCAAATCCTCCGCGCACACAAATATCAGAAAACATGTTAAATCCTTTAATCTTGGAATATTCATCCATTTCAGTCTGATTACTCGCGCGTTTCAACTCCCCAATAATTCCGAGTCGTTGAATCGGTCCAGTCACTTTGTGTGTCAGGGGGAATACATCCGTATCTGCACCGAATGGAACGTAGGCAGCATCGACGCCATATTTTTTCATTTCCAAGCACGTTTCTTGTGAAACGCCGCCGTATCTTGAAAGCTTGCTGTGACCATCGAGCGTCTCTTTGAAATAACTCATGCCTTCGAACCGAGGACAGTGGGCAATGATGACGAACCGTCTGAGCATATCTTCACTGGGTTCAAAGCCATACAATTGTTTCAGAGTGTGCAGAGTCGTGTTTGAGATGATTGCATCGTACTCTTTCCATTTGTCAGACGCCCAAAGGATACTATTGTCTTCGACACTCCCCCAGTTGTAAATATCCACGTTCGGAATGTACTTTTTGATGGCATTTCCGATTCGACCGAGAGCCCATTTTGTTTCGCACCACACAGCAACTTTACGAGTCGTTTTTGGCATTATGGTTTGGAAAAAGTCCTCATACTTTTTTGCTACAACCGGTGTTGAAAAGTTGTCAAACGCCCATTTGCGACACGCCATCGGATCAATTTCGTGGATTCGACGTCCTGCATCAACCATTTGATCCAGAGTACGACACCTGAATCCAGTGACACCGTGGACATTAAATTCAGTGAAAGCCCCCCAATCGGCTGTGATGACAGGTGTACCGGACATCATCGCCTCGACGTGTACACCACAAAACGGCTCTGCGAATGTCGACATGCACACAACAGCCTTGGCATTTGCCATGAGCGTCTTGCGTTTGTTAACATCGACGTGCCCTATGACCTTGACATGCCCCGGTGGTGGATGCATACCAACCTCCTTCAGACCACCATCTGCATTTTGACCTGCAATAATAAGTCGTACACCAAGGCGTTCAGTCATCCGAATCGCATGGTCAACTCCCTTTGCAGATCCTATACGACCGACAAACAGGAAATAGTCACCGCGATCCTTCACTGAAACTACATTGTCAACAAAATCACTCACGTCAAAATAGTTGGGAATAACAGTCTCCTTTGACCATGTGTTGATATCAACACAATGTGCGACTCGGTCAAGTTTTATGAACGCGTGATACATCGCGTACGACTCGAAAATCTTGTACTCTGCAAAGTGCCCGTACGGGTATCCTATTCCAGGTTCAACGACGTACATGCCTTCACCGGCACCTTGACAAATACTCTGGTGTCCAGACCCCCAGAATGCGAGGAGAAAATCACCGGGCTGTTTCCGTAAGTTTATTTCTCTAATGGCATTCGTGTTAAATGTGGTATATGCATCGTCACTCTGGTCAAACTTGAACAACTTTGATCTAAAGTCATGTTCCCCGTACACGCGGTTATATTCTTGTCTAGTTAAGACATTCACGTGTTCACTGCATTCAACTTCAGAATCTTCATGGCCATAATGAATGACAGTGTGACCACGCAAAGTCATCATCGAACAAAACTTGAGCACCTTTTGAGTAAATGCACATGCTATATATTCTTTTGAAGTTATTGTATGTTGTACACCCAGTGCATGGAACCTCATAAATAAAAATAGATGTATTCTTTTAGATAATATGAGTTACAATATAAAAAACTGTAATAAATCAGGGGGCGTAGGCGCAATTGGAGCCACAGGGTTCACGGGTGCAACGGGTGCAACGGGCGCAACTGGGTTTACCGGAGCGACCGGTGCAACTGGAGCCACTGGGTTCACGGGAGCGACCGGTGCCACTGGAGCCACAGGGTTTACAGGAGCGACCGGAGCAACTGGCGCCACAGGGTTTACAGGAGCGACCGGAGCAACTGGAGCCACAGGGTTTACAGGTGCGACCGGTGCCACTGGAGCCACAGGGTTTAGAGGAGCGACCGGAGCAACTGGAGCCACAGGGTTTACAGGAGCAACGGGTGCAACTGGAGCCACAGGGTTTACCGGAGCGACCGGTGCAACTGGAGCCACCGGGTTTACCGGAGCGACCGGTGCAACTGGAGCCACTGGGTTTACCGGAGCGACCGGTGCAACTGGAGCCACTGGGTTTACCGGAGCGACCGGTGCAACTGGAGCCACAGGGTTTACAGGAGCAACGGGTGCAACTGGAGCCACAGGGTTTACAGGTGCAACAGGACCTGCGCCTTCTGGGAATGCAGGAAACCTAATATACCTCTCAAGTCCTGGTGTCGCGGCTTCGACTGCAAATATATTTATTTCGACGAGTAACCTAGTCGGTATAGGAACAACAACCCCATCTGCAAATTTACATGTTACAGGCAATATTTACGCCTCGAACGCCGTGACCACCGCAAACGTGTCTGTCACAGACACGTTAAATGTCACCGGATCCATGAGTGCGAATACCATCGATACTACATTTTTTTTCGACACTCTTACAATCCCCTTCATTACAACGAGCAATTTGTCTGTTTCTAATTTGGTTTCCTTGACTGGAAATGTAAATGTGTATGGGAACGTTTATGCAACTGAGTACCATGGGGACGGTGGAACTTTGTCGAATTTGACAGGTTTCGTAGGCGCGACAGGGCCAACAGGGTTTACAGGTGCAACGGGTGCAACTGGAGCCACAGGGTTCACGGGAGCGACTGGTGCAACTGGAGCCACAGGGTTCACGGGAGCGACTGGTGCAACTGGAGCCACTGGAGCCACAGGGTTCACGGGAGCGACTGGTGCAACTGGAGCCACTGGAGCCACAGGGTTTACAGGTGCCACTGGACCAGCACCATCCGGATCAGCCGGAAACATAGTATACCTCACTGCATCGGGTGTCGCCGCATCGACTGCAAATATATTTATTTCAACGAGTAACCTCGTCGGTATAGGCACCACAACACCTACAGCACAACTCACAGTCAGTGGGAACCTTTACTACAACGAAGACCTCACGAAACGTGCACCTCACATTATTCCGACGGTGGCAAATGCCTCTATAATCCAATCCTGGATTTCAGCGACATGTAATGTGATCGATCAACAAGGGTCATTCTGGGCACCGAGTTCTCGACCGGCATTCTCGAATATTGCAACCGGTCCGGTTGGAAGTAGAGCATATCTCGGTTCAGTGAGTATTCCTGATGGCCGTGTTCTTTTTGTGCCACACACCGCAACAACTATTGGTCTTTTCAATCCTTTTACAAATCAATTTTCAGCCGTCACACCGATAACAAACATAACAGGAGTAATTGCGCCACGTTTTTATGGTGGGGTCGCCGTCCCGTCAGGAAACGTCATTTTCGTTCCGTTTACAAGTTCAAACATAGGATCGTACAATCCGACGACAGGTGTTTACGCAAATGTGTTCCGGCACAATATATCAACACCTGCATTTGCCGGAGGCGTGCTTGATGGGCAATCAAACGTAACAATGGTGCCCAGTACCGGTCATTCAAATATATGTGCGTACAATGGAGCTACATCAACATTTGCAAACATGGTTTCAACTGGAACATTACTCGGATTTTCCGGTGCTGTGTTACTTCCGACCGGTAATATCATGTGTATACCGCTCGGTACTTCAAATATCGTTCAGTACAGTCCGACAGCCCGTACATATTCAAACTCGTCCATCGGGTCGAATGGATTTCAGGGCGGTGTACTTGCACCAAACGGAAATGTCGTGTGCATTCCAAATACAAACGCGAACGTCGTCGTCGTCAATCCTTCTGGAAATCCACCGTACCTATATTCGAACATTCGGGTTCTTAGAACAGGCGGGGGTGGGTTTGCTGGAGGAGTTCTTTTACCATCAGGAAACATTGTATGTGTTTCAAACACAAATTCGAATTCCGGTATGTTTGATCCAGGTGCTCTTACGTATTCGAACATTGTGTCACAAAGCGGTGTAGCCCAGACGGGTTCGTACTTTGGGGGATCACTTTCGGTCGATGGCCGGGTCATATTTTGTCCGCACAACTCGACAAACGTTGCTTGTATAACAACGACGACACCGTGTACAGCTGAGTTACGCCTGGCGCCTTATTTTAATAAACTATAATATAAATGACATCAAAAATTATATACAATACAGACCAATTGGGTGGTATTGGTTCGATTGGTATAGGAACGACTGACCCTCAGGCCGAGCTTCACGTGGTTGGAAATGTGTACGCCTCGAATGCAGTTACAACAACAGACTTGCTATGTGCCGGAATCACATCAAACGTGAATACTACACTATTTAATTTTGATACGTTGACAATTCCGTTTGTTTACGCTACAACATATTACGGTGACGGTGGACTATTGTCAAATTTGGTGAGTTTTGTAGGCGCAACTGGAGCCACGGGGTTTACTGGCGCGACAGGCGCAACTGGAGCCACGGGGTTTACTGGCGCGACCGGTGCAACTGGAGCCACGGGGTTTACTGGCGCGACCGGTGCAACTGGAGCCACAGGGTTCATGGGAGCTACGGGTGCAACTGGAGCCACAGGGTTCATGGGAGCTACGGGTGCAACTGGAGCCACAGT
>Ga0208723_1000195_pt1 | contig 20381 bp, 15 predicted proteins | sample LakMenEpi31Aug12_FD_150750 | JGI IMG/M metagenome (GOLD analysis project Ga0208723, IMG submission 150750) | Freshwater microbial communities from Lake Mendota, WI - 31AUG2012 deep hole epilimnion (SPAdes) | ecosystem: Environmental > Aquatic > Freshwater > Lake > Epilimnion/Euphotic zone ...
CGGGACGCCGACCTTCCTGCGCCCCTATCTTCGTCGGGGCACCGCCGCTGATTTCGCCTCTCTTGAATGGGCCGTCGTCGGCGCCGAGAAATGTCCGGCCGATCTCGTGGACGCTTTCGCCACCCAGCTGGAGACTCCGGTCCTGGAAGGTTATGGCATCACCGAGACCAGCCCGGTGCTTGCCGTCAATGTGCCCGACCGGATCGATCCCGAAGGTCCCGATGGCGTCTGGCTCGGCAATGTCCGCGGCTCGGTCGGCCGTCCGGTCATCGGCGTCGCCGTCCGCTTCATCGAGCCGGAGACCGGTGAGGTCCTGCCGAGCGGGCAGGTGGGTCTCCTGGAAATCAAGGGTGCCAATATCTTCATGGGCTATCTCGATGCCGAGCAGTCCGCCAAGGCGATGACGCCGGATGGCTGGTATCGTACGGGCGACCTCGCCCGTATGGATGATGACGGCTTCCTTCATCTGGCCGGTCGCCTCTCCCGTTTTTCTAAGATCGGCGGCGAGATGGTCCCGCACGGCACCGTCGAGGACGCTCTGCGCAAGGTGATGGGGCTGATCGATTCCTCGGAGATCAAGGTCGCCGTCGCAAGCACCGCGGATCCGGCCAAGGGCGAGCAACTCGTCGTGCTGCATGTCGATGACATCGACGTCGAGGCGATCCGCGCGGCGCTGACGGCCGAAGGACTCGCTAACCTGTGGATCCCCAAGGTGTTCAAGAAAGTGCCCGCTGTCCCGATTTTGGGCACGGGTAAGCTGGATTTGCACAAGTTGCGGGAGCTGGCACAGGGCTGACGCGGTTTTGGCTCGCTTGTGGCTTATGCTCGATTGTCCTAACCGACGATCATGCCTAAAAAGAAGAAGCCCGCGAAGAAGTCCGCCAAGGTGGTCAAGGTGCGCAAGCCCGCCCCGAAACCGGCCAAGAAGCCGCCGGCGAAGCCCGCAGCCGGCTCGCCGGTCACCGCCTTCCGCGCCGCCATCCTGCATCATCTGAAGAGCACGTTCGCCCGCGACCGCGTCACGGCCACCCGCAACGACTGGTGGATGGCCACGTGCATGGCCGCCCGCGACCAGATGCTTGAGCGCTACATCGACACGCAGGCCCAGCACGCCAGCAAGAACGTCCGCCGCGTCTACTATCTCTCCCTCGAGTATCTCATGGGCCGCGTGCTCACGAACAACCTCGTGAACATGCAGCTCCGCGAGGTCGCGGCGCAGGCCTTGTCCGAACTAGGCCAGGACCTCGAGACGGTCGCCGATGAAGAAGCTGACATGGGCCTCGGTAACGGCGGTCTCGGCCGTCTCGCCGCCTGCTTCCTGGATTCCCTCGCGACGATGGACATCCCGGCCATCGGCTACGGCATCCATTACGAGTTCGGTCTCTTCCGGCAGACTTTCGCGCTCGGCCGCCAGGTCGAAGTGGCCGACAACTGGTTGGCCAACAACAACCCGTGGCTGATCCGCCGTCCGAACTACCGCGTGAGCGTGCCCCTCTACGGTCGCGTCAAGCACAGCACCGACGACCGCGGCAACCATTCCGCCGAACTCGTCGAGACCCGCGACCTCCTCGGCGTGCCCTGGGATATCCCGATCGCCGGCTTCGCGGGCAGCAGCGTCAACTTCCTCCGCCTCTGGGAATCCAAGGCCGCGTCCGAGTTCGACTTCCGCGCCTTCGACCGCGGCGGCTACGTCGATGCGGTCCGCGACCGTACTTCGAGCGAGACCGTCTCCAAGGTGCTCTATCCGAACGACAGCACCGAGAGCGGCAAGGAGCTACGCCTCGTCCAGCAGATCTTCTTCGTGTCTTGCTCGTTGCAGGATATCCTGCGTCGCCACCGCCGCCTGAACCCCGACTTCAGCAGCCTGCCCGCCAAGGCCGCGGTGCAGCTCAACGATACGCACCCCGCGATCGCGGTGGCCGAGCTCATGCGCCTGCTGGTCGACGTCGAGCGCCTGACCTGGGATGAAGCCTGGGCGCTCTGCACCCAGACCTTCAGCTACACCAATCACACCTTGCTGCCCGAGGCGCTCGAGACCTGGTCCGTGCCGCTCTTCGAGAAGGTGCTCCCGCGGCACCTCGAGATCATCTACGAGATCAACCGCCGTCACCTCGAAGAGGTCGACCGCCGCTGGCCGGGAGACGACGCCCGCAAGACCGAGCTCTCGATCATCCAGGAAGCCTCCCCGAAGCGCGTCCGCATGGCGCACCTCGCGGTCGTCGGCTCGCACCACGTCAACGGCGTGGCCGAACTCCACACCCGTCTCCTGCGGGCCAACCTTTTCCCGGGCTTCGATGAGCTGTGGAAGGGCAAGTTCGTCAATGTGACCAACGGCGTGACGCCCCGTCGCTGGGTCCGCGGCTGCAATCCGGAGCTCAGCTCCCTCTGCGACGAAGTCGCCGGTCAGGGCTGGGAGACCGACCTCAGTCGCCTCCGCAAGCTCGATGCCGTCGCCGACCGCCCGGCCTTCCAGGAGCGATTCCTCGCGATCAAGCGCGCCAACAAGGTGCGCCTCGCCGCCCGCATCAAGGAGCTCGTCGACGTCGACGTCTCGCCCGACGCGCTCTTCGACGTCCAGATCAAGCGCCTTCACGAGTATAAGCGCCAGCACCTGAACCTGCTGCACATCCTGCACCTGTATCGCCGCATCCTGAACGAGCCGAACGGCAAGTTCACGCCGCGCGTCTGCGTCTTCGGCGCCAAGGCCGCCCCGGGTTACGCCCTCGCCAAGCACATCATCCACGCCATCAACCGCGTCGCCGCCGTCATCAATGCCGACGAGCGGGTGCGCGGTCTGCTCAAGGTGGTCTTCCTGCCGGACTACCGCGTCTCCCTCGCCGAGCGCATCATCCCGGCGGCCGATCTCTCCGAGCAGATCTCCACGGCGGGCAAGGAGGCCTCCGGCACGGGTAACATGAAGCTCGCCCTCAACGGCGCGGTCACGATCGGCACCCTCGACGGCGCCAACGTCGAGATCGCCGAGGAAGTCGGCGACCAGAACATCTTCATCTTCGGCCTCAAGGTCGAAGAGGTCCAGCAGCGCTGGGCCGACGGCTACGATCCGCACGCGGTGCTCGCCGCCGATCCGGAACTCGCCTCGCTCCTCGACTGGCTCCGCTCCGAGACCTTCACGCCGGAACAGCCGGGCGCGCTCGCTCCGGTGGTCGATTCGCTTATGTCCGGCGGCGACCCCTACCTGGTGCTGGCCGACTTCCGTAGCTACGTCGATGCGCAGGAGCAGGCCTCCCAGGCCTTTCTCGACCGCCGTCGCTGGGCCGCGATGGCCGTCCGCAACGTCGCCCGGTGCGCCAAGTTCTCTTCGGACCGCTCGATCGGCGACTACGCCAAGCTGATCTGGAAGACCAAATCCTTCCCGATTCCCCGCTAAGAAGGGATTGAGGTCGGTCGTGGGGTCGCCCAAGATGGGTGGGCTTGCGACCCCGCTTCTCCATCTCCGCGCTCTTGGCCATGACCGTCCTGACGGTCGTGGGCGCGGAGCGTCCGCCGGGGGCCATCAAGGCCGGCGTGGTCATCACCGCCGAGGGCGGTATCGAAGGCACGCAGGTCTATCGTTACGACGCCGAGGGTAAGCCCATGGCTGGTACGCCGCCCAAATCCCGTTCTTCCAATCCGCTGCCGCGTCCCGCGATCGGTGGTGCCGTCGCCCCTTCACCGGCCGCACCGGCGCCCGCCGCCCCCAAGGTCGACCAGACCATTCGGACGGCGGACGGCCGCACGGTCCCGTTCGCGCTGCAGGGAGCGGGTAACGGGAAAGAACTCGATGGTGCCGTCGACGTGAATGCGGGCCTCAAGCGCGCGTCCAAAGCCAGCGGGCTCATGGAGCAGCGCTTCGAGGCGGGCAACGCGCCGATCGGTAAGGAGCAGGTCTATAATCGAAACAACTTGGTCACGCTGGATACCTGGCACGGTCGCTATGACACCCTCGGCCGAAAGAAGGCCGACATCGAACTGACGGACGGCCTCGGCGCGGAGATTCGCCCGAAGGATACCATCGAAGTGAAATCCGTCGCCCGCACGAATTCGACCGTCAACGGCGCCAAAGCCGAGATCAAGGCCTGGGAGGAGCGCATGGGCGTCGTCTCCGATGACCGTTATGCCGGCGTGAAGTCCGACTGGCAGGGTCGGCTCAACCCCTCGCCGAAGACGGTCGAGCAGCTTTCGATGCAGGACATCAACCGCTATCAGTTCCGTCGGAATCGTTCGGACGAGCCGGGTCTGCCCGCCGTCAAACCGGGCTCGGATGCGGTGAAGACTACGGGCGGAGTGAAGTAAACGGCGGGAAATGAGGCGATTACCCTGCGTTTTTGCCTCGCAGGTTAGGTCGGGGGATTTACTCCTAGACCCTTAACTTCATGAGCGACGCTCTGCCCAGACCCGCCTCGAGCGGTATCAGCGACCTCGAGGTCAAGGATGGCCAGATCATCTTCGACTCGGTCTGGTCCAGTCTGGAGCGTGAGTTCGGCCGGGAGAAGCTGGCCTTCCCGCGCGAGATCTTCTGGCTCAACGGCGCCCCGGGCGCCGGTAAGGGCACCAACACGGCGTTCATCCTTCAGTATCGCGATTACGCCGCCGACCCGATCGTGGTCAGCGACCTGCTCTCAAGCCCCGAGGCCAAGAAGCGGATCGACGCCGGCATGCTCGTCGGCGACCGCGAAGTGGTGGAAATCCTCTTCCGTAAGCTGCTCGCGGTCGAATACGTGAGCGGAGCGATCGTCGACGGCTTCCCGCGTTCGATGGTGCAGGTGGAGTGCCTCAAGCATCTCTTCGCCAAGCTCAACGACCTGCGCACCGAGTTCCGCGGCACGCCGCACGGCCCGCGTTTCCCGAAGCCGCACTTCCACATCCTCGTCCTGTTCGTCGACGAGAACGAGTCCGTCCGCCGTCAGCTGAAGCGCGGCCAGGAAGCCCTCGCCCAGAACGAGAAGGTCGCCCGCGAAGGGGGCGCGCTCGCCGAGGTCCGCAAGACCGACCTCACGGCCGACGCCGCCCGCAACCGTTACCGCGTCTTCAAGGAGCGCACCTACGAGCCGCTGCAGTCTCTGCGCGACATCTTCCACTATCACTTCATCAACGCGCAGGGTTCCCTGCCGGAAGTGCAGGCCCGCATCATCAAGGAGCTTCAATACCAGAGCTCCTTGGAACTGGCCGAAGAGACGTATGACCTCATCTCGCCGATCCCGCTGGCCTCGCAGATCGTCCAGCACGCCCGTCAGGATCTCGTCCGCCGCCTCGACGACTACGCCGAGCGCAATGCCGAGACTTTCCGTCAGGTCATCGAGCTGATCCAGGACAAGTTCCTGCCGATCATCAAGGCCCACGCCATCTCCGGCCAGGCGCACGTCAACATCGAGACCACGGTCTTCGACGACCCTCTGGCCATCTCGATGTTCATCGACATCTTCTCCGAGCGCGGCTTCCACGCCGTGGTCGATCAGCACCGCATCGAGATCCCCGAGACCATCGTCGCCGGCACCGGCAAGGTGATCACGCGCGTCAAGAAGGTGTGGCGAGTGTCGATCCGTTTCGAAGGTTCCGAGATCCGCCGCGGCGGCGCCTGATCCTACCGCGCGGTCGTCGGCTCGGCGTCGATGCGGTTCCCCGTTCCTTCCCGCACGCTCAGCAGTGGCGCGAGGCTGCGCTTATCGGCCGGACGGTCGTCGCGCAGGAGATTGCCGGTCACGAGGCTGCGGCTGAGGCGGGTAAGACGCAGGGCGTGCCCGTCGCTGTCGAGGATGCTGTTATCCGTGATCCGGAGACGGGTGCCGTCTTCGACGTCGACCGCGGCTTCCTGTCCATGGACGCCGACCACGACGTTCCCGGAGAAGCTGGAGTCCGCGACGCGGCGCAGCACGACGCCGTTCTTCTCGGCGAGTCCGTTGCCGTTGACGAGGTAGCGCGGGTTGCGGTCGAAGTTGTTGCCGGTGACGACGATGTTCTGGCTGTCCTCGACGAGCAGGTCGTGCGTGAAGCCTTCCCAGAAGGTATTGGCCGAGACGGTGACCCCGCGGGCTTGGCGGATCTCGAGGTTGACCTGCACGTCGCTGAAGACGTTGCCGACGATGGTCACGTGCCCCTCGCGCGTATGTTCGCGGCCTTCACGGCGGAGCAGGGAGGGGTCTTTGCCGGCCCCGAGGATGCGGATGTTGGCCGAGCCCGGTGCCTTGTGGGTGTGCTGGATGGTGCAGCCGGTGACCGCGACCTCGGCGATCGAGCCCCCGGTCGAATCAAGGAGGATATTGGCCGAGGGCGGGCCGTTCTCGTCGTGGTTCGCCTCGATGTCGCAGGTGCCGACGTGCAGGTTGCGCACTTCTCCGCCCACGGCGACGATGCCGCCGCCGAGGTTGTAGCTGATGTGGCAGCCGGTGATGTTCGTCTGGTGGAGGTTGACGTTATCCAGGAACAGCCCGACGCCGCGGTTGCGGTAGAGATGGCAGTCGGAGATGACGATATTACGATTGCGCACGGTGAGGTGGATGGCGTGACGGGCTTCCCGGATCGTCAGGCGGGAGAGTGTCAGCTGCATCGTGCCGGTCGCCTCGAGGCCGTCGGCTTCGGGGTGGGCGCCGATGATCTCAAGCCCTTGGACGACGGGCGTGCGTTGGGCCCAGGTCTCCGGCTTGAATGACTTCGGGGCGGCGGTGCCGCCGTGCGTGCCGATGATCTTCAAGGCCGGCCCAGGCCCCGCCATGATGAGCGTGGCGGTGCCGTCGGAGGAGATGCCGGCCGCGCCGAGCTTGGCGAGGTCGACCGTGACCGTCTTCGTCAGGCGGTAGCGTCCCTTGGCCAGCGATACGGTCCCGCCGCCGTCGATGAGTTTCTGGAGCGCCGCGGTGTCGTCCGCCTGCCCGTCGCCGACGAGCGTCTGGGCCGTGAGGACGGTCGTGAATGCCAGCAGCGTGAGCAGGGAACGCATGGGCTTATTTGGCGGCCTTCAGGAAGCCTTCGGCGCCCATCCATTCGCCGGCGGTCTTCGTCCAGCCGTCGACCGGGAACTTCGTCTGGCGCGTGCCGAAGCCGTGGCCGCCCTTGGAGTAGATGTGGATCTCGGCCGGGAGGTTCTGGCGCTTGTATTCGATATAAAGCTTGGCGGCCTCGAGCGGGTTGGCGCCGTCGTTGTGGGCGACCACGAAGAAGCAGGGCGGGGCATCGGCGGGGACGGAGAAGCCTTCGCGGAACTTGGTCTTGTCCTCCTTCTCGAGGAAGCCGCCGCCGTAGACGAAGATCGTGAAGTCCGGGCCGCGCGGGTCGTCGACGCCGGGCTTCTGTTCGTAGGTGCGGGGCGTGCGGTCCCAGGAGGCGTGGCCGACGAGGTTGGCGCCGGCGGAGAAACCGATCACGCCGACGCGCTTCGGATCGATGTTCCATTCCTTGGCGTGGGCGCGGACGATACCGAGCGAGCGCTGCAGATCCTGGACAGGATAGCCGTAGGGCAGCGTCTCATCGGCCGTCGGGGTGCGGTAGCGCAGGAGGATGCCCGTGATGCCGATGCTGTTGAGCCATTCGCAGACGCCCGTGCCTTCGTTCTGCGTCGACAGGAACCAGTAGCCTCCGCCCGGGCAGACGATGACCGCGGCGCCGTTCGGATTGGCGGCCGGGTAGACCGTGATCGAGGGCTCGTTGATGAAGGTCTCGCGGCCGGGTTGGCTGCCCTTGGGTCCGATGCGATCGAGCACCGACTTCGAAGGCTCGACGCGCTTGCCCGGGACGCCTTCGGGCCAGAGCGACAGGACGGTTTCGGCGGCGGCGGAGGTCGCCAAGGCTAGGAGGAGGAGCGTGAGGAAGCGCATCGGAGTGAGTCTAGGACAGCACACCCCGGTGAATGTGCCAAACAAAGAAGCGGCCGAGGGGCCGCTTCTTAAGACCGATATGGCGAGACGCCTTAGGCGATGGCCTTGACGTAGATCTCGTTGGCCTTCTTCCAGTCGACGACCTTCCAGAAGGCGTCCACGTAGTCGGGGCGGCGGTTCTGATACTTGAGGTAGTAGGCGTGTTCCCAGACGTCGAGGGCGAGGACCGGGGTGCCGTTCACGTCGGCGACGCCTTTCATGAGGGGGCTGTCCTGATTCGGCGTGGAGGTCACGGCGATGGACTTGTCAGCCTTGACGACGAGCCAGGCCCAACCGGAGCCGAAGCGGGTGGTCGCAGCGGCCTTGAAAGCAGCCTTGAGGCCCTTCTCACCTTCGAGGCCACCGAAAGCCTTCTGGATGGCTTCGCCGAGGGCGCCGACGGGTTCGCCGCCGCCGTTCGGGGAGATGATGTTCCAGAAGAAGGTGTGGTTGGCGTGGCCGCCGGCGTTGTTGCGGACCGCGGTGCGGATGGACTCGGGCACCTTGGAGAGGTCGGTGATGAGTTCGTTGACGTCGGCCGGAGCAGCGAAGCCGGCCTCCTTAGCGAGGGCGGCGTTCACGTTGGTGACGTAAGCGTTGTGGTGCTTGCCGTGGTGGATCTCCATCGTCGCCTGGTCGATGTGCGGCTCGAGGGCGGCGTGAGGATAGGGCAGGGGGGCGAGGGTGTAGCTCATGGTTTTGGTGGAAGAGGATTGGGCGGAAAGGGAGGTGGCTCCGAGGGCGGCGGCGGCGAGGGAGGCTTTGCCGATGAAATCGCGACGATGCATGGAGTGAGAGTAGGGCGTCTCTAGTTTGGAGTATAGGACTATATTCCGGCCGACAGGATAAGAGGTTGCGGAAAGCCTGCCGGGGTCAAGCCGAGGCGGTGGAATCGCGGCCCCGCTTCATGTTGAAATAGGCCTGCAGGATCTCGCGGCAGGGGTCTTCGAGCACGCCCGAGGTGACTTGGACGCGGTGATTGAGCTTCGGAAGGCTGTGGAGTTCGACCGCGCCGCCCATGCAGCCCATCTTCGGGTCGCCCCAGGCGTAGACCACGCGATTGAGCCGGCTCATGATCGTGGCGCCGGAGCACATCGGGCAGGGCTCCTTGGTGACGTAAAGGTTACATTCGTTGAGACGCCAGTCGCCGATCTTCTTAGCTGCTTGGGTGATCGCCAGCATCTCGGCGTGCGCCGTCGGGTCGTTGGCGCGTTCGACCTCGTTGTGGGCGGCCGCGATGATCTCGCCGCCACGTTCGATGATCGCCCCGATCGGGACCTCGTCGATACGCCAGGCGTCGACGGCGAGGTTGAAAGCCAGGGCCATGTAGAAGGCGTCGTCCCGGTTCAACTGGGAGGGGCGCATCTTCTCGAACGGGCAGATCAGCCCGGGGCGGGGGGTCGAGGCGTCGCCTTCCATGGGGGCAGGATTACCCAAGAGGGTCCTATGGCAAGAGGGGAGGCAGGCCTTCGTTAAGGGTGATTGACTCCCTTGATGGTTAGGGATGCACTGCCCCCACTAAGGCATGGCTGAAGAACCCGTTATCGAACTCGAAGGCAAAATCCTGCAGGTGCTTCCTGGCACCATGTTCCGGATCGAGCTCCCCAACAAGCACGTGGTGTTGGGGCGCATCTCCGGTCGCCTCCGCAAGAACTTCATCCGTATCAACCCGGGCGACCGCGTGAAGGTCGAGATGACCCCTTCGGACCTGACGACCGCGCGCATCATCTTCCGACTGCGCGACACCGCTCCGCGTCCGGCGATGCCGCCGCCCAAGCGCCGTTACTAAGCCTCCTGAAGACCCGGTTATGCCGGGTTTTTTATTGCGAAGGGGTGGGGGTTAATTCAGTCATGTTGACTTAATAACCCCTCAATAACCATGGCCATCTATAACAGCGTCCTCGACACCATCGGTCACACCCCGCTCGTCCGCCTGAACAAGGTCACGGAGGGTCTGCATGCGGAAGTCCTCGTTAAGCTCGAGTTCTTCAACCCGCTCTCGAGCGTCAAGGACCGCATCGGTCGCGCAATGGTCGACGCCGCCGAGCGCGACGGCCGCCTGAAGCCGGGTGGCACCATCGTCGAGCCGACCTCCGGTAACACCGGTATCGCCCTCGCCTTCGTCGCCGCCGCCCGCGGTTACCGCTGCATCCTCACGATGCCGGAGACGATGTCCATCGAGCGTCGCGTCCTCCTCCGCCTCCTCGGCGCCGAGATCGTCCTGACCCCTGGTGCCAAGGGCATGCGCGGCGCCATCGAGCGCGCCACTCAGCTCCGCGATGAGATCGGTGCGAACGCTTTCATGCCGATGCAGTTCGACAACCCGGCCAACCCGGAAGTGCATCGCCGCACCACCGCGGTCGAAATCTGGGAAGACACCGAAGGCAAGGTCGACGCCATCGTCGCCGGCGTCGGCACGGGCGGTACCATCACCGGCATCGCCTCCGTGATCAAGGGCAAGAACCCCAAGTTCCGCGCCATCGCCGTCGAGCCCGTCTCCTCGCCCGTCATCACGCAGACCATGTCCGGTCAGCCCGTCCAGCCCGCCCCGCATAAGATCCAGGGCATCGGCGCCGGCTTCGTCCCGAAGAACTGCGACATCTCCCTGATCGACGAAGTCATCCAGGTCTCCAACGAAGACGCCTTCGCCACTGCGCAGGAAGTCTCCGTCCGCGAAGGCCTCGCCGTCGGCATCTCCTCGGGCGCCAACATCTGGGCCGCCCTCCAGCTGGCCAAGCGTCCGGAGTTCGCCGGCAAGCGCATCGTCACGATCGCCTGCTCGCCGAGCGAGCGCTACCTTTCGACCGCCCTGGCCGAGAAGGTCCGCGCCGAAGTCACCGCGCTCACCGCTTCGTAATCCGAGCTGAAGGCTCGTCCCAAAGGCCTGCGTCGCTCGACGCAGGCCTTTTTGTTGGGTCATTCAAGAGGGCTGAGTCGATGACTGCGTTGATGACTGAATCGAGGACAGATCAGGCGCCCCTGCCGATCTGCCGGTCTCAGGTTTCCCTTTGAGTTATGATGCGTTGTCTCTGGTAGGGTTGAGCGCCCTCGCTCAACCGCGGCTGACCAAGGGTGGTCAGCCCTACCTTACCTGATGCTTTCTCCTTGAATCCTTTCCCCTAAAAGTGAACATCCGTTCACCTATGCTGGATATGCGTACATTGCAGGGGTTCGAGGCGCGGCGGCCGTTGGCTTTGCCGCTGCTCGGCTCCCGGGCGGTGGCCGGATTCCCGTCGCCGGCCGACGACCATATGGAGCGGCGCCTCGACCTGAACGAGCACCTGATCCGCAACCCGATCTCGACTTTCTTCCTGCGCGTCGACGGCGATTCGATGTCGGGCGCTGGCATCCTCACCGATGACCTCATCGTCGTCGATAAGTCGCTCTCACCTCGCGCCGGCACGATCGTGGTCGCCGAGGTCGGCGGCGAGTTCACGGTCAAGCACCTCGAACGCGACGGCGCGGGCGCGTGGACCCTGCGGGCCGACAGTCCGCGCTGGCCGGGCTGGGCGTTGCCTTTCACGCCCGAATGCCGTATCTGGGGGACAGTGGTCGCCGTCGTGCGCCGCTGCTGACGCCATGCTCCGCGCCCTCGCCGACTGCAACAACTTCTACGCCTCGTGCGAGCGCGCCCTCGACCCTTCGTTGATCGGCGTGCCGATCGTGGTGTTGTCGAATAACGATGGCTGCGTGGTCGCGCGTTCCTCCGAGGCGAAGGCGTTGGGCATCCCGATGGGCGCGCCGTATTTCGAAGTGCGCCGCACCTGCGAAGCCCATGGCGTCCGCATCTTCTCGTCCAACTTCTCGGTCTACGGCGATTTCTCCGAACGCGTCATGGCCGCCTTGGGCGAGCAGGCGCGTGACCTCGAAATCTACTCGGTCGACGAAGCTTTCCTGGGGTTCCCCGACATGCCGGACGCCGATGCCATGGCCCTTGGCCTGCGTATCCGCGCCGATGTCCTGAAGCGTACGGGGATCCCGATTTCACTGGGTATGGCCCCGACCAAGGTGCTCTGTAAGCTGGCCAACGAACGCGCCAAGGCCGACAAGACGAGCGGGGGCGTGATCGTCGTGCCCGCCTCGGTCGAAGGGCGTACGGCCTTCCTGCGCGGGGTCGAAGCGGAGGATGTCTGGGGCGTCGGTCCCGGACTGGCCGCCCGTTTCCGTTCGCACGGTATCCTTTCGGCCATCGATCTCGCGGAAGCCGATCCGGGTTTCATCCGCCGCATCGCCGGCGTGGTCGGCGAACGCCTCGCGCTCGAGCTGCGCGGAATCTCCTGCCATGACATCGTCGAAGACGCCGGTCCGCGGAAGAGCGTGCTGGTCTCGCGCTCCTTCGGACGTCCCATCACCGATGCGTTCGAACTTTCCGAAGCCATCGCGGCGCATGCCGCCCGCGCCGCGGAGAAACTCCGCGAGGATGGCATGATCGCCTCTTCGATCGTCGTCTTCATCCGCACGAACCAGCATCGCATCGACCAGGCGCAGTATCGCGGCGACGAACTCGAGCCGCTCGACCCGCCGACCGACGACGCCCGGGCGATCTGCGCGGCGGCGGCGCGGGCGCTCGCGCGGGTGCGACGCGACGGTTATATGTATAAGCGGGCAGGGGTGATGCTCCAAGGGCTCACCCCGGCCGATGTCGTGCAGCCTTCCTTGCCTGGCATGGGCGGTGAGATCGACCCGAACAAGGACCGCCTCATGAAGGCCGTCGACGCCTTGAATCATAAGCTCGGACGCGATGCCGTCCGCCTCGCCAGCACCGGCTTTGAACGCGAATGGAAGGGCAAGGCCGAGCTCCAATCGGGCGCCTCGCTCTCCGACCCCGCCAACCTGCCGAAGGCTAAAGACGGCCCCAAGCCGCGGATTAGGTTTCACGAGTAGGGCCCGAGTTAGGGCCAGGGCTAGGGCCCGGGCTTGGGCTAGTTAAAGATGAGGCAAGGAAGGCGAGGGGGCCTTTGGCTAGCCCCGGCCCCAGCCCTAGCCCTAGCCCGGAGAGCATCCCTCCTTGTCCCGGGAACCTTCCCCCGCCATATCTGCTCATACCCCCATGAGTTCGCCCCGACTCGGTTTCCGTCATGCCTTGCTGGTCCTGGCCACCGTCACGCTTTTCGGAGCGCCGCCCGCTAAGCCGGGTATCCGCGTGGGCTTCGCCGAACGCGACATCACTCCGGACATCGGAATGGAGGTCCCGGGTAATTACGGGAAGGTCTACTCGAAGAAGATCCACGATCCGTGCAAGGTGCGCGCGAGCGTGTTCGACGACGGCCAGAAGCGCGTGGCGTTGGTGGGTATCGACGCCCTGCTGATCCGCCGCGAGACGGTCCAGGAGATCCGCGCCTTGGTGAAGGCCGCCACCGGCATCACTGACGTGATGATCGGCGCTTCGCATTCCCATTCCTCCGGACCGATCGGGATGATCCTGCCAGGTGAGTTCGACCATGCTTCGGCCGAGATCCAGGAACTTGCTTACAAGAAATCCTCCTGCGCCGACGCGGGTTACCTACGCAAGGCGATCGACGCCACCGTCGCGGCCATCGTCGCCGCCGATCAGTCCAAGGCCGCGGTGACGGTCGGTTACGGCGTCGGCCATGAGAGCCAGGTGGCGTTCAATCGCCGCCTCCGCATGAAGAACGGCCTGACCTTCTCGCATCCGGGCAAGAATAACCCTGACGTGGTCGAGTTCGCCAATCCGATTGACGACGAAGTCGGCATCATCGGCGTCTGGCGTCCCGACGGCACGCTGGCCGGCTGCATCGTCAATTTCTCTTGTCACGCGACCACGAACTCTGACGGCATCGGCGCCAACTGGATCTATTACACCGAGAAGGTCATCCAAGGTTATTACGGCAAGGACGCCAAGGTCGTCTTCCTCCAAGGCGCCTGCGGGGACGTCACCCAGGTCAACAACCTCGACCCTAAGGCCAATCCCGCCTCGGATGACTGGTCGCAGTTCGTCGGTGGACGCGTGGGCGCGGAGTCACTCAAGGTCCTGCTGAGCATGTCACAGACCCGTACTGCCGAGGTACCGCTCGCCGCCGACCAGAAGGTCTGGGAGATCGGTCGTCGTATCCCGGCGCCGGAACGTGTCGCCGCGGCTCGCGAGCTTATCAAGGGCCCGCCCGCCCATAAGGACTGGGTCTGGGCCAAGGAGACCCTGCTGCTCGACGCGTTGATCGCCAAGAAACGCGACGTCGAGGTGGAGGTGCAGGCCATCCAGGTCGGTCCGGTGGTGTGTCTTTCCAATCCCGCGGAGTATTTCGTGTCGTATGGACTCCAGCTCAAGAAGCGCAGCGGATTCCCGATGACCTTCCCGGTCGAACTCGCCAACGGCTGCGTGGGTTACGTGCCGGATGAGGAAGCCTTCGGTCCTCATGGCGGCGGCTACGAGACGCGCCTGACGAGCTACAGCAACCTGGAGATCACCGCGGGCACGCAGTTCATGAACGTCGGACTCGAGCTCGCCGCCAAAATGAAGCCCGCCAAACTGCCGGAGCGTCCGAACGGTCCCGCCGGCAAGCCCTGGGCTTACGGCGACCAACCTCCGCAACTGAAATGATCCGCTGCGCTTCCATCATCTTCGCCTCCGCGCTGATGGCGGCCCCGCTGCCGAGTCCGCTCTCGCCGGAGGAGGCCCTGAAGGCTTTTGAAGCCGCTCCCGGCTTACGCGTCGAGCTGGTCGCCGCCGAGCCGTTGGTGGCCTCGCCGTGCGCCATCGCCTTCGACGCCAAGGGGAGCCTGTTCGTCGCCGAGAACCGCGGTTATCCCATCGGGCCCAAGGAAGGGGAGAAGCCTGCCGGCGTCATCGCCTTGCTCGAGGATACCGACAAAGACGGCCGGATGGACAAGCGGACCGTCTTCGCCGACGGCCTTACGTTCCCCAACGGCGTGCTCCCTTGGGACGGCGGCGTGATCGTCACCTGCGCCCCGGATGTGCTGTTCCTCAAGGATAACGATGGCGACGGCGTGGCCGACGAACGTCGCCTACTGCTGACCGGCTTCGCCACCACCGGCAGCACCCAGCTGCGTGTGAATGCCCCGACGATCGGGCCTGGTGGCTGGATCTACCTGGCCGCCGGCCTGAGCGGCGGCATGGTCACTTGTCCGGAGCACCCGGAGCGTCCGCCGCTCAAGATGACCTCCGACGTCCGTTTCCATCCGAAGACCCTGCAGGTCGAGCTGGTCGACGGAAAGTCTCAGTATGGCATGAGCTTCGACCTGGCCGGTAACCGCTTCATCTGCATGAACCGCGTGCCGGTCCAGCATGTCGTGCTGAAGTCCGAGTGGCTGAAGCGTAATCCGCGGCTGGCCTTCAGCGAAACCGTCCAGGACTGCAACGAACGCGACGCCTACAACGGGATCAACGGCGGGCACGATGGCGTGCGGCTCTTTCCGATCAGTGCGAACATCACCACCGCCGACGGCCATGCCGGCTCCTTCAGCGCCGCCTGCGGCATCAAGGTCTGGCAGGGGAAGTCGCTGCTGACTCCCGAATGCCTGAACGTCGTGCTCTCCTGCGATCCGACGGGCAACCTCATCCACGCCGATCGGCTCATCCGTAAAGGCGCCACCTTCGTCGCCAACCCGCTGTATCGTGAACGCGAGTTGGTCGCCTCGCGGGATGACTGGTTCCGTCCGGTCTTCCTGGCCCGAGGTCCGGAAGGCGCGCTTTACGTCGCGGACATGTACCGCAAGGTCATCGAGCATCCGGATTACCTGCCGGAGGAGGTCCGTAAGCACACCGATTTCGAGACCGGCAAGAATCTGGGACGTATCTGGCGCGTCCGTGCGGATGCGCCCCCTGAGCCGCTCGCCGTGGCGGAGGCCCTCGGCGGAATGTTACCTGACCTGACGATGATGAAGATCGTGGTCGACGGCGGTAATCCCGCGGACGCGGCGACGCTGCGGCTGGCCGCGGCGGCGCTATCGCATGCGGAAGACAAGTGGTTGCGTAACGCCGTGCTGAGCGGGGTCGGCGGAAGGGAGCCGGCTTTCCTGAAGGCGTTGGTCCAGCGGCTTCCTGCCGAGAGCAAGGTCGGGCCAGGCCTGGCCGCCGTCTTCGGATATCTGGGCGGCACCTGCGCCGGCCCGGCCGACCTGGAGGTCGCCACCGGAGCGCCGGAGGCGGTACGGCTGGCCCTGCTGACGGGTTATCTCGGAGGGGCCGCGGATAAGGCCGCCGGTCTGCCGGTTTCGTTCCGTGCTTTGCTCGATGCCTCGCCGAAGGTCGCCATGGATGAGGTCAAGACGTCCGAGGACAGGGTGGTCGCCGTCAAACTCATGGCCTGCCTGCCTTGGGAGCAATCCGGCGAAACCTTGCTGAGGCTCGCCTTGGACGAGGCCTCGCCCGATCTCGCCGCCGCCGCGCTGAAGGCCGTAGTGTCTTACCCGAGGTCAGAAGTCTCGACCGCCTTGCTCGCCGGATGGGCGCGTTACACGCCTGCCCGACGCGATGCCGTGCTGGGCGCTTTGCTCGGCGTGCCGTTTCATCTGAAGGCAGTGCTCGCCGCCGTCGAAGCCAAGCAGATTACCGCGAGCGTGTTCACCGGGGTTCGTCGCCGTCAGATGCTCGCCTCCAAGGATCCTGCCATCAAAGCCCAGGCGGAGAAACTGCTGACCGTCTCGGCCAGACCTGAGGCCTTGGCTGAGGCTACCAAGGCGCTGGCCCTGAAGCCTAGTCCCTCGGACGGACGCGCCGTCTTCAACGCCGTGTGCGCCACCTGCCATCGGCTGGACCGGGAAGGCCATGCAGTCGGTCCCGATCTCTTCGATATCCGTCGTCAGACCAAGGAGAACATCCTGTTCCATATCGTGAATCCCGACGCCGAGATCGCGCCGGCCTTCACCGCTTATCTCGCCGAGGCGAAGGACGGACGCATCCTCAGCGGCATCCTCGTCGGGGATACCCCGACCTCGATCACCTTGCGTGGCCCGCTCGGCGCGGAAGCGACGCTCCTGCGCGCCGATCTCGCCAAACTCGAAGCCCTGCCTGGTTCGCTCATGCCGGCCGGCCTTGAAGCCGGCCTGAGCAAGCCGCAGCTCGCTGATCTGCTGGCTTACCTTAAGGGTGAGAAATGATTAAGTGAGGGGGCACGTGGGCAAGGTGACACGTGGGCAAGGGGAGATAAGTGACGATAGGTAGTAACTATCAGGCATTGCTGGTTTTTTATCTGAAGACCTCAAGCCATGCGGATCTTCTCTAAAGCCACCATCGGCAGACTCTTATTCGGTTTTTTATCAGGGGTGCTTTCATTAGCCGCCGAGACCGCTAAGCCTAAGAGCCAACCACACGCCGCGTCGGCTTCTCCGCTTTGGGTTACGAAGGCGATGCAGGCTCCGCGGGTCACGCACCACGTCTTCGCCAGCAAGGCCGTCAAGGCTGACGTGAGCTATCACCTTTATCGGCCGGCTATCTACGGCGCCGATGCCGACCGCCGCTTTCCGGTCGTCTATTGGCTGCACGGTTCCGGGGGAGGATTGCCCGGTATCCCTTCCGTAGCCAGGCGCTTTGATGAGGCCATCAAAGCTGGCAAGGTCCCGCCTTGCCTGGTCGTTTTTGTCAACGGCCTGGAGATGGGGATGTATGTCGATTGGGCGGATGGCTCCGCTCCCATCGAGTCGATGATCGTCCAGGACCTTCTCCCCCACATCGATGGCAGCTATCGTACGTTGCCCAAAAGGGAAGGGCGTCTCCTCGATGGATTCAGCATGGGCGGGTACGGTTCTGCCCGCCTGGGCTTCAAGTACCCCGAGCTTTTCCGCTCAGTTTCGATCGTCGGTGCGGGGCCGTTGCAGCCCGAACTCAAGAGCACGCCGCGGGCGAGCCGTATCCAGGCGGAAGAACTCCTGCGGCGTGCATTCGGAGGAAAACAGGAGATCTTTCGTGAGGTCAGTCCGCGCAAGCTCGCCGAACGTAACGCCCAGAAAATCAAGGAAGGGACGCTGATCCGCATGGTCATCGGCGACAAGGACGAGACCTTCGGAAACAACACCGATTTCCATCATCATCTTGAGTCACTCGGTATCCCGCACTCCTGGACCGTCATTCCTGGGGTCGGCCATGAACCGGAGCGGGTGTTCGTCTCCTTGGGTGACGAGAACTGGTCATTCTATCGTCAGGCTTTTGCCGAAGTTTTGACGAAGTAGGCCTCGGCTGGTCGCTTGGTTTTCATCCGGCTTGCCCAGCGATGATCGTGGGCTAGAAACAGTGTCACCCCTATGAGCCCTACGCGCCGTGCTTTCCTCGGTTCCCTCGGCGGCCTGGCCGCCGGTTACGCCTTTGCTCCGGCGTTGCGTGCGGCGGAAGCCAGCGGCAAGCCCCTGGGCCTCGCGCTCTGCGGTCTGGGCGGTTACGCCAACGGCGAGCTCTCGCCGGCCCTGCTGGAGACCAAGAACGTGAAGCTGGTGGCCGCCATCACGGGCACCCGCGCGAAGGGTGAGAAACTGGCGAAGCTCCATGGCTTCGACGAAGCCAACATCTATTCCTACGATCAGTGGGACAAAGTCGCCGCCAATAAGGCCATCGACATCGTCTACGTCGTCACGCCTCCCGGCGTCCACGCCCAGAACGTCATCGACGCCTTCGGCGCCGGTAAGCACGTCATCTGCGAGAAGCCCATGGCGACGTCCGTGGCCGACTGTGACGCCATGATCGCCGCGGGCAAGAAGGCCGGCAAGCGCCTGGCCATCGGCTACCGTCTGCATTTCGATCCGTATCACCAGGAACTCATCCGCCTGGCCAAGACCCAGGAGTTCGGCCCGTTCATGAAGATGACCAGCGCCAACGGCTTCACGCTCCGTAAGCATGCGTGGCGCATCGAGAAGAAGCTCGCCGGTGGCGGCGCGCTCCTCGATATGGGCGTGTATTCGATCCAGGCCTGCTGCATGGCGGCCGATGCGAATCCGGTCGCGGTCACGGCCAAGGAGCTGCCGAAGACCCAGCCCGACTTCTTCAAGGAGGTCGAACAGGCCATGGAGTTCCGTCTCGAGTTCGCAAATGGCGCCATCGCGGACGTCTGGACCGGCTATGACGCCAATCGCGCCGAGCTCCTCGCCGAAGCCGAGAAGGGCTGGTTCAAGGGCGAGCGCCCCGTCTTCAGCTACCGTAACCTCAACATCTCGACCTCCGCCAAAGGCAAACTGGACTTCGGCATCTTCCGCCAGCAGCAGCGCCACATGGACGGCGTCGCCGCTGCGTTCCGCGATGAAAAGCCCGTGAGCTGCTCCGGCGAACTCGGCCGTCGCGACATGGTCATCATCGACGGCATCTACGAGTCGATCCGCACCGGTAAGAAGGTGCAGTTGAAGTATAGCTGACGAAGAGGGGTAGGGGTGGGGGTAGGGGTAGGGACAGCACCACGTGCTGTCCTGATGCCGCTATGTCGTGACGCGGTCCCGACCCTGCCTTCGGCTAATCGATTCAGTCATCGATTCAGCCCTCAACGCAGTCATCGACTCAGTCCTCTTCTTCAGTTCGTCCCCTTGGCCAGGCGCTGGCGGAGTTCGGCGACGACGGAGGCGTAGGCGGGATCGGTGGCGAGGTTCTTGAATTCACCGGGGTCGGCGTCGTGGTCGTAGAGTTCGACGCCAAGCTTACCTTGGTTCCACTCGGTATAGCGGTAGCGTTCGGTGCGCACGGAGCGGCCGACCTTACGCTCGGGCGTGGCCGCCTTCTTCTTGCCGCCGGCGTTGATGGCGCCGAAGTCCACCTGCGTGTAGGCGGCGTGATTCCAGAGCGTATCGGGGCGTTCCAGTACCGGGCGGAGGCTCTTGCCCTCGACGCGCTTGTCGGGACGAAGGCCGCAGAGGTCGGCGACGGTGGGGTAGAGGTCCACGAGTTCGGCGACACGCTTGGTAGCGCGGCCATTGGCGGGGTTACCCGGGTCGCGGATGATGAACGGCACGCGGGCCGAATCTTCGTAGAGGGAACGCTTCTGCCAGAGTCCATGTTCGCCGAGGTTGTACCCGTGGTCGCTGATAAAGATCACGACGGTGTCCTTATCCAGGCCCTGTTTCTTGAGTTCGGCCAGCACCATGCCGAACTGGGCATCCATGAAGGTCATCGAAGCCAGGTAAGCCTGCTTGGCCGTGCGCTGGGTGTCCTCCGACATCCCGTAATTCGCCACGGCGGTGTTCGAGAGGGCCACCGGGGGCTTCGTCTCACGGTTGCCGGCGGGTTCCTTGGCCAGCTGCACCTGATCTTTCGGGTATGGGGCGAAGTAGGGCTTCGGGGCGACGTAAGGCGTGTGCGGACGGAAGAAGCCCACGGCCAGGAAGAACGGCTGATCGCGCTTCTGACGCAGGAAATCGACCGCTTGCGCGGCGATCTTGCCGTCCGTCTGCTCGGCATCGGTGCCATCGGCGGCGAGCCAGCTGACCGTGCCGCCGTAGTTGCCCGAGCCCACGAGGATTTGTCCCATCTTGCCCTTGGCTTTGTCAGCGGCCGAGCCGGCCGAGACGCCGATCGAGAAGATCTTATCCTCGTCGTCGCAGTCACGTCCGCGGGGATTCCAGACGCGCTCCCACGACTGCGGG
>Ga0208723_1000196_pt1 | contig 20138 bp, 12 predicted proteins | sample LakMenEpi31Aug12_FD_150750 | JGI IMG/M metagenome (GOLD analysis project Ga0208723, IMG submission 150750) | Freshwater microbial communities from Lake Mendota, WI - 31AUG2012 deep hole epilimnion (SPAdes) | ecosystem: Environmental > Aquatic > Freshwater > Lake > Epilimnion/Euphotic zone ...
TGGGTTGTAAACACCCCCTGAGAATTGCATTCAACTGGACCAAAAAAGCGGCACTATCCCACAACCCTTCTTGATCGGAAGGCTTCTTCACTTCCAACATCTCAAAAATAGGGCCCAGTTTAAGTACAGAAGCCATGTCATCGTCTGACATGAAACCTGATGCCCTACCATCCTCCCAACGAATAGATGAACTCTGCTGAATTAAAGTTCTGATATCCTGAGGCGAAGCTTTCCGCGTAGTTCCAGCCACTCGCACAAATGACTCGGTAATAGCCTTGCCCCTCAAATGAGCCGGCCTGCCTGCCGCCTCATGGACGAAAACAAATAGCAGCCTAACGCCGCCGTATTCATGAAGTTCATGGTCAACAACCAGCTGCGGCTCTATACCACTTCGCGCCAAATTAACTAACTGCTCTGATATCAGTTTCGCGTCGGCTTCTTTTATGCCGACTGGTTGACCTGCATTTGAAACACCGAAAACAAATCCTCCCCCGCCTGGGTTATTTGCGAATGCTGAAAGATGCTCGATCAGCCTTTTCTTATTTGGCGACAATTCTTGCTTCCAATCTAGATCGTTGAGCTCACGAGGCGGCGAACTCAGGCTTTGGCCAAGTCTTTCCAGCATACGGGTCAACCAGAGCTTCATCCCGATTCAATACATATAACAAGTAATTGATGGCAAGCACTTTACGAATTAGGAGAATAGCCATAACATATAAGGCGCGAGAGGAATGTACGAGGCCCCAAAGCCTCAAATAATGGATAAATGGCTGATAACTAAGCCTATGTGAATCGGAACAGGCCTTCTTAGTCATTCGCGCGTCCTACGCCCCATGGCTCATTAGATCGCCTAGGACGGGCGGCATTCAAAACGACACCCCTGACTGACTACAGCCACTTACGCACTTCTCGCCCGAAGGAATCGGGCAACCTCATGTTGAACCACCTGAAAAGCACGCCGACTTTAAGGGTGCTATTTTGTATTCAACACGAACTTCATCGAACGAATGTCCCGGCACACGAACACGCACGGACAATATCTTGGTGGCGAGATAATAGCCGGCCGTGTTTTTCCAGACCAAGATCTCACCAGCGCACGGCGTTCTATATCTGGAAGAAGAGTCGAAGATCTTCGCATCCTGAATGTCTTTAATTTCGCGCGAGCTAGTCACCAACGCGACACTACGTATGCTTGGCCTGTCTCTATATGCATGGATCGAATTATTTCCTGCACTAGTCCACATAGTTTCGAACGCCGTATCTCCTGCCCCGAATGTGAAGCAGCCGTTATTATTCGAAAAATCAAAGGTGACGATACCTTCCATGTCTGGAGAGACATATCTCTCGGAGCCGAATGAAACCACCGGATCTATAGCGGCTTCAATTCGTTTAAACGGATTGCTTCCGAGCGGCGGCCTGGGCCTGGAAGCCTCTCCATGAAGATCACGGATCAGCTCACCGTAGCCGGACTCAAACAAGGCGTCGTCCCTAAAATCAACATAGACCTTACTGACTAGAAACGTCGGCACTAAATTGGCGGAGCTAGCCGACCTTACGACAGGGATGATACTGTTGTCATTGGCGTCCTTGAGCAGAGCAGCAGTTAGGATATTCTTCTCAAAACCGACCCCGCCCTTTCCTTCATTAGCCTTACGAACGTACTCGGGAGTACAAATTACAAGCACGCGATCAGATGAAGAAAGCCCTCTCTCCATATAAGACTATCGGGTACAAGGCGACCAACCCTGCCCTAGCCTTGGCATGGAGCAAGAACCCTCCGGATGGCCTGCAGCGGACTGAGTTCACCACTTCCATGGTGCTCCTGAACTTCAAACCACAGTCCCAGCGAGCCAAAGACCCCAATTGGAGAGATGCCCGCCAAGGGGCACACATCATCCCGCTTCCGGACTTAAAGGAAATCGTGACGAGCTTTGGCAGCAACAACAAGACCGACAGCCTTATCACCACCGAGTACGTCGGCAAACTGATCGCCTTCTCCCAAAGCAATAACTTCAGCGTCTACTTTGATTTTGATAATACCGTCGGCGAAGGTCTGATCCTGAGTTACTGGCGCGGCGGAACCAAGGGTGCAGTACCCAAGGACCGAGAGCAAAGCGTGCAGTAAAGGCGTTGCAGCCCGTGGCATCACCTACGTAAATCGTGATTAGACATCCATAAAGAGCGCGATTGAGTCAAAGCATGGGCTCATTCGTTTCTCTTAGCGTTGAAAGAATGGAATTAGACTGGGGGAAAAACCATTCGATCAATAACTTCTCCGAAATTTTCAAACCAGAGGATGAGTGCGACATGCCGTACTATTACGCAGACGGCGTCATGGAGATGAGGCCCGGGATGTCGCGAAAACTGAGTTCCGTGGCAAAGCGACTAGATCTACTCGGTTTTTCCGAAAACGAACTACCTAAGAAATTCGCAAAAACCATAGATGCCATGCCGGAAATCCAGGAGGATTTCCCCCTTACTTTCGAACAGTTTTCCTTAGTTATGAGGTCCATAGACTTATCTAAGGCATTTCAATTCTTCGAGGAAGAAGGTTCTGGCTACGAACTAGGTGAGTACATCAGCGCGTATCTCTTCCAAGATCCTGAAGTTAAAAAACATCTCCCACCGAACATCCAGATCAGCAAGGAAACGGGCGCATACTTTGAAAACTTCGAGCCCTTTTTGTTGCTTCGTTTGCTTGCACTGAATCAAGAGAACATGGACAGGAGCGTTCAATGGCGCTTCTCAGAAGTCATCGACGGTGGATGGATCGACCACGAAGAGTTAATCTATCCCCTGCCAAGTGAATCACGCATATTGATAGTTACGGAAGGCAAGTCGGACACATTCGTCATCAAACGCACCATCGAAGAACTGTACCCAGACATATCAGATTTCTTTGATTTCGTAGACATGAAAGAGAACTACCCCTTTACCGGGACAGGTAGTCTACTGAATTTTTGCCAAGGGCTATCTCGGATAAAAATTCAGAATAAGGTTATCGTACTTTTTGACAACGACGCCGTCGGGGTTGAGGCATACAACAAAGCCACGCAGCTGGTTCGTCCAAAGTCGATGGTTACATGCCTGCTGCCAAGCCATACTGACTTCGAATCAGTAACCACAATCGGTCCAAGTGGGATAAACAAAGAGAATATAAACGGCTCAGCCGTGGCTATCGAATGCTTCCTCGACTGGAAGCAACAGGAGGGAAGCCAATACCTGGTGAGGTGGAATTCCTTCAACAGTTCGCAAGGCAAGTATCAGGGTGCGATTGAAAACAAGGACGAGCTCGTGCGTGATTTCAAAAAGGGCAATCTCTCTGATGGCACCTATGACACCTCAAAATTAAGATACCTGATAAACCATCTGCTTAAGGAATGGATAAAGGCGCAGTGAATTTCAGCATTCATGATCGCAAAACTTGCGGACAGTTTGCGGACAAGATATTGCCTAACTCTGCTAATCCTGCCTAAGTCTGCTAACGATTCAGGGCCGTTTACCCCGTTAGAAGGGGTAAATAGGCCTTAAAGTGGCGGAGAGGATGGGATTCGAACCCACGATACCCTTTTGGGGTATACCCATTTAGCAAACGGGCGCTTTCGGCCACTCAGCCACCTCTCCAGGTCCCTCGTTGATTCGAAGGACAGCAACTAATGGGGAGCGATGAGGGATGGTCAAGCCAAGGCCTTGCCAGCTTCGACCGACCGGACCCAAGAGCGGGAAACCCCTTATTAATCCCGCCAGATTCCCTGCTTTGATTCGTGGGTGCAGGTCAGGTCAATGAGCGCATGCATCTTCTCTACGTCGACGAAAGCGGCGACACCGGGCGCGAAGGATCACAGACCAGCACGTTCACCCTGAGCGGACTGCTCGTCCATCATGCCGAGTGGCACGGGGCCCTGGCCTCGGTCAAAAGGATGCGCAGGCGCGTACACGACAAGTACGGCTACCCGCCGCACGCCGAACTGCACGCCAGCGAAATGCTCGGACGTAGCCAGGAATACCACGGTGTCAAAAGAGGCCAGCGAGTTCAGTCGGTCCTGCATGCGGTCGAAATGATCCGGAGAGATCAACGGCTGACGCCACTGCGCGTCATCGTCGAGAAGCATGATTCTCCGCGGGACGTCATTCGTGCGGCTTGGCTCGCGCTACTCCGCGCGGCATCGGGTCACATCGCCTCAAACGAAGGACACTCCCTCTGCTCGGCTCCCGGACTCGCCGTGATCTGCGACGACCATAGGACGGCGCCTTCCGCCGCATGGCTGGGCGAGATCAACGCCAGCCTGGACCTGAGCGAGCTACTCATAGACGAACCGTTCGGCCGCGACTCCAAGCAGAGTCCTTTGCTACAGCTTTGCGACCTGCTCGCTTACCTCTCCAAGCAGACCGTGGAGCCAAATTTGCTCTTCAGACAAGCGCACGCCCAGGCCATGTTGAAACGATGTGAGAAACTTTTCTCCGAACGCGGCATAACGATCGTCATCAAAGAAGAAGGGGGCGCTTTCGCGCCCCCCTAAGAGGAATCTCGGCGGGTCTTAGCCGCCTACACACCTGAAAGTGAGAATGAGACGAACCGGATGCGGAGCAAGATGGAAGTCGTAGGGGAAACCCCGGGGTCAGAGTCGCAGATCCAACCAAGGTGGGGGCACGATTTTTCGTGCACTCCACGACAAGCACAGGAGGCCGCGAACACAGAGGTGCATGAGGGCGCGGCGGAGCCACGCCCCTACCCTCGGCCGACCTGCGTCGGCCTCAAAGACAGAGGACAGCACGTGGTGCTGTCCCTACCCCGCGGCAGACTATGTCGTGACGCGGTCCCGACCCTACCGATGAGGGCTTAGCGCGCGATGTCGTTCCGGCTCAGCACGGTGATGCCGTGGCTGGACAGGACGGAGGCCGCGAGTTCCTGGGCTTCGGTGCGCACCACGAGACCGTAACGGCCGTTGGGTCGGAAGAGGAACGGGTAGACGTAATGGATGTTGATCTCGGCCTTGAGCAGGATGCCGGTGACATCCTTCAACTGGGCCTCGGACTGCAGCTCGATGGCCACGACGGGGACGTCGTCATGGGCGAAACGATGCTCGTCGAGGATCTGCTCCGCGCGCTCGGGGTAGTCGACCACGATACGGATGATCGTCGAATCGGTCGTATCCACCAGACAGAGGGCCATGATGTGCACATCAGCTCCGGACAGGGATTCGACGAGTTCGTTGAGGCGTCCGACCTTGTTCTCGACGAAGATGGAGAACTGGCGGACAGGTCCGAGGTCAGGTTGCTGGGAGAGTTCGGCGGCCATCGATAAGGACTATGCCATAACCTGACGATTTCTCCAGCCCCATCTCCGGCAGGTCCCCAAGGTTGCCTTGACATGCATCTTCATATCCAGATACGAAGATACATAATGTTAACCATCGCCGCCCTTCTCCTCGCCCAGGCCCCGACCCGGCTGCCTGAGACCGTCGTGATCGAAACCCGACAGGCGAAGCCCTTGGCCGAAGCTTCGCCCTCCGTCAGCCGCCTCGACGTGGCCGCCGCAACTGACGCCGGACAGACGACCCTGACGAGCCTGCTGGGCGGTGCGCCCGGCGTCTTCGCCACGGAGCAGTCCGGCGAAGGCTCGGTAGGCTCGCTCTTCCTCCGCGGCACGAACTCCACCCAGACGGCCGTGCTCCTCGATGGCCGCCGTCTGCCGCAAGGTTTCTCCAACTCTTACGAAATCGGCCGCTACCGTATCTTCGGACTGGCCTCGGTCGAAGTACTGCGCGGCCCCTCCTCTACCCTCTACGGTGCCAACGCGCTCGGTGGCGTCATCGACCTGCGGCAGCAATCCCCGCTCACGGCCCGCGCCGGCTCTACGCTCGTCGCCGAAGGCGGCTCCTTCGGACGTGGGACGCTCAACTGCGCACTGCTCACGAACAACGCCGAAGCCGGCAAGGCCGCCACGCAAGGCACGGCGTTGTCGCTGACGGCGACGCATGACGACGGCTTCCGCCCGAACGCCGGCCGTGAAGCCGTCAGCGCTTTCCTGAAGCACGAGCAGCGCCTTTCGCCGAACCTGGTCTTCGACGTCGTCGGCTCGGCTGACCACGGTGAGGCCGGCCTACCCGGCCAGCAGCTCGGCGGCCCGCCTAATCTCACCGACTGGCAACGCGATGGCGGCTGGCTACTCTCCCCTGGCCTGCGCTTCCAAGACGAGGACACCGAAGCCGCGGTCTTCTGGTCGCGCGCGGGCTCGTCGATCCAGAGCGTCACCCTGCCCTTCGCCAACCGCTACCTCCTCGACCGCGACGAACTCACCGCGACCGTCGACCGACGCGTCCGCTCCGACCTGACACTCGGAATCGGCCTGACATACGAACGCACCTCCTTCGACCAATTCGACGTCGCCGCGAACAGCCTCACGTGGGCCGAGACGCAGGAAAGCCTCGGCATCTGGACCCGCGCCGAGTGGCAGGCCACCGCCAAGGACCGTATCCGCGCCGCGATCCGCACGGATCGTTTCACCGACTTCGCGGGCAAGACGACCGGCGACATCACCTACTCCCGTCGTCTGTCCAAAGAGTTGCTGGCCCACGCCAAGATCGGCACGGCTTACCGAGCGCCAGCGGCCAACGATCTCGCCTACGGCACGCACCTCGGCCTCCCGCTGCGACCCGAGAGCAATACGGGCTTCGAAATCGGCCTGCGCCACGAGAACAGCGTCCCCGGAGCCTTGTCCTGGACGCTCGTGGCCTTCCGCAACGAGCTGAGCGAACTCATCGATTTCAACCCGATCAGCTACCAGACTTATAACATCGCGGAAGCGCGCACCCAAGGCCTGGAAGCCGGACTGGAGACGCGTCCGGCCAAAGGTCTGCGTCTCTTCGGCGCAGCCACGTGGCTGGATAGTCAGATTCTCTCTTCGGATTACTTTTTCGGAACCGGCCTGACCGGTGACAAACTACTCCGCCGGCCTTCCCTGACGCTTTCGGTCGGCGCGGAAGTCATGCCGAACGACGACTGGACCTTCGGCATCTCCGCCGCCCACCTCCGCGGACGCGAGGACTTCGACTGGAACGCCTTCGCGCGGACCGAACTCCCGGACGCCACCTTCGTGCGCCTCTGGATTCGCCGCGTCTTGTCCGACCGCACCGAGATCTCGCTACGCATCGAGAACCTCTTCGGCGAAGACGCCCCGCCGGCGGCCTTCGGCTTCCCGGCCCAGCCCCGCTCGGCGTACCTCAGCCTGACGCGCCGGTTCTGAGACCCTGGCCACACGACGTAACTCCCGTCCGGAGAACGTCATATTCACAGCGGCCCCAATCCGTTTGCATCCCGTGACGGGATGGGCAAAGTCCGTTGCCCTTCCCATGAGCCGGTTCTACTTCGCCTACGCCTCTAATCTGGACTCCACCCAGATGGAGCGGCGTTGCCCAGGCTCGAGTTACCGCGGCAAGGCCTTCCTGCCGAAGCATCGCCTGGCCTTCACGCACCCCAGTTCCACCTGGGGTGGCGGCTCGGCCGACATCCTCGAAGATCAGGACACCCCGGGAGTCTGGGGCGCGATCTACGAGATGACGCCCGATGACTGGAAGCGCATGGATGAAGCGGAAGGCACGGCCTACAAGCGCGTCAAGCTGACCGTGCTCGAGGCCGGCCTGGAGGACTGCCCGCTCGACTGCCAGGCTTATAAGGTCGTCGACCCGACCGGCCCGCATCTGCCCTCGCGCCTCTATCACGAGAAGATCGTGCGCGGGGCCCTCGCCCGCGGCCTCCCCGCCGGGTGGATCGCCTGGCTCCGTGGCCTCTCGATCAAAGGCTGACGTGGCCAAGCCAAAGGTACGCTGCTTCTGGTGCGGAGAAGACCCGCTGTACGTCGCTTACCACGACGAAGAATGGGGCGTGCCCGTGCGGGACGACCGCCGGCTCTTCGAACAGCTCATCCTCGAAGGCGCCCAAGCCGGCCTCTCCTGGATCACCGTGCTGAAGAAGCGGCAGCACTATCGGAAGGCCTTGGCCGGCTTCGACGTCCGCAAACTCGCCCGCTTCGACGCCAAGAAAGTCGATGCCCTGATGCAGAACGCCGGCCTGGTGCGCCACCGCGGCAAACTCGAATCCATCTCCCTCAACGCGCGCGCCTTCCTCGCGATCCAAGAAGAGCACGGCAGCTTCGCGAAATGGTTGTGGGCGCACGTCGACGACGAACCCGTCGTGCGACGCTCGCGTCAGCCGCAGCCGACCACGCCGCTCGCTGAAAAGATCTCCAAGGAGCTCAAGAAGCGCGGCATGAAGTTCGTCGGCCCGACGATCGTCCATGCCTACCTGCAGGCCGTCGGCGTCTACGACGAACACCTGCCGGGGTGTTGGAAAAGCTAAAGGTAGGGGCACGATTTATCGTGCACTCCTCCCAGGAGGGCGCGGCAAAGCCACGCCCCTACCCTATCGCGATTATCGGGTGGCCGGCACGAAGCCAGTGACGGAGACGGCGAGCTTCTCGGTCGTAGGCTCGATGGTCCGCATCGCCACGACCTTACCGCCGACCATGATGGCGAACTGGGTCGGCTGGCTGGCGGCGGGCACGTTGACGTGGAACTTGTTCATGTGCTTCGCGTCGACGCGTCGGTCCGCGAGACGGAAACGCAGGATGCCTTTCTTGGTCTCCACGACGAGCTGACAGTCGGAGGGCTTAACCTCGGCGGTATCGTCCGCGTAGCAGAACCCGAGAGAACCATGCAGGGCCGGATAGGCGTAGCTGGTCAGCTGGGCCGAAGGGTCGTAATAACCGAGCAACGTGACGACCGCGGCGCCGAACGTCTGCGGCTTACGCTCCAAGGAACCCTCGTCCCCCTTACCCTCCTGCCACGTCTTGCCATCGGAGACATAGGCCTTGGCGAAACCGCGAGAGACCGTGACCTGCTCTCCGTTGATGAGCAGTACGGAGTTATACCCGGCCTCATGGGCGATCGAAACGGAACGACCCTTGTTCGCGGCGGAGGCCGCCGGCAGCGGGATCTCCTTCGTCCAGTTGCCGTCGCCCATCGCCACCTCGACGCGTTCATACTCAGAAAGTAGCTTGGCGAGGCTCGCCTCGTTCAGGCCCTTGATCGGCGCGCCGATGGCACGTCCCTTCGGGAGGCGATGGCTGAACGGCTCCATCTTCGCGGCCGACTCGTTCCACTTGCTGAAACCCGTGGGCGAGAGCGGATCGAAGACCGCCTTCGACTCCAGGAACTTCTGGATGATCGCCGCGGTGTTCGGCGTGTAGATCGTGAAGCGATTGAAGGACGAAAACGGCGCGCCGCCGGCCATGGCGTCGAAACCGTAGCTCCGTCCGTCGAAAGGCGGCTGCGACTGGCCTTCGAGCGTGGCATCTTTGCCGGTGCGCAGCGGCGAGAAGTTGGGGAGGAAGCGGCGCTTATCGGCGTCCCATCCCCAGGTCGAGTTGACCTGGTCGGCGGAGCGATGGACCGAGCCCTTGAAGCCATCGACGTAATGACCGAGGCCATAATTATGCCCGACCTCGTGGCTGAACTCGTTACCGAGCGAATTATCGAGCGTCACCATGCCGTTACCACCCGAGCCGCCATGGACCTGCATGCCGTTGGAGTAGACGCCGCGGCTGTTGTGGGCCGTGAGCTGGGCGACCGCATAAGGGTGGCTCTTCTCGCCGGCGCCCGCGGTGCTGTGGAGTCCGTAGTTCGCGTTGTCGATGCCATGCGAGACCAGCTCCTTGCCGATGTGCTGGCGCATCGCGCCTTCATGCCAGCCGCCCTTGCTCGGATCGACTTCCTTGAGCAACACGCCCGTAGGCAGCATGACTTCCTTGAGATGGAGCGGAGCGTACTGGCTGACGATGAGCCGGCTCACCGGCGCGGTCTGGAAATACTCACGATGCGCTTCGGGGTCCTTGGCGAAACCGAACGCGCCGCGCGGGGTCGTCAGGAAACCCAGGTCGATCGTGTGCAGCAGCAGCTGCGTCGGCGCACCGATGTCGAGCGCGGCGAGTTCGCCTTCTTCGCGGCCTTTACGGAAGCGCAGACGCAGGCCAGGACGCAGCCATTCCGCCGGCAGGTCGCCGCTCCAGGCGTCGGCGGCGTAAAGCAGACGGTTATTATCCAGTTCACCCTCGCGGAACCAGCGGCCACTGACGCTCTTGAAGACCACGCTCTGACCGCGGCTGATGCTCACGCTACCGGCGCCATAATGGATCGTCGAACCATAGCCTGCCCCGGCTTCGACCCGGACCATCTTGCCGTCAAGGCCCTTGGCCGGAGGCAGATGGATGTCGCGGACCCACCGTCCGTCAGCGGTCTCGATGCGGACGAGCGCGTGTCCACGCAGCAGCTCAAGGACGGCGGAACCGTTCGGCTCCGCCAGTTTCGCGACCGTGGCAGCGTCATCGATGACGCCGACCCTCCCGACAGGCGAAGTAAAATCGATGCTCTTCACCGGCGTGCCGTCCACGAAGTAGGCCGTCTTCGGCAGCTGCTGCGGCGGATTCAGAGTAAGCGTGCCGAGTTCCTTGCCGGCGCCATCGATGGCGGTGAGCACGACCGGATCGTTGAAAGCGATCGGCGCCGAATCTATGCGCACCGGACGCACCATCACCAGCGTCTTACGCAGACTGATCAGGCGCGGCTGGCGATCATCCTCCCGCGGATGGGACGGGATGACCTGACTCTGGGCGAAGAGGACCTGCGCCTTGAAAGATCCCGTCAGGTCATTCTTCGGAACCGTGGCATTGAACACCAAGGCGGGCTCCGCGGCCGTCGGGGCGGCAAGCAGACCCGAGGAAAGGCCGGTGACGAGCAGACTGGCCAAAATGAGGAAGCGGGAAGGCATGACGGGGGTATGTCCAAAAGAAAACGGACGCCCTACCTCATCAGCAAGGACGGAGACCCCCTTTATTCGGTCGTTTCCGCTCACCTGACCTTGTCCCCTGCTTTTCTGCCCTCTGTCATCCGTCCTCTGTCATCGACTCTTTGCGCGGAACTTCCATCCCTCATGACGCTCCAATACGGTGGACAGCGGGGGGCGGTTTAAGCAATTCTGCCGACCCCCGTCCCACCCCGACACCATTTCCTATCATATGAAATCCCTGACCCGCACTTCCTTGTCCCTGGCGTTCGCGCTGGCGGCGATGACCGGCCTCGCGCAAGACGCCGTCAAGAAGCCCGACGCCAAGCCGCTCTCCAAGTGGGAAGCGATGGACTACGGCCGCTTCCTCTCGGCCTCCATCGACAACACCCAGGGCAAGAGCCCCTTCGACCAGAAGGGCTGCGCCGCGAACAAGGCCGTCCTCGTGAACCTCGGTAACCGTGAAGCCGGCTTCGCCTTCGACACCGACACCCTCCGTGGCGCCGGTGCTTGGACGGGCGGCTGGATGCAGACGAAAGGCGTCGCCTTTGACGGCAAGCACGGACCCAACCCCGGCCCCGCCGTCGGCGCCAAGGTCTACTTCGAGACGAACCCTGGCCCCGGCTGGAGCTTCAACGGCACCTTCAACGAGACCCGCACCCTGCCCAAGGGCCCTGAGGGCGTGATGTCCAAGATCCCCCTCGGTCCGCTCCCGCGCGAGCACGCCAAGTATCAGGGTCTCTACCTGCACGGCGACCGCGTCGTCTTCGCCTACTCCGTCGGCGGCGCCGAAGTGCTCGAATCCGCCGAGATGGAAAAAGTCGGCGACACCTTCGTCCTCTCCCGCTCCTTCACCGTCGTGAAGGGTGAGCTCGATTCGTCCGTCCGCCTCATGGATCTCCCCTACGGCGGCAAGGTCGACCTCGCTGACGGCGCCAACGCGATCGTCCGCATGGAGATCCCGCTCCCGCCCGAACAGCCCGGCAAGAAGGCCGACCCGAAGGCCAAGGCCAAGACCACCAAGGCCGCCAAGAACGCTCCCGCCATCGTGAAGCCCGCCGACGAACTCACCACCGTGACCGTCAACGGCCTGCCCAACGGCTCGATCCTGAGCAACAAGGGTAACTTCCTCGCGCTCAAGCTGACGAAGGTCGCCGCCGGCACCTCGTTCAAGGTCTCGTTCGCCCACGGCGCGATCAACGCCGGCGACGTGCTCCGCAAGGTGACCTCCAAAGTCGCCGCCGCCACCGACCTCCGCGCCTTCACCCAGGGCGGCCCCGCCCACTGGACGCAGGAAGTCGTCACCGAAGGCACGCTCGGCGAGACCGACCAGGCCAAGCAGATCGAGACGCTCAAGGGCCGCATCGAGAGCGAGACCGACGCCGCGCAGAAGCAGTCCCTGAAGGACCAGCTCGCCGAGCTGCAGGCCGCGCCCTACCTCGTCGACACCGTCACCATCCCCGCCGAGAACCCCTATAACTCCTGGATCCGCGTCGGCGCGATCGACTTCTTCCAGGACGGCCGCATCGCCTTCTCCACCTGGAGCGGCGACGTCTGGGTCGGCAAGTTCGCCGATGACAAGCTCAGCAAGATCACCTGGCGCCGCTACGCCACCGGCATCTTCCACGGCCTCGGCCTGAAGATCGTCAACGAGCAGATCTACGTCCTCGGCCGCGACCAGATCACGCTGCTCCACGACTTCAACAAGGATGGCGAAGCCGACTTCTACCAGAACTTCAACAACGACGTCCAGGTGACCTCGAACTTCCACGAGTTCATGTTCGACCTCCAGACGGACTCGCAGGGCAACTTCTACTTCCTCAAGGGCGGACCCGTGAATCCGGGAGGCCGCGGCTGGGGTCCCCTCAGCGACCACCACGGTTGCATCTTCAAGGTCTCGCCTGACGGCCAGAAGTTCGAAGTCTACGCCACCGGTATCCGCGCCCCGAACGGCATGGGCGTCGGCCCCAACGGCGAAGTCTCCAACGGCGACAACCAGGGCACCTGGGTCCCCGTCGACTACATCCACTTCTCCAAGCCCGGCGAGTTCATCGAAGTCCCGGACCTCGCGCATCGTGCCACGGCGCCGACGAAGTATAGCCCGCACCTCTGCTGGGTCCCTTACGACGTCGACAACTCCAACGGCGGCCAGATCTGGGTGCCTGCCAACAAGGGCAAGTGGGGTCCCTTCGAAGGCCGCATGCTCTACCTATCCTACGGCAAGTCCTCGCTCTTCGCGGTCCTCCAGGAACGCGTCGGCGACGTCGCCCAGGGCGGCGTGGTGAAGTTTCCGCTCAAGTTCGCCACCGGCCTGATGCGCTCGCGCTTCAATCCGGTCGACGGCCAGCTCTACGTCGCCGGCCTCAAGGGTTGGCAGACCAACGGCGTGAAAGACGGCGCCATCCAGCGCGTCCGCTACACCGGCAAGTCCGTCACGATGCCTGAGTCGCTGCACGTCTCCAAGAAGGGCATCACCGTCCGCTTCACCGGTGCGCTCGACAAGAAGTCGGCGTCCGACTCCCAGAACTGGTCCCTCGAGCAGTATAACTACCTCTACTCCGGCGCCTACGGCTCCGACACGTACAAGGTCAGCAAGCCCGAGGAGAAAGGTTCGGACCAGGTCCCGGTCAAGTCCGTCAAGCTCGCCGAAGACGGCAAGTCCGTCTTCCTCGAAGTCGAAGGACTCGTCCCCGTGATGCAGATGCGCATCAAGATGAACGTGAAGGCCGTCGACGGCTCGCGCGTGCCGGACGACATCGCCCACACGATCAACGTGGTGCCGGAGAAGGAAGGCGAAGACTACCGCTCGTTCGCCAAGTAAGCTGAGGCGAATTCCCCATCGACGAAGGCCCGGTTCACGCCGGGCCTTCTTGTTGGGGGCTTGCCTGACGGCGGGAATGCGTCCCAATAGATGTGTTCCGCCGCCATGCGTCTCCGCCGTCTCTTCTGCCTGCTCGCCGCGACCCTCGCGACCGCCCTCTCCGCCCAGGATCTGCCGGGACTGAAGGTGACGTTCACCGCGGCCGGCAAGACCGACGTCCGCACGGACCGCCTCCTCGCGCTCTACGTCCCCGCCGGACAGGCGCCGACGCCTTTCATCCCGGCCGGTCCGTTCACCGCGAAGTGGGAAGGCGACCTCCAGTCGCCGATGCGCGGAACGTTCAAGCTGTCGGTCGAGACTTCCGGCCAGTTCAAGCTGAGCCTCAACGGCCAGCCGCTCCTCGATGGCGCCGGCATCAAGACCGTGCAGCTCAATAAAGGCCCGAACCGCCTCGTGGCGGAGATCACCGGCGCGACCAAAGGCGACACGTTCGCGCGCCTGAGCTGGGCGTCGAAAGATTTCCCGCTCGAGCCCGTCCCGCCGTCGATCCTCACGCACGCCGCCGACAAGGACCTCGACCTCGCCGCCCAACGCCGTGAAGGCCGCCTGCTCTTCGCGCAGATGAACTGCGCGGCCTGCCACGCCGACGCCGCGCGTCTACCGGCGAAAGGCTCGGGCATGCCGGAGCACGGCCAGAACGCGCCGCTACTTTCCGAGCTCGGCACGAAGTTCAAGACACCCTTCCTCGCCGACTGGATCCACGACCCGCACTCCATCCGTCCGCATTCGCTGATGCCCAAAGCGCTGACCGGACCGAACTCCGCCCAGCAGGCCGCCGACCTCGCGGCGATGCTCACGCAGGGCGCGAAAACCAAGGCCGGCGCGGTCGACCTCAAGCTCGCCCCGCAGGGAGGCGAGCTCTTTGCCAACCTCGGTTGCATCGCCTGCCACCAGCGTCCGGACTTCGAAGGCAAGGACGCGCAAGACCGCGTGCCGATGGGACACATCGCCGACAAGTGGCATCCCGCCGCGCTCGTGGAATACCTGCAGGATCCGGCCAAGCACTACCCGGCCACGCGCATGCCGCACTTCCGCCTCGAGGAAGAGGAAGCCACGCAGCTCGCAGCCTATCTGCTCGCGAACTCCCGCATGATCAAGCGCCAGCCCCTCGCCGGCGACGCGACCCGCGGAGCCGCGCTCATCGTCAGCGCCGGCTGCCTCAACTGCCACGCGGGCATGCCGGCGACCACCCAGCCGCAACTCGCGAAAGTCCTCGCCGCCGGCGACAAGGGCTGCCTCTCCCCTGACGCCGCCGCCCGCGCCACGGCGCCGGATTTCGCGCTCACCGGAACGCAGCGCGCCGCGCTGAAGGCTTTCCTCGCCACCGACCTCGCCTCGCTCAAGCAGGACACTCCGGCCGAATACGCCGAGCGTCAGATCAAGAACCTCAACTGCGTCGCCTGCCACGCGCGCGACGGCGCGGTGAGCACCTGGACCAAGGTCGACGGCGAAGCCAAGAAGCTGCGCGACGCCCTACCGGCCAAGGAACACGTCGAAGGCGAACCCGTGCACGACGCCCCGATTCCTCCCCTCACCTGGCTCGGCGAAAAACTCCGCCACGATTGGATGAGCAAGTTCATCGCCGGACAGATCGAGTATAAGCCTCGCCCGTGGCTCATCGGCCGCATGCCCGGCTTCTCCCATCACGCGGACGGCCTCGCGCTCGGCCTCAACCATCAGCACGGCCTGCCTCAGCAGGAAGCACCGGAAGCGGCGGCCGATGCCGAGAAGATCGCCAACGGCCAGAAGCTCGTCGGCGCCGACGGCGGCTTCAACTGCATCACCTGCCACGCGGTCGGCGACCAGGAAGCCACCGCCGTCTTCGAAGCCCCCGCCATCAACTTCGCGGAATCTGCCGAGCGCCTGCGCAAGGGCTATTACCACCGTTGGGTGCTGGCCCCGACTCGCATCGACCCGGACACCAAGATGCCCAAGTATGCCGACCCGGAAGGCGTCACCCAGCTCAGCGAACCCTACGAGGGCAAAGGCCCCGACCAGTTCGAGGCCATCCGGCAGTATATTCGGACGGTAAAATAGGATTAGATCAGGGGTAGGGGTAGGGGTAGTAAAAAACACAAACACCTATTCATAATAGGGTTATGAGTTAGGATATTGTGCCTACCCCCACCCCTGCCCCTACCCCTACCCCTTTCCGGCCCTTCTTCCGTTATTCGGTTAGGCCGTACCTAGGAACATTCTCGACTCAACGGGCATCTCCATATGCTTCGTCTCTACCCCAAGTCTATCTATGTCCCAACTACATCGTCGTACGTTCATCAAGAACTCCGCCCTGGCAGCCGCCGTGGCCGGACTCAGCGCCCAGACCTACGCCCAGTCCGCGGGCGCCAACGGTGACCTCCGTGTCGCCGTCGTCGGCTTCCGCAGCCGCGGCCTGGAACACATCAAAGAGCTCAAGAAGATCAAGGGCGTCCGCATCGTCGCCCTCTGTGATGTCGACGCCAAGGTCGTCGCCAAGGGCCTGAAGGACAACCCGGGCGCCAAGGGCTACACCGACATGCGAAAGATGCTCGAAGACAAGGACATCGACGCCGTCTCCATCGCCTCGCCGAACCACCAGCACGCCATCCAGGGCATCTGGTCCCTCCAGGCCGGCAAGCACCTCTACATCGAGAAGCCTCTCTCGCATAACATCTTCGAAGGCCAGCAGCTCGTCGCCGCCTCGAACCACTTCTCCAAGCTCGTCGTCCAGGCCGGCACCCAGAGCCGCTCCGGCGCCGGCATCCGCGCCGCCATCAAGGACGTGCACGCCGGCAAATACGGCAAGGTGAAGCTCGCCCGCGCCATCTGCTACAAGCGCCGCAAGTCCATCGGTCCGGCCAAGAAGAACGCCATCCCCTCCGAAATCGACTACGACCTCTGGAACGGCCCGGCCGACATCCAGGAATCCATCCGTGGCAACGAGACCGACAAGGTCCAGCACGCCGCCAACTACGGCCCAGTCCACTACGATTGGCACTGGTTCTGGAACTACGGCGGCGGCGACCTTTGCAACCAGGCGATCCACGAGATCGACATCGCCCGCTGGTTCCTGAACACGCACGAAGTCTCCTCTGAGGTCGTCTCCGTCGGCGGCCGCTTCGGTTACGTCGACTGCGCCGAGACCCCGAACACCTTCATCTCGATCCATAACTACGCCGACGCCCCGCTCATCACCGAAGTCTACGGCCTCACCTCCGACGGCCAGATCAACGGCCCGATGAACAAGTTCGGCCAGTTCTCCGAACTCAACAAGGGCCAGAAGTCGGCCAAGTCCCCTGACATCGGCATCATCGTCGAGTGCGAGAACGCCACCATCGTCGTCCCGGACTACAACTCCGCCCAGGTCTACGACAAGGAAGGCAAGTTCGTGAAGACCTACGGCAAGACCGTCGACGCGGTCGACCTCACCGGCGGCGCCTCCGGCCACCACGCCAACTGGGTCGAAGGTATCCGCAAGGGTTCCTCCAGCAACATCCACGCCCCGGTCCGCGAGTGCCACCTGTCCACCGCCCTCGTCCACTCCGCCAACATCTCCTTCCGCCTCGGCGCGAAGAAGAGCGCCGGCGAGATCAAGGACGCCCTCAAGGCCAGCTCCGGCCTCGCCGAAGCCTTCGGTCGCATGGCCGAGCACCTCGGCCGTAACGGCGTGAACCTCGACGAATCCAAGGCCACCCTTGGCGCCCCGCTCACGCAGGACACCAAGACCGAACTGTTCACCGGCGCCAACGCCGAAGCCGCCAACCGCGACCTCGTCGCGAAGCGCGCCGGCCGCAAGGGCTTCGAGATCCCGACCACGTTCTAAGCCCCTCCGACGAAGCGGAGCGGTCGCAAGGCCGCTCCGCTTTTTCATCTCTAAACCAAATCACCCCTCCCATGAAAAAGACCCCGCTCCTCCTGAGCCTCTCGGCCGCCGCCCTCCTGATCGTGGGCTGCGCCAACAACGCCCAGACCGCCGCCCCCAAGGGCAACCCCAACAAAGTCGAGATCTTCAACGGCAAGGACCTCACGGGCTTCAAGAAGCTCGGCGGCGACGCCACCTACGCCGTGAACGCCGAAGGCGCCCTCGTCGGCACCTCGACGCTCAACACGCCGAACACCTTCCTCGCCACCGACAAGGATTACGGAAACTTCGTCCTGGAGTATGACTTCAAGAACGACCCGCGCCTGAACTCGGGCGTGCAGTTCCGCAGCCACTCCGAAGCCAAGGAAGTCGCCTACAAGGGCGCCGACGGCAAGCCCGCCAAGGTCCCCGTCGGCCGCGTCCACGGCTACCAAGCCGAGATCGATACCGACCCGAAGAACGTGAAGAAGCCCGACACCGAGGCCCGCATGTGGTCCGCCGGTCTCTACGAAGAAGGCCGTCGTGGCTGGATCTTCCCCGGCTTCGGCGGCGGCGACGCCCTCGCCTTCTCCAAGCAGGGTCGCGAACTCTCCAAGGTCGGTGAGTGGAACCACGTGAAAGTGGAAGCCAACGGCAACCGCATCCGCACCTGGCTCAACGGCGTGCAGCGCGTCGACGTCCGTGACGACGGTTACAAGACCGGCTTCATCGCCTTCCAGGTCCATGGCATCGGCAAGGACGCCGCCAAGGCCGGCACCACCGTCCAGTGGCGCAACATCTCGCTCACGAAGATCCCGGACAACACCCTGACCGAGTCCGAGAAGGCCGACGGTTGGAAGCTCCTCTTCGACGGCCGCTCCAGCAAGGGCTGGCGCTCCGCCAAGGGCCCGGACTTCCCGAAGGCCGGCTGGTCCGTCGAGAAGGGCATGCTCCACGTCGCCAAGGGTGACGGCAAGGAATCCGCCAACGCTGGCGACATCATCACCGTCGAGCGCTTCAAGGAGTTCGAAGTGTCCGTCGACTTCCGCCTGACCAAGGGCGCGAACAGCGGCCTGAAATACTTCGTGCAGCCTAACCTCAACCAGGGCGCCGGCTCGGCCTTCGGTCTGGAGTTCCAGATGCTCGACGACGCCGTCCACCCGGACGCCAAGCTCGGCCGCGATGGCAACCGCACGGTCTCCTCGCTCTACGACCTGAAGACGGCCTCCAAGGACAAGCGCGCCAACCGCATCGGCGACTTCAACAACGCTTACGTCATCGCCAAGGGTACCAAGGTCGAGCACTGGCTCAATGGCCGCCTCGTGATCTCCTACGATCGCAACACCCAGGAGTTCCGCGACCTCGTCGCGAAGTCCAAGTATGCCGATCCTAAGTATGGCAAGAACTTCGGCGAGTGGGCCGACGGCCACATCCTCCTGCAGGAACACGGCGACGAAGTCTGGTTCCGCAACGTGAAGATCCGTGACCTCGCCCCGAAGCCGGCCGCCAAGCCTGCCGCCAAGGGTGGCAAGAAGGCCCCAGCCAAGAAGGCCGAGCCTGCCAAGAAGTAAGCCCTCCCTGAGGCGCTGACGAAGGCCGGACGACGCAAGTCGCCCGGCCTTTTCTTTGTCCGGACGGCTGAGGCATTGCATGCGTCCCTCCGCTGACCTAGAACCTGCCCACCCCCGAGCCATGCGCCCCACCCTGCTCCTCGCCGCCCTCTGCGCGACCTTCATCGGTCACGCCACCGCTCACGCCAAAGCAACGGGCAAACCCAACATCCTCTTCGTCATCGCCGACGACTGGGGCAACGGCCACGCCGGCGCTTACGGATGCTCTTGGGTCAAAACCCCGAACTTCGACCGCCTCGCGAAGGAGGGCCTGCTCTTCCTCAACGCCTACACTCCGACCGCCAAGTGCGCGCCGTCCCGCTCTGCCATCATGACCGGACGTCACCCTTGGCTCCTCGGCGCCGCCGCCAATCACACGCCTAACTTCCCGCCGGAGATCGGCATCCTGCCCGAGGCGCTCACCAAGGCGGGCTACTTCTATGCTTCGACGGGCAAGGTCTGGGGACCCGGTGAATCGCGTAAAGCCGACGGTTCGCCCCGGCCGATGACGGGTAAGGTCTACCAGAAGCGTCGCCTCCAGCCTCCCGCGAAGGCGATTGCCCCGAATGACTACGCGGCCAACTTCGCCGACTTCCTGCAGGACGTGCCCAAGGGCCAGCCTTGGTTCTTCTGGCTAGGCTTCCAGGAGCCTCATCGCGCCTACGAAGAAGGCAGCCACACGCGTTTCGGGAAAAAGCCCGGCGACGTGGACCGCGTTCCGAATTATTGGCCCGACAACGCGACGGTCCGAGGCGACATGCTCGACTACGCGGTGGAGGTCGAACACCTCGACGCCCATCTGGGCAAGGTGCTCGCGCAGCTGGAAGCCCTCGGCGAACTCGACCGCACCTTGATCATCGTGACATCCGACAACGGGATGCCTTTCCCCCGCGTCAAGGGCTCCACCTACGAAAACGCGAACCACCTGCCCTTCGCCGTCCGCTGGCCCTTCGGCATCCCGGAGTCGAGCCACGGTCGCAAGGTTACG
>Ga0208723_1000199_pt1 | contig 20013 bp, 7 predicted proteins | sample LakMenEpi31Aug12_FD_150750 | JGI IMG/M metagenome (GOLD analysis project Ga0208723, IMG submission 150750) | Freshwater microbial communities from Lake Mendota, WI - 31AUG2012 deep hole epilimnion (SPAdes) | ecosystem: Environmental > Aquatic > Freshwater > Lake > Epilimnion/Euphotic zone ...
ATTAAGGTATCATTCAGGTATATTGCTAGATTAAAATCTTCTCTACTTTTTGTTACGACGTGTACTGCAGAGTTTTCTGCATCACAGTTGATCTTACCGTCCAGTAGACCAGAGCATATACTATTAAATCCTGGACTAATAGAACTAAGCTGATTTGTTATTGGAGAACTAGTAGTTACATCTGACGTATTAGCCGTGTTTATTTTTTCACTCCACACGTTTAAGGCTTTGTATATCTCCACTGCATTTACGGATGCGGATCTAATTATTGCATAGTTCTTAAATGAGTTTATCCCAGATAAAATGAAAGGCTGCTTAATAACTTCTACGCCGGCCACCGCTATTCTATAAACGTTTTTATTGAAATATATAGAGGTGCTAGGGTTTAATTCATTTATGTTAGCGGATGTTGTATTTAAATCGATTAGCTCAAATCCACCTTTATTCTGCCCACCGTCCTCTATAGTTTTCATAGATTTAATTGAGGATTGTAGGTTAACCGATGTTGGATTCGAATTATTATTTGCATTGATTGGATCAATTGCTATCCAGTTAAAGTTTTCTACCCCCACTGCAGAAGGATTATCTACCGCAACAAAATAACTTACGTCATATCCAGATCCAACTTGATGTTCTACATCTAAGGCTATGGATTCTATCGTAAGCAGTCCGTTGTCAGTTTGTGGAATTGATAGTGGCCTAGAGATTAAGGTTGCTCTCTTATCGTGATACTTTGCTCCTATGAAAAAATCTCTTAAACCAAAATCATATATATAAGGCTTATCGGAATCATTTGAAGTTTCATCAGGGTATGTTTTAAATAATGTTAGTTTAACTTTAGAATACTTTAGGGGGTTGAAAGTAAAGGAAAATCTATCATAATCATTTCTTGAGTCTTTAATTTTTATTTGCTCTGGAATTGAAATGTCGTTAGGGGTCATGGTGACAATTACAGTAGTTGGACTTCCGGTCAAGAGGGTTCCCTCAATCTTAGATACTGTAAAATTATTATTAATTGGAATGTCTATGTCCATTGAAACTATAGACATATTCGCAGATTTATATCTATAGCTCCAGTATGTATCTGTTAAGCCATCTAAAACATTGTCAAAATCATTTACGGAAGAATTACTGTAAACTTCATTGCCATTTTCCAATATTGAAACCTTTACGGATTGAAGATTGACTACGGATGAAGATATCATATCAAATATGCCAGAGCTAATTTTGGGAATAGTTACATTTCCTATAGATGTATCTACGAAAGCATTCGTGAGCGACATGTCTATATTGGTTGTATTGGAAAAATTATCTATAAAAGAATAAAAAAATCCATCTGAATTTAGATTAGAAAATATTAACTGATCGACTTTACCTTCTAATTCTCTTCTTTTTGTTTTTAAATTTGACAATCTTTTATTTAACGATGTTATTGTTGACATTAACTCATAGTTGTTTTCGTTAATGCACTCATATAGTATTTCTAGATTAAATAAAGAATTAATCATAAGCTCATTAAGATCAGAATGACTGATAAAATTTGACAAACTTATAGCATTATAGTCTACAGAAACGGGAAGGCCTAATTTATTACTTGAAAAGTATGTATTAAATATTTTTCTAATTTCTTCTTCTGAGGGTCTATTTCCTGAAGAGTAAAATAATTTATATATGTTATTTAAAAATTTTCTCTTTTGTATTGTTGCTATATTCATGATCTTTTGACCTTAGCTATTAGTTGATAAGAGTATATGCTTGGAGTAAAGTTTAGCTTATTCTTTTTAGTTATTTTTATTTTAACTAGAATATTTCTTACCTCTCTCGGCACTGCGGGATAAGTAAGATATGAAGCTCCGGAAAGTCTATACTCATTTAGTACTGACTGATTGAAGAACAAAACTTCTGGTATGCCTGAGAAGTCCAATTGTATAGGAGATATTTGAATCCAGTTATTGCCTCCGTCTACAGAGATGTATCCTAGTAGGGATATATTTTTTAACATAGCTTCGTCAATATTGGAATCGATACTTAGCATCGCTGATTCCACTGGAAAGTCAAAGTTAAACGGCAGAGAAACAATCTCTAATTGAGAATTAAATATTTCTTTGTAAACTTCTATATCTCTTAGGCCTATACACCAACGTTTAGCTGGATATCTTTCTTTGGCTGATTGCACCCTAACTGAATACGTTTTTATTCTTTCTTGCGCGGTAAAAGATTTCTCGACTACAGACATTGAATTTACTGTACTTCCGTCATCCAGTAGCGTTGGACCAATATTTGTAACCGTTAAAGTTAAATTATTTTCTGGTACCGTACCACCAAGGCTTGTTCCAGGAATAGTAATGGTATCCCCTATGGCGTAGCCGGTACCATATTGAGTCATTGTGACTGTTGTGTTTCCACTGTAACTTGCGCTTGACCCAGTTTTAGTAATAGTAAATATTGCGTTAGTGCCAGTTCCGCTGGTGGCGCTTTGCATAACTCCAGGATAAGCTGTCGCTCTAGTTGCAACTGTTAGAGTCAAGTCATTCGCGGGTGTTGCGCCACCAAGGTTTGTTCCAAGAATGGTGATCGTATCCCCTACGGCGTAGTTGGAACCACCATTAGTTATTGTAACTGTTATGTTACCACTGTAAGCGGTGCCAGAACCAGTTTTAACAATATTAAATACTGCTCCAGTACCAGTTCCGCTGGTGGCGCTTTGGGATCTTGCAATATAGGTTGCTTCAGCCGTGACGCTGGTTCCAGAAGCGGTAAATGTTGTAGCCCCTTGAACTAGAGCAGACTTGGTAATACTGGTTCCTGTAGCAGTAAATGTTGTGCCAGCTGGAACTAGGGCAGTATGGGACATATAAAGATCCATTAAATCGTCAAAATCTTTTTGAGCTGCGTTCATTGTGTCATAGTTTTTATTTTTTATTTCATCTTCAGAATATTCTATTGACGATAGGAAGTATGCGGTCTTAATAACATTACCTGTTCCTAGCTCAAATTCAGAGTCCCATCTTTCAAAGTAAACTTTTTCCTGCACATTTAATGGACTAGTTAAGGTTAGTTCTATAACATAAAATTTTCTTGCTACTGGTTTCTTTTTTATTGAAACATTAATAGTTTTAGCTGCGGATCCCAGTCTAGAATACTCTGTTGGATTAGACTGTGTGGGCAGTAGGTTGTATTTGTTGTATTCAACTTTTTCGTATATATCTTTACTCAGTGCATCTGGATTAAATCTTTCCAAATTTACAAAAGGATTATTTCTATTCGATGCTGTTGGCTTCCAGTATAAGTGTTGAATATCTATATTGGAATACTCTGGCTGTGTAAAAGAGACTTGAATTTTAAAAACTTGTCTTTCCGAAAATCTTATTGTTGCTTTATCGTAGAAGTATGATTTAGCCATTTGTAGATTTAGTGGGACAAGTGAAGACCCTATGTATATGGGAGATTTAAGAATTTGCTCTGAAACCCCATCCTTACCGTATACTATTACACTGCTAACTTCTACATATTTCATAGAGCCAAAATATGGAGTAATGTCTATGCTATTTGCAACAGCACTGCTTGAGGATGCCAATTCCAAGTCAAGAACTAAAGGCTCATTCACTTGATGGTTTGACCAATCTACTAAATCACCCTCTCCGGTTTTTGAGCTGCTAAATTCTGATTTAAGATATTTAAATTCATTTTGTCTTGCCGGAATAGATGGCTTAGGTGATGGGTTATTTTTGTCTACATTCAATGCTTCATATTCAAAGTAACTTAAAGGATTGGAATCTTTTATGCTGGTAAGATTATTCAATGTAGAGCTATTCTCAAATACATATTTATAATCGCTACTTTGCTCAGCGTCTAGTGACTTGACTACCTGGTGGCTATTACCTATAAATCCTCCAGAGCTTAGTACTTTTACTAAATTTGCGTTCCATTTTTGAGTAGCTGATACTGAAAGGCTCATTATTCCATTTTTAATTAATGGATTAAATCCAGCTTGTATTTTTGAGTAATCTATTGAGTCGTCGTTATCAAAAGAGTCACCAACATAAAATATGTCATCAGCTGGGCTCCTAGAATACATCTGTAGGATCTTTGCTTTTGAAGCTATTCGTTCAGAAAATCTTTTTTCATTTTCTATTTCTTTTGTAAATAAATTGAACACACTAATAGATTTAGCATTTAATGAGTCTATTTGACCGGCAGCTATGTTAATGTCTGATGCAGAGCCTTCGAAAAATAAATTAACCTTTGAAGATATGGGTGGCTCCCCCTTAATGAAGGGGTCGTACTGAGTTAGCGGTGCGCCCATTTGTTGTTGCACCTCTGTTAAGATTTTTGAATATTCACTAGCTATTTCTTCTTTGGAAAAAATTCCTCTAGAATTTACTACGTTAATTAACCTATCTACTTTAATTAAAAGCTGCTGATAAGATAGTAGGTTTGGGGATAATTGTGTCATAAGAGTCTCTTTATCTGAAGGTAGAATTTAACTTATCATAATAAGAATCATAATTTATTGTTTTCATCTTTAGTACCAGGCTATCAATAGATATTGGATCTGTTGATTCAGCTATATTCTTTCTTAAGATTATTCTAAATCTTAAATCGTTAGGGACATACTGGTAGTCTACTTTAAATGGGGTATTTATATTTTTATTAAAAATGATTCCTTGACCGCTGTGAATAAATATAGTGTTATTAGTTTGAAAAAATTCATTTTTTTGAGAGCTAGAAGTATAGTTAGTTATATTTAAGGCATAAGATCCATCTGACAATTGAACCCTTACTGGAGAGTAGCCGGAAAAATTACCCGTAAAACTAGTACCGACAGACCTGCTGTAGAATGCATTGGCGGCTGCGCCCTTATTGATATAAGGCGCATACGACAATCTTACATACGAATTAGGGTCAGTTTGTTTGAATTGTTCACCTGGACCATTTTCTGTTCCAAATGATTTAACAGATTCAAGGAATATGTTTTGTCTAATAAAATCAATTTCATTGGGCGCAGCCGAAGAATAATCCAAGGAGTAGCTAGCTATATATGTATCTACTGGATTGAAGGTTTCACTAGATAGGGTAATTGTTTTATTTGAACTAGAATAAGAATAACTAACAGATCCTCGTGGCATGAGTGTTCCGTTTTTATATATGTTAATAGAGTTAGCTATAGCGTTGAAGCGAATAGTTGCTTTTTTTGAAGCTGGATCAAAAAATAACATTTCAGACTCTATAGATGAAAAGCCATAAGGTGCTATTGGAGTCCAATCAGATTCCCTATTTGGAATCGGCTTATTGGATATCGAAAGTTCATAAGACGCTGGAGATTTAAGATCTAATTGAGAAGACATAACGGATAATGAATTTGTTGCCTGATTTATTTTTGCTTTTACTGCCGTTATTTGTCCGTCTATTGGGATTTTTTTACTAATAAAAACTGCTTTATTACTCTCCGCATTTAAAGTTTCAATTAACTCTATAGATTTTAGGGAAAAAGTATATTCATAAGAGTTTTCAGATTCTATAACCTGTGAATTATTTACTGCATTCACGTTGGGAAATGAAATTATTGGATTAAAAAATTGATTTGTATAATCAGATATTTGATTTGAGGAATTGTATTGGCCAAATCCAGCTTGATCAAGACTACTTACAGATCTGCTGCTTATCCCCTTTTCTGTATACTTTGTATTGTCAAAAATATTTAACTTTCCAGAAAAACTGTCTAACATAGTATTCATGAGATTTATGAATATTGGAGTATTGGAGAAGATATTTCTATCTTCCATCACCAAAGAATTAAAATCTTTAATCTGATCACCTAATGTAGAAATATAAGAATCAAACTCAGATGGAAATCTATATGTATAGTAATCATTATCTGAATATTTGTTTTTGGATAAACCAGAAACTGTATTTTTTCTAGAAAAAAACCAATAAACTATATCTTGAAATTTGCTAAATCTTTTTGTTCTATCATTAATTATTTGCTTAACAAAAGAATCTAAAACTTTTGAGTTTAGTTCTGAGACTAAAGGAGTTTTATTTGATCTTATGTAATTTGATTGATTAAATAAAAATATAATCTTTTTTACATTCTTTTTATCAAATCTTAATTCAAAGACTCCATTAATTAATTTTGGCCGATCTAACAAAGTAGTGTAAACCTCTGCTGAATTTAAATTATTTGATTGTTCTGGAGAGTTGTGGAACAATACCACTTGAAGTAGTTGGAAATTATTAGATTCATTTGGGTTAAATCTGATTGTATCAATATTTATACTTCGTTGCAAATCAACTTCCGCAGATGTGACTGCTCCTTTGATTAGAGTGTAATCATATTCAATATATTTTAAAGATTTTTTAATTTGAGAGTCTAATATAACTGGACTCTTAACTGTAATGCTCCATGAATCTGAGAAATTATCATTAAACAAATTAAAAAAATCATTGTTAGTAGTTATATAATTATCGTAATTGGTTTCAATATTTATATTTTTAATATTTCTAATTATATTTTTAACATCTTGAGAGCTACCTATCTTAAATACGCCTAAAGAACTGTCAATAAAAGCGTTCCCATTCTCCCCAAAGGCAATATTGTCCCTATCGGGAATAGTGAGAGTTACATTGTCTGATCTATAATCATTAATAAAGCTATCAAATTTTTCTATATAGTTAGCATTAAAGAGGTCGTCTTTGCCTGAAATGAATTCATAATTATCAATAAATAATTCCAATTTATCTAAGTCAGTCTGAACTTTATCTATTTCCGAAGAAAAAATATCCACCATAGATGCTAATACTAAACCGTTTGCATTTGCTGCGGAGAATAATTGTTGCTCTCTTAAGAATAAATTTCTAAATGAATCAATTAATATTTCTTTTGAGATCACAGAAAATGCTGGTATGCGAGCAGCTGAGAAATTCCTGTCGATTACATTGCTATTCATTTTGTTTATTAACGTTGGCAGGTCTGCTTTAGAGACCTTCATGTTTCTAATTAAAGAAGAAATACTAGCTCTAGTTGAGGAGGAGTATTGATTTATTGTTTCTGGTAAATAATTTAACATTTCAACTCCAGTTATCTCCGCTCATGTTCTGAAGGTCAAAAACAACTCCAGCTGTAAGATTATTTTTAATTATATTATATATTTCTTTTTCATCAATAAAGTTATCTTTTACTTCTTCTGGCATTCTAATTATAACATATCCACCCCTTGTGTAGGCGTTTCCTTGCGCTGGATATGTGTCCCAGTAAGAAAGTATCTCATCTATATTTTCAATTGCTTCCGAATTCTGTATTGTTGATTTCACTCCTCCACCCCTCAGTCTTAGATCTGTTAATTTTGGTTTATCTCTATTGGGATCATTAGTGACATACATAACTGCTATTGTTAAGGCAAAGGGGTCATAACTGGTTGACAGTACATCAAAGATTGTTGAATCGTAAGTGAAGTTTACGCTTTGAGTGTAATCATGATCTAGCACTTCTATATATTCAACTGGTAGCGATGAGTTATTGCCATATCTTTTTTTGTATATATTTTTTGGAGTTAAGTATACATAAAGTGGCTTATCAAATTTAATAGTGTCTGCATTTAATAGCGGGTTTAATGGTACTGGATTTCCGTCCACATGCCTTATCAAAAGATCTTTGTTTTCGGTTGTATAGGAAACTTTAATAAAAGAACCGTTTGAAGGAACAACGGCCCGCTTAAAGGTGATAACTCCTGTTTGTGAATTAACATCTTTTATTAATCTATAAGGCACCTGCGTCCACTGGCTATCGTCTGTTTCTTTTGTGAATACTTTAACTTCACTTTTTATTATTCCAGCTATTGATGATGAGTAATTTGTTGGATGATTCCAGTTTAGGATTGGAGTTCTTCTTACCTGTATGTTTTTACTATCTAATACTGTAGGATATTCATCTATAATGTCATAATGCCCATGGCCATATATCCTAGACCAAGAAACATCTTGCTGATCTAAAGTGCTATATTGGGCTAGCAGTCTTTGGTTCTTATAATCTTTCTTCCAGTCAAACCATTGATTTGCTGAGGAGATATATATTTCTTTTGAAAAAGTACCAGAAGTAACTGGAAGCTCCCATGCATCAAACTTTGATAGGTTTGGACTTATTGGATTGACCTTAATGGCACTTGAAGAATTATATTTAACTGAATATATTGGAACGATATACTTTAATGGAACCCTACTTGGTATGAAGGTATTGGAATTGTTGATACCAAAAAATTCACCATCTCCGGGTCTGCCATCTGCATCCAACGCACAAATTCCTATGAATATATTCTCCACGTTTCTATTAAAAGAGCTTTCTGACCTTGAGTAAAAATCAACATAGTTTAAGTAATTACCTAAAAATTCTTTTTGCTCTATGTCATAGAATCCGTATCTAATACCATCATCTGGAAATTGATTACTTATTGAGAAAGTTCCGTACTGAAGATCCCTTTCTTCTAACTCTACTCTATTCTGAGATGGAATATCATTAATTGCAGATCTTATTTGCCCAAGAGTAGGTATTCCAATTGGTCTACCTTCTTGATCGCAGAAAAGTAGTATTCCATCCCCATAATTTATAGTATTTTTGTCTTTAGAGGATAAGATTATGCCAGAAACGGTTCTCATATAATTAACAGATAGATCAATTGAGCTTGTGGTTATTATGGAATCCCCATAATAAGTAGCTGAAGTTTCAATGGTTAATGTATTATTTGAATTACTAACAGATACCGGAGTTTCGCCAGTGACTAGTTGTCCACCCGAGGTAACATTACTTAACGTTAAATCAGAAAGGACTATGGCACGGTTTGTATCTCTATCAGAAAAAGTTTTAATTCTTACTTCATTGTTTTCATAGTCTATTGTACTCAATGTCTTTGCATCGCTGGATGTAAAGGTAATAGATGTATTTACACCTTCTGTTTCGGAAGGATATTCTATTTTAGAAATATAATGAGAACCATTGCTTAACGAAGTTATGGACTTAATATTATCTAAATTATTTAAAGGAACCGTTATTGATCTACTAGGAGATACATTTTGTACTTCTCCAGATATTGAAACGCTAACGGTAATTGGAATAGGGGAATATACTAACTCGCTTCCTGACTCAACGTAAGCTCCAGGTTGGATTATTCCATCTACGTCTATTCTTGCAATAGAAAACCCTTCAGCTTGTCCAAAGCCAGGTATCTTATTACCAATAATGTGAACGCACATATACTTCGCATCTGATGCATTTCTACCACTCATTGGAATTGTTACTTTGCCCGAAGCTGCAGATAAATCTAATAATTCAAGTCCGCTAAGTTTAAAAATATCAGTCTGATAAGTAGGAGACCATCCGATTGAGGCCACTTTGAATTGTCTCCATTTTGGATCTGAATCCGCTGTAATGATAATATTATTTATTTTTAATATGCCATCTGGTATTTCAAAGAAAATAACATCTGATGCTACAGAAGGACCCACTGTCCCAGAGAAACTTATTTTCTTATAGCTTCTGTCAGAGTTAATAGATGAGGTAGTGCCCATATTTTCTACGGCAATGATATACTTTCTTATATCTTCGGAGGCAAAGTTTTTCCAATCTTGGAACTTTTGATTGTCACTAGACTTAATGCCTAACCAAAACTTAGCTAAGTACCATTTAGTTTCACTGTCTACTTTTCCATCGCGAAATCTTTCATTATTTTTTATTTGGAAAGTTTTTACTGCGGATGCAGTTTTGGGTCCGTATACCCCATCTATAGATTTAGTATAAGATCCATCAAGAGCTAATGTATATTGTATGTATTTTATATATTCATGTGATGACATATCTTTTAACTCTCATTTACTAGTATTTTTTAAGGGTTGTAACTTATGAAGGCAACGGGTAGCGACCCTAATCCAAAACTATTTAATTGTGCCAACGTTTGATTTACTAAACTTTTTACGAGCGTATTTCCATTTATTACATTTAGCCACCAAAATTTTATATTATACCTGCCGAATTCGCCTTGATTAGATAATTTATCTATAAGAACATAATTAAATAATGCTAGGCCGGAAGCTGTCAATATGGTTCCAGTTTTATGTCGCGACAACGATATCATGGGGGGATTGGTGCCTGCCGGTATGACCCCGCCTACGTTGCGCAAGAATATATTATCCCCGGTTAGGGGATTGTATCCGAGTCCAGATGATGCTGGTGCTGAATCTCTTAATCTAGTATCCGTTGTATCGGAGCCTGTTATCTGCGGTATTGTTGCTCCCGCTGCTGCAGCAGCACCTAGCGCACCTGCTGCAATTGCATTAGCAAGTGCTGCCCAATCTATTGTCTGTGTAGTATCAGGGTCATCAGACTCAGTTTCGGAAGCTGTCCCACCTGAACCTTGTTTCCAAATTCCAGTTTGCCCATGTATATCTATATCTCCAGTATAAGGAAATACATTTGAACTCTCTGAAACTTTAGTGCTGCGCATTAAGTTAAGGTCATCAATGGCAGATTTGATGCTATTAAGCTCGCCATTTACAACCCCTACTGTATCGTTTCTCTGTGCGGGGGTTACAAGCCGACTCCATGGTACTAATTTTTTACTTTCGCCATTTACAGTTAAGGTAGCCGTTCCAGAAAGATTACAATTAAATCCGTATGGCAAATCTATTCCCTCAAAAGAGGTATACTTTGAAGACAACTTAAATGCATATGAATTAAATCCTGAAGAAAATCCTATTAAAGAATTAAGATTTCTAGTAGAAGATGTTCCAGTAGGTCTCTCGATGAGTAGATGGGGACCAAGTCCGCCTATCCTCTGCAGCGAGGGAGAGTACTTTTGGGTATAGGCAAGCAGTGGAGAATTTCCTCCATTAGATGTTATTATCTTATGTAGAGAGTATGATGATGGTATATTTTCTGTTAAGTTTGGATCACTAATAACTTCAGCGTCTTTAAACTTCACATCAGGATTAGTGACCTCTATATAAAAAGTGACATCAGCTATATCTATCTCAGATAAAAGATTACGCTGAATACTTACTAACTTTTCTGCCATTTGTGTCTTCAAATAGGAAAAAATGCTAGAAGTATTTGAAGATGTGTCTGTAGTTAGATTTCTAGCATAGACGCTTTCTGATGCCGACAGTGTAACAATTTCAAATAAAACTTTTTCAGAATCCTCTAATGCTGGTGAATACATTACCCAAGATGAATCCCAGTCTGTAACAAAATTAATTAAAGATGAAGCTGTTGTTATTTGTCTAGATGATTGTGACTTGCAATACATCCCGTAAGAAATTGCATTAAACAGTAACTTAAAAGGTCCTTCTAATATTGCAGAGAAAATATTGTTGTCGTTCTCAATATTCCCGAAATGAGATGAACCACTATTATAATTCGTGACTCTCTCAGAGTATGCTGTATCATATATCGAGTTACAATACGCTAACAAGTTAAAGGTAGTAGCTATAATATTACCTTTAGATAAGCTATCTACACTACTAGAGGCGGGGATAATTGCCCCTATGGGATACTGTGCAGAAGTAGTAGCTCCGGCCTTAATAAAAACGTTGTCGTTTGCTAAGGATGAAAAGTATTTATAAGTTTTTGGCTGACTAACGTTTCCATTCATTAATCTTGATCCAAATATTCCGTAATAGTCTTTTTCAAAAATATTATCCGAGAGAGACCATCCACCATTTTTATTAGAATCTATAAGATAGTTAGCGTCTATCATGTCAACAGTGTTCGCAGTCGCTCCATCAGACATTACTAACTGAGTTCCTGCATTTAACTTTGATGCGTCGGGGCATAGTGACAGATCTAATATTAATGTACCAAATTTATTAGCGGTAAAATAATTAATTTTAGCTGCCTGATCAGGAGTAATTGCTGCGTCAGGAGACCATAATAAAATGTCATATTGACCTATTTCAGATATCGAAATTGTGTCTATGTTTACTTTCCAGTAATTAGCTTGATTTTTGATTGTACCAGTTGTTGCTAAAGGATTTTCAAATCTTAAACGAGTAAGATTAAAGGGAGAATTTTGAAGTCTATATAGGGAGTACGCATTTATGTTTACACTATTTGAATTAGTATAGAGGACCGCCGCATTTACAGTTTTTAGAACTGTGTTTGAATTCCTATCTAATTCGACGCCATAATTAACCTGATCAAAATTAAGGTTTCTTTTAATTCTTCCTATTAATCTCCAGTTAAAAACTTCATAAGTTCTATAGTCTTTAATGGCTTTACTGGGAACTACTACCTGATAGCCATTCTCAATGGGTTGATTAATTAAGTTTATATTAGTATATTTTTGTTCTATCTTTTTTATAGAGAAATTTTTTGAGCCATAATAGTTTGGATCTATTACAAATGACTCCTCTGGAAGTTCTTTAAAATACCTTACTGGATTTATTGTTTCTGCGTACCGAAATTGGAATCCGGATATATTGCCAGACTCATCTGACTCAACCTTGTTATACATCAATTTTAGATTAACTGGCTCTTGTGAGTCCAAGAATACCAAAACCCTATAAGGAATTTCAGGAAGAGAGGTATTAGATTCTGTTCTAAATGGCTCTAACAAAATCTTATATCTTTTTTTATTTGTAACTGCATTAACGTAGTCTTTTCCGGACTCATCTAATACTTTCACTCCTAAATCAACAATTACATCATCATTGATATAATCGTCTAGTGATGTTAGCGCGAATACTGCTGGTGCCACTATAAAGTATCTACTAACATAAAAATAATGGCTAAAGGAATCAGGGCTTATGGTATCGACATCTAACATTTCCGAAACAGTTCGCCTGTCTATTAATGAGTTACTTATGGTTATGTTCTGAGTTGCTATTGAAGATGAGCCATTGAGCCTTCTTAAAATGCCTATTTCATCTGCATACATGATTTCTGACGAAGATGTTTCTTTAATTTTATTTTCTAGAATAGTGCTAGAAACATCTATAATAGATATATTTTTTGCTGGACTAATTGACTCCGAAGTAAACCATGACACATTTACAGCGTCTGATGGAACTCTAGTTCCTATCTTTGTTGCTTTTTCTTTACCAGATTCAGTTAAGTTATTAAATATTTCCATTATTCTTCCTCATAATCCGGATGCAGTAGAGAGTAATCAGATATATAGTGCGGAGTGGATCCCATCAAGCCCATTTGATATTGATCGTATCTGTTTAGTGGAACCCATTTTGGAGGTGACCAATTCGGTGTCGAGTCATACGAGTATATAAACTCTGCGTCAGCGTGATTATAGGCAAAACGGGGCGTTGCCAATATCTGCGAGCCTTCTTGCCTATTGATCGTATATATGTTCGGTAGCGGAATATCATTCTCATAGCTATACTGGATGGCATCATATGATTCATGCCAATAGATAACATCTCCAGATATAGTAACGTCATTAGACGAAAGAACCTCTCCACTAGAAGTTAAAATAGATGTAACAGCCTCTGGACTAGAAACATTAACACGAGCAAACCAGTAACCTGGCGTACTTGAATCATTGGCTGTAATCGCATTCGATATAGTAAATTCTCCATTAGAATCAGTATTAACTACGTAATCAGGTGTAGCAGCAAAGAGATTCTTTAATGTTCTTCCAGTGTTCCATGAAAGTTGGATCTGATTATTGAATGGCTTATTCTTCCAATATACTTTTCCGGATATTGATAACTTGCTGATTCCATCGGCATTTACGCTGAGGTCAGATGCTGCTGCCTTAACTGATAGATTAAATGGATCATTTCTATTTACATTAAACGGGACGCTAAGGGCATAACCCTCTGAAGAGCTGTTGGGTCCACCATTTGGCGTGCTCAATCCTACTCCAACGATATTGATAATACTTTCGCTATATATTGCTGGTATGTCACCGTTGTATCTAATTACAGATGTAGCCAAACCATTATCGCTAGTCGTAACGTATGAAGGAGTGGCCGAAATTACATCTCCCGATATAGCAAATGTCTGGCCTGGCTTTAGGTTCTTTTCATTATCGTAAGACACCAAAGATAGGTACATTAGATCTGAAGTGGAATCAGAAATATATGCTGGCGATAAATAAGCTTCCACATGAGAGAATGGATAATCCTGATTACTTACATATATGTAGCCTTCATCTATTGGATTTGCTGATGAACTTAAAGATAGATCTATAGGATATGTATTGTCATTTATCGAATTTTCATAAGTAATATGATATACAGAGTTTGCATTTGGTGTTGCGCTAAAGTATATGACCGAATCATAGGCATCATTGACGGAATTATAAACATCATTATCGAGATACCATGCGTTATTAACTTTATACGAAACTGAATATTCCCTATCGTACACTAAGGGTGTGGCACCTTCGTCCATTGTAACTCGATTAGATTCCACAAGAATGGGCCCTGTCATTTGCTTACCAGTGTAATTATCAATAATGGATACATTCAGAATATCTTCATACGCTAAATAAATTATTTCATCGGTACTCGCGTTAACTATTTCGCTGTTCTGAAAAGTCATCTTTCCAGGAGTAGCGGCGTCTTCGAAAACAATATTTCTATAGCTCTGACCATTAACATCTATAAGTATGGGTGCGCCATTTCTAGGTGTATTTGAAAGGTTAATATTAAAAAATCTTCCAGTAGAAGATTCTGTCATTGGATTTGCATATATGTAGTAATCATTTTCGTCTAGATATATCCAACCGGTATGAAGTGCTGATCGCTGCTCTTGCATTAGGAATTTATCTTTTTTCGCATATATGTCTACTGACATTTCATTTTCTTGACTGAAAGAAGAATTTAGGTCACTTAGAAGCGTGTTGCGAGATTCTACGTAAGCTTCTATTTCATCTTGTCCAGTATTCAATGTCGCATCTTTGATTATGTAAACATCATTTTCAATAAGACCAAAAGAACTTTTGTCCAAATATATCTTACTTAAAAAAGAATCAGTATTGAAGTAAGAGTTAAATTGATTTTCGCTTGATTCATAAACATTATCTAATGAATCTATGTATCCGCTAAAAAGATTAGGAGTTGTTTGAGCTGTAAACGATTCATAGGTATCAAAATATATTGGATAATAACTCGACGTAGCTGACTCGACTAGCAGGTAGTGTGGCGTCGCTGCGTAATTGATTGTAGCAGAATCAAAATAATCAGCTGCCCCCAAGGATACATTTGAAGAGCTAAATGGCTCCCATAATATATTTGGAGAAGATGGAACTAAATATTGCGAATTATCATCTGGATTAATAGTTCTTCCGCCAACAACGCTCTGTTGTATGGATTCTTGCCCAAAATATCCTAGACCATTTGGAGCTTCAACGTTTACATAAAGAAACTTAGGAGTGGCGCTAGAAGGAAAAATGACTCTATCTAGCATATCATTTACGTAAATGGACTTTGTCGAGGTACCCAAAATGGAAGGATCATTTTGCGGATTTAAGCTAAAGGTAGATTTTAATATATTGGTATTTAAAGATACTACTTTTGTTGCGTAGTTTGTAGATCCAATTTTTATGTTTGCATCTTGTGGGCGCCTATTTGGAGTGGCCATTGATGTGTAGGAATTGGCAGCTGGGTTAGTATAGTAATTTGGAGTAGCCGTAGTAAAGGAGGCCCAATAGCTTGCTGTTGCAAGCGAAGTGTCATACTTTTGAGAGACATAGTTCCATCCGCCATTTGAGAAGACTATTTTCACTGAAGAAGCGTCATTAAAGGTAATGTTATTAGTTATGGGAGATGCATGAGTATTGAGATAGATCTGATTATATACTTTATCTTTGAATACTACATCAGGAACTGTGTTGCCTTCCTGATCAAATATTCTAATATAGTTAAATTCAGGACTAGCAGAACTTGTAGCTGGAAATCTATTTCCAACATAAAAATCATCTCTATTGCTATAATTTAAATTTGAATAGAATGTAGAAGGAGTAGCATAGTTGTCATGCGGCGGCATTATTATTTCATAAGTTAATCCAACTCCAACATCCTGAACTACTCCAGATTTTCTTCTGCCGGCATTGTAATCCTGAACAGTTCTTAAGTAGTTAACATACCATGAATAGTCTACAAGGATTGGCGTGTAGGCGTACTCTATTCCTGTTTTATGTACTCCGGCTATAGACATTGACCCATTGAATGATATGGTAGATTTCTCTAATGATTCTAGAATGAATCTTCCATCAGAAAAATCTCCAATACCTGGCTGATAATATTCTAATAATGGAGATGTACCTACGTCATATATCGCAGGTATTCTAGAGACACCTTCCCCATCTAATCCGGAGTAGTCCCAATTTCCCTCACCCCATCTAACGTATCCTATATTGGATGGGTATCTACTATTTAGATCTTCTACTAAATCTTTGAAGATTTTTTCTGGCTTACCAGAAGGTGAAAAGTACGGTGTTGTTTTTTCTAGATCTGAAATTTCATAAATAAATGGAAAAGCTTGAGTACTGTCAGAGTTTACGTCTAGGCCGTAAGCATTCCAAATATCTAACTCTCTTCTTAGCGTTCTCTTTAGCCCGTCAGCATAGATTGCGGGAACATTCTGTGAGACATCTAATATTCTTTTTTTGTATCTAGAGTTAGTTTCTTTATATAGTCTTTGCAAGCCTACTTTTGCGCCAAACTCATCAAAGTCATTAAAAATATTAACTGCATATTGCTCATAGGGGGACCCATTAATGAACAGTGAGGCATAGTCTCTCATCGTGAGAATTTGTTTGTCTATAGCATTGTAGTAGTAAACGTGATCTGTTATTTTACTTCTATGGAAATCCGCCAAAGAGTTAACCGGCACAACATTGACGTCATCCCCAACAACGGTTTGAATATTGGTCGGAATATTATAAGATACAGAAGCCCAGGCAAGCATGTTTTCATCTGCGCTATTAATGAAAGCGTTGATATCCCTTAGATCCATTTGCGAAACTATGTCATCTATATTTTCCTGAACTAGTGCGGTCAGAAATTTACCGCCTGTAGATTCAGGAATAGCTAGAGAGGGCGTAGCAGGCTCTAGGGAGTCATCAAATAGCTTTGTCCATGTTGGGAATCTTCTTAAGATATTTCTTGCTACAGTCGAAACTACTGGAGATGTAGGCTCATGTATGCCTATTTCCAAATAAAATAATAGTCCTAAATTTGAAACATCTAAGTTTTCGGAAAATATTTCAAGTTCTATTTTTATCCATGGTTTAGAATTTCTGATAAATATAACATTAGAATCAAATGACAGAGAGGACTTTAACCATGGCCCATTTTCTACATCAGATTCATGAATCTGGATATTGAAAGACGGAGTCTCAAGTCCTTGCGTATTAGTGAAAGTGTGCTTATAAGCTAGTATGTCTATTCTTGAGCTAGTGTCCAAAAAGCGTAGCAGGTCGGGCGTAGCGGGCTCATAGACTATTTCTCCAACGTTAGTTACATACACCACATTAGAGCTAAGGGGTGTAGATGATTCCTGAGAATAGGAAGGCGAAGTAACTTCGGTACCAACGTAAGTATTGTCTCCGATTAAATTAAGACCATAGCGAGACCTGGTGTAAGAGTAGTTCTTATATTGGCTATTGCTATACAGGTTTACGGCTCTACTTGTCCATAGGGGATTTCCTGTTAAAGCGTTAGATGTCTTGTCGAAATCTCCGCTTTTAAAAAGTAACAAGTATTGCTTCATTTAATCCTCAGTTTAACTAAAATTATTGTTTAAATAAAATATATTTATTTATATAGCTTATTTTTAATAAGTTGCAGATCCCATTATAACAGAATTTATAGTGACAGTTCCAGCGGAAACGTATTTCTTAATGCCCTCTAAAGAAAAATCTTGTATAGACAGTTCTCTGCCATCTGCTGTGAGACTTGAAACAATTGCACTCCTAATGTAGTCAGACGATCTATTAATTTGGGCTTCAATTTGCTTTATGGATACCGAGTCTCCGATAGTTAATGAATTTAAATACCTCTTAATGAATAAAGATGCTTGATTTCTAATGCCAGAAGATAAAGTTTCAGATACACCCATAGGAATTCTAATAGTAGCACCAACTGATACTGTTACCTTTTCGGCTATTCGAATATTCAGCTTGATACCTACTGGCTTAACTGCATTAACTGCTATTAAAACATTTTGTGGAAGATTACTTAAACCACTCGTAGCCTCTGGCACAACTATAACATCGCAAGATCCAATTCCATACGATCCTTCTCTAATTCTTACATCCCTTACCCCTCTTACGGCAAGGGCAGCGAACCTTACTGACTCAGCACTTCCTATGGCTTTTGACTTAATCGAGGCAATTATTCTTCTTCTAAAGTTGGAGTCAGATTCTGAATTTATATTAGAATATACTTCCTTAGGATTATTACAAAATAGTATTACTCCAGCTGGAGAAAAGAAGTTATGCTTTGTTAGGGAGTTAACTGGAGCGACATAAGCGTTGTCGGAAAAGTTTGGTTCCACTCTACCATAGGCCCTGGTAGAGCCAATGGGTATAGTTACATCTCCAGCTAATTTAAAACCATATTGGGTAGATATGAAGTTAGATACATCGTTATATACCAATACGCCTTGCGGTATCGTAATCGAAGAACTATGAGCTTTGTCTATAAAAAATTCTATGTTGAATGATTGTCTGTCCTCAGACGCATACTCTGTTATGCTCTTTCTTGAAACCCCATACAGATCGCCAATAAGATCCAAATTTCTACCGGATGCGCTAGACAAATTACTTTGATTTATATTAAATTTTAATGCCTCATAAAGATCTGACACTTCAGAGCTAAACGCCTCAGCAAATGCCCTGGCAATAGACCCTGGATAGACTGCAGATATTCCTGCATCTTTCTGTAAAGAATTTAATATATTTATTAATATATCTGACTTGCTCTTAATACCGTAAACAGACATTTATTAATCTCCTAGATTTTGACTTACTGATAAAATTATGGGCTCATCTATATCTGACACTATATGAATATCAAACTTAATAGTATCCTTACTGGTTGGGACTGCGGTTATCTTAATATTGCGCCCCTTGAAAAGCCCCTCCCTTTGAAGGCCAGCTCGAATAAGATTTTTTCCAAATTCCGCTGTTTCCTTTGTTTGTGGCAATCCGTAAAGTCTAGACAGATCTATACCAAGCTGAGGATATATATAAAAGTCTCCAGGCTCTGTCATCAATCTTAAGTAGATTTGTTGTATATCTTCCTGCATAGACGATGGAGTTAAGGATAAGTCTTTATTTCCATTGATGAGAAAGTCTCCATTTAAAGTAAAATATAGGTCACTCATTAATTTCCTCTAATGCTAACTGATGTGCTTGTTCGAAAGATGCTCCATCCTTCATGAGACTTATCATGTACAGGATATGCTCTTTGGAATAGTCAGATTGATATATTTCCAATAGACCTATTTGTTCGTTTGTCAGTCCGTCTATATTATATTCTGACTGATAATTTTGCTTAAGAGGGTCTACTGATGGAGCAAATCCATACTCACCTGTTATAGTAATGGGTTTTTGTTTTTCTTCCTGATCATATTTCTTAGCTGAATCTAAATAATAACTAACGCCATTTTGTGCAGAATGTATCAAATTATGATTTATTTTAACTAAAGTTGGCTCAATATAGGATGAGGCTGCGTAGTTAAAATTATAGCTATTCCACCTGAGGCCGTCTTCTTTTGTGTTAATTCGAACAGAATCTCCAAAAAAAGAAATAGACTTTGACCTTGCACTAATTATTATTCCTATGCCTGGCGCAGCAAAAATCTCTATATCCCCTTGATCATTTAGCCTTATAAAACTAGATAGGTCAGGATGACTTAAGCCTACCTCTCTGTCGGAAAACTCTTTCCTTTTTTTAATCTCAGACGATACCGGTATGGGGGAATCTTGATAGTTTATTTTATTTATTGATTGCCTGCTCATTAGTGAACCATAAACCTTGGTACTCCCGTATTGACCC
>Ga0208723_1000204_pt1 | contig 19778 bp, 31 predicted proteins | sample LakMenEpi31Aug12_FD_150750 | JGI IMG/M metagenome (GOLD analysis project Ga0208723, IMG submission 150750) | Freshwater microbial communities from Lake Mendota, WI - 31AUG2012 deep hole epilimnion (SPAdes) | ecosystem: Environmental > Aquatic > Freshwater > Lake > Epilimnion/Euphotic zone ...
CACTAACGTTGGCATACGCAACATTTAAGTTTGCCACACGTGTGGTACTTGTTACAGTTAACGGAGCAGTACCTGTTGCTACATTAGAAATTAATTCACTTGCTGTTACATCACCGGCTGTGTTAATATTACCACCAGTAACATTACCAGTAGCCACAACAAGGCCAGCTGTGCCTAAGTTACCAACGTTAGCATTACCTGTTACACTTAATGCACCACCTGTAACCAAATTACCACCAGTAACATTACCAGTAGCCACAACAAGACCAGCAGTGCCCAAGTTACCAACGTTAGCATTACCGGTAACACTTAATGCACCACCTGTAGTTAAGTTGCCACCTGTAACATTACCAGTAGCCACAACAAGACCAGCTGTGCCTAAGTTACCAACGTTAGCATTACCTGTTACACTTAAAGCACCACCTGTAACCAAATTACCACCAGTGACGTTACCGGTTGCTACAACAAGACCAGCTGTGCCTAAGTTACCAACGTTAGCGTTACCGCTAACACTAAATGTTCCATTAATATTTGCGCCAGTACTAGTTACAACTAATTCAACTGTGCTACCGGCTGCTTGAATTGAAACATTGCCATTAGCTGTAATAGTTACATTACTATTACCATTTTGTAATAATCCACTATTGATTGTTGTTATGTTACCTGTTGTAATAATTGCTGTTGTTGTACCTAGATTACCTGTGTTAGCATTACCCGTAACACTTAAAGCACCAGCAGTAACTAAATTACCACCAGTGACGTTACCGGTTGCAGAAACAACACCAGCAGTAACCAAGTTACCACCGGTAACGTTACCGGTTGCTACAACAAGGCCTGCTGTACCTAAATTACCTACGTTTGCATTACCGTTTGCATTTAACAATGTTGTGGATAAATTACCAGTTGCGGCATTGAATGATAAGTTAGCATTCGCACCCAATGCTCTATTTGCAGTAGAACTACCATTAACAAATACAGGGAAAAAAGTTCCAGTAGTCTGTACAGTAGTAACACCAAAGTCACTTACGTTAGAATAAGCAACACTTAAATTGCTTACACGTGTTGTACTAGTAACCGTTAAAGGTGCAGTACCAGTTGCTACATTTGATACTAAGTTTGAACCAGAAACAACTCCTGATGAATTTAAGTTTGCAACGTTTGCATTACCATTCAGTGTCAATAAGTTAGTACTTAGATTATATGTAAAATCAGCATCACCATCTAATATATTATTATTGTTGAACTGTATAGTTGTGTTTGAGCCGCCGGCTGCGGCAGCACCCGTACTTCCCAATGAAGTAATAGCTAAGGCATTTGGTGAGTTGGTATAAGATATGTTTGTACTTGTTACCGCAGTAGTTAATGATATATCAGAATATAATCTGACATTACCAGAAGTTGCAAAGTCGCTTGCAACCTTAATATAGAATGTATTGCCGTTAACTACCGTGTTTGAAACACCATTTGCACCACTGATAGTAATAGCAGTACTGTTTGTGTAGGGCGTTGTATTAGGTACAGTAACAACGATGATGTTGGCATTGCCGGTATCATGTGTGATATTCGCAATGTTAGCACGTAATGTACCTTTACTAGTCCAAGATAAATTACCTTGACCATCCGTCTCTAATACATAACCAATAGCACCGCCACCTATTTTAACGTTAGCAACGTTTCCTAAGTGAACAGGTGTGTTTGAGAAGTAAGAAGAATTTCCAGGATCTAATGCGTTACCACCTGTATTAACCCAAGTATTAGAAATCTTGTTGTAAGTCATGAGTTGGCCAGTAACCACCGCGTTAGCAATGTCTAAGTTACCATAGGCACCGTCAATCTGACTAAAACTTACTGTAGAGTAAGAAGTCAGTACTTCAACGTTTTCGTTCGGCGTTGTTTTGCCAATAAAGAGCCTCTTAGCATCACTAGCCCAACCAAATTCAGCTTCATCAAGCTGTGGTAAGTCTACTAGATTGCCGGATCTTTGTTGGATTTTCGAGATTTGTACTATAGCCATAAGTGTATTCTTTAAAAGATTTACACTTATTTATCATAATTCTGACCAGAACGTTTAGATGAATTGAAGGTAGTATTGCTCTACCCGTTTAAACCACATATCAGTATATTTGTCAAAATCACTATCTTCAATGATGAATTCTTGATAGATATTGTCTGCCGTACACATAAAAATCACACCCTTACGAATGTTTGTACCATGTACTTCATTGTGTGCATTAGCATAGGCTGCTAATTGAACGAAATAATCATCAATCCACTCACGTTTTTTTAATTTGTTAGACTGTTTGTGATCCATGATAGCAGGGCTACCGTCATGTATGCCAACCAAGTCAGTTGTTCCGGCATATACTTTAGGAAAGTAAAGGGGAACTTCCGTACCCCAATATTCATTACACTTAACAAGTCCCTGTGTGATGATTGAATGTGCCATCTGATGGCTTTGGATGCTATATGGATTGCTTCCGGGCTCACCTGTTTCTCCTGTTTTGATGTAGTTCTCAAGCCACTTGTGCATTCGTGTTCCACGACCTGCGGCTTCTGTTGTTATTGCTTGCGCTTTGGCAGGCCCCATACGCTTACGCCATTCGTTGAGTGCTTTTTTAGATTCTTCTGATTTAGTAGCGTCTAAAATAGTAGTGACTGAGGGTAGTTTTTCACCATCGGGTGTTGCGTATCTTCGTTTGCCGTCTATCTCTACCCGAGACATTGGAATATAATTATATTTGTTAGGAATGTACATCTACTAATTTTAACACTAATATACACTCTTTACAAGAGTTATGGTCAACGCCAAACTGTTTGATTATCTCGTGTGCTAGGGTTTTCTGATAATTTAAAATCATTTAAGGTCAAAAAATTACCCTCTACAACTTTGGGAGCTTGATAACGCTTACTGAACTCACTGTATATATAGTCTGCGAGTATAACTTGTGCTTCTTCATCATCATGACCGCACGGTAATTTTGTAAAATTTTTAGTTATCTTGTGAAAGGGTATGATTTGATTTGGATTGTTCAAACAAGTGTTCACTAAGTTGGGGAATCTATCATATATCTTTTTAATATCAGGGCTGTCTTGCTCTTCTGGAGATGAGTAGTCAGACATGAAGTATTCTATATCATGTGTTTTAAATAAATTCATTAATGATAGTTTATACAAATATGTTTTTCTATAGAAATCTAAGTAACTCCAATTATCAAGTAACGCACGTTCTAAATTGCTTTGTGGGGTTTCTCTAGGAAAATTAACAGGAGCATAATCATCATAATCAGTGCAACCTAAAAATTCTTTTTGCCAAGATTCTCGTCTCCAATATTGACTCCATGCTATAACAAAAAAAGGTTTGCTATTAGAGGGGAGATTTTCGTACACATATTCATGTGTTCTTCGGTGTATGCTGTCATTACCGCAACCTCTTATTGCTAAGTTAACAACTTTTACACCTAGCTTTTTTGCTAGCAGAGCAGGCCACCCATCTACTGTGGGATTTTCTAAGCCTTGGCAATATGTCCAACTACAACCATTTACTACTAAATGAGTGATTTCTTTCATTAGTGTTTTTTTCTATAATCGTCAACTGCGGCTTTTATAGCATCTTCTGCAAGAATGCTACAATGTATTTTAACCGGTGGTAGGGCAAGTTCTTCAGCAATTGTGCTATTAGTAATCTCTCGTGCCTCGTCAAGCGTTTTTCCCTTGACCCATTCAGTGACGAGGCTACTGCTTGCGATTGCGCTTCCGCATCCGTATGTTTTGAATCTCGCATCTGTTATTACTCCGTTTTCAACTTTTATTTGTAGTTTCATAACGTCACCGCAGGCAGGAGCGCCAACCATACCTGTACCAACATCAGTATCATTTTTGTCAAATGATCCAACGTTGCGTGGATTTTCGTAGTGGTCTACTACTTTATCTGAATAAGCCATTATACTCTAAAACTTTCTCCGCATCCACAGCGGTCACGTTCGTTCGGGTTTCTAAACTCAAACCCCTCGTTCAATCCGTTACGTACATAGTCAATTGTCATATTCTGTATATATACACAACTTTTAGGATCTACAAATAAACTGCAACCTTCACAGTCTATACGCATATCTTCCGAGTTAGGATTATCAACATATTCAAGCACATAGGCTAAACCAGAACAGCCTGTCGTCTTGACGCCTATTCTGATTCCTATGCCCTTGCCTCGTTTGGCAATTGTTTGTTGTACTTTTTTGGTTGCGATGTCAGTGATTGTTATCATCTTACTTCATTGCTTTGTCAGCCATTGACTTCACAACTTCTTGATTAGTATCCTGATCAGGAGCAACAGGCTCTTCAGCACCTTTGAATATAACTTTATCACCTTGTATGTTAGTGATAACGTCTTTCAACGGTGGTTTTTTAATCATACTGTAAAGGTCTTTTTTGTCAAGCGATACATCATATTTTTGAAAATATGCAAGTAGTTGGTCTAACGTCCAATCTTTAGCAGAACCTTTATCCACTAAAGATTTTAGTTGATCGCTTACCGTTATAATTTTTGCTAGCAGGGGATCAGGACCATCAAGCTCGTAGAGAAGCATTGTTATCTCTTTGCTCTGCCGGCACCTGCAACTGGTTCTGGCTCAGGCTCATCTGTCGGCATAGGTTCTGCACCCATATCCGCCATTGCGTCATCAACCCCAGCTTCAGCACCTAAGTCTGCTGCCATAGCATCAACCCCAGCTTCAGGGGCTCCGACGCCAAAATCTCCGGCGCCTTGACCAGTTATTGCACCCAATGCATTCTTTAATCCACCAAACGCTTCCTTCAAGGCTGCGCTTAATCCATCAAGTGCTTGTGATACTTCTTGGTCATATTGTTGTGCTTCAGTGACACCAATTTCAGATTCAATACTAGAGACTAGTGCAGGTAGTTCTTTGACTTGCATCTGACCTACTTGTTCTAGCATTTTCTGTACGGAGTCAACCATATCTTGTGCAGCCAAGACAACTTGAGACTTCTCAACTTCTTCGTTTTCAAAGACGATGCGGGGCTGAGGTCTGTTACGCAAATCAGTAAAATGATGCACTAATGCTTGCTCCATAAATACCATCTTCATGTAGGCTGGGCTTGTTTGCTTTCTATAAAAATCAGGGGATTGTTTAGTTTCGCTAATCAATCCTCGTACTTTTTGTAGCATAGATCGGGTTGAAGGCAAGTTCATACCTTGTATTTTAAAAGGTACTTCGTATTGTTCGTTTAAAGCCTTTTGAGCATTTAAAATAGGGTTGTTATCAAGTTCGTTTAATTTCATAGTTTCGTTCCAGACTAATATCTAGTATTTATCTTTTTTGTATTATTGTTAGGGTTTTCTGTTAAATCTTTGGGTTTGCCAAAGTTTAGATAGATACACATATGAGTTGATTTCCGAAAGCATCTGTTTTCGTTGCAACTTTTCTTCTGTTAGTTTAGCCAAATAAATTAGCTTTGTATCCGATGTTTTAGCTTTTTTAGCTAGTTTTTGATGCTGTTCAATCATAGCATCAACACGTACTAAGCCAGTATCTAAGTAATGAATTCTATCTGAATCTAGTACTCTGTTTCGCCTATCATACGTACACCAAGCTACTGCATTCTTTAAAGAGTAAAATGTTAATGGATTGTTTGCACTAATATAAACAGAATATTCATCTTTTGTTTTTACTATTCTATACTTATTAAACAACTCATATGAACCGTCTTCGTTTTGATAAACAATTATATCTTCTAAGTCTTTTATGTAGGATTTAGAAATGACTTTTTCTAGCTTACCTAATGTTCTATCATCAATCATTTGATATTACCTTAAAATATATGTTTCGTAATTCAGAAGTCGTATCTAGGAATGGGGGTAGTTTGTCCCATTCAGTGTCACACTTAATCATAGGGACTCCCTCGCAGTCTGTGTACAACGCACCCAATTCAGTTATCCCGTCACTGAACACACTACCATGTTGTATCTCAAAATCAAAAGACCAGCAAGGATATGTCTCGTCATCTTGTTGTTCAAATAGAAATCCAAAGTCAGTAAATTCATCTAGTCGTATTTCTGTACGTTTTACTGAAGTCGTTAAATCAGGTTGCGACCTTAAAGATATAGCTTGTAAAACTGTATCAAAATTGCATTGAGTGTTTCTTTTATAAAGCCATATGTTATAGTCTTCTTCCGAGTTAGGTTTGTTGCGATGCATTACACCGGTCGGTGTAATATCAAACAACGTATAACAAGATAAAGTAAAACTCATTGTGTATTTAGAGAGGTAAAAAAACCCGAGAATAAATCTCGGGTTGTTTTGATTAAGTTAAAATTAACCAGTGAATGTAGCAGAAGCCGCAACAGTCACAGCCTCAACAGCCGCTGTCAAAGCAGTGTCAAGAGTTGCAGTTGTCCAAGCGCCAACTGGATATACAGCAACTGCTAATGTATCATTAGTGTCGTCAGTGTACTCATACAAATAAATTGTAGCCAATTGTTGAATCGTTTGGATAGCAACGTTAAACTGAGTAGTAGTAACTGCACCATCAAAAGTGATAGTGAAGAAGTCTAACTTAGGACCTTGAGGTTGTACAGTAACTGCGGAAGTAACTGCGTTAACGCCAGAGTTTGTGTATGAATCTGCATCATAGTTAATCAACGGTAGATAGTCGCCGTTTACACGTGTAAATTGTGCCATTTTAATATTCCTTTAAATAATTTGAAACGTATAGTTTCATACACTTATTTATGCCTGGTACAAAAAAATACTGGTTTTGGGTGCTAAAAATTAACGTTGTCCGGCTAGATTTTGACGACTAAAGCCCATTCTATCTACGAATTTGAGTCCGTTAGATACAAAGCCTTCTTGAGTTTGTGTGCCGTCTTGTAGGAACCCCTTCACAGGACTAGCTTCGGCGGCTTTGTTTAATTGTTCAACTATGCTCATTTTCAAATTGTAGATATTAATCCAAGTTTGAAACAATGCTGTTAATACTGACTTGTTGCCATCTAAGTAGCCAGGGGTATGTACTTCTTGGTTGGTCTTAGGATCAATCGCATTATACCCTAACAACTTGCCTCTCATAGCATCAGACATTGTTTTTGTGCCAATATATTGCAAGAACCCATCAACTAAATCATTTAAATTTCCTGATACAATTTTCTTGTTAATGTACGTTGTGAACAATCCAATGAACGGTCCTTTAGCTTGAGGTGCGTTATTGAAGAACTCGTCAATTTGCTTACCGTTATCTCTGACACTTTGTTTTGCCGCACGGACTAATCCGGTATCAATTTTTAGCTTTGGTGTGATTGGCATTTTTGCAGGAACGATAGCAATGTTACTATTGTTCTTTAACGAACCTATAGTACCTGGCAACGGTGTTGCTTCATCGGTAGTAGCCGCTGCCGGCGGAATAAATTGGTGAACTACGATACCTGCAGTTTTTCCAGTTAAAAACTTACCAACATCACTGGTAGAATCTACAGTGTATGTAATGCCATTAGGATTTGCTCTGAATGTATATACACCGTGTTGTTCTTCTAGTGGTTGACTGAATAACAAATCACCCCAGTAGAATCCTTTACTCTTGTCTGCTTTTTCTAGCCCGGGCCATATTTCTTGTATCAGACTATGCAACCCTTCACGATTCACACCACGTGCTTGGTCATATTGCACAAACATTTCAGGACTGTACACATTACGACCTGTTCCGTCTTTCTTGTTGAACATATGTTTGTCCATAATACTGAACTTACCGTTAGTACCACGACCAAATATCAATGCAGGATAGCCGTCCCATTTAATTGTTACGGTTGCAGGGTTTTTAACAGTATCAACTGTAGCTTGAATAGCACGATTGCCACCCATTGATCCATCCAAAAATATTAAATCTTCAGGATGATCTAAGTGACCCTTCGCTTCTGTGATTACATCTATGCTATCAAGCTTTTGTTTTAACGATGCTAATGATTCTGATAAGTTCATAATTACCATTTCTTGAATGGTTTATATTTTCTACTCTCTGTTGTTACAGTAGCACCTGCGGGTGCAGGAGCAGGAGCAGGTGAAGTGGTAGGCTTAGGAGGCGGAGTAAATTCTGTTTTAGGTTTTTCAGAAGGAACTCCTGCCGGGGCCTTTTGACCAGTAAGTTCTTTTACAAACGCGGAATAAGCTGCCGGGTCAACTTTTTGTAACTTTTGAAGTGCGTTCTTAGCTACAGTAATTAACTGATTAGCATTTTGATTAGCACTGCCTGTTTGTGCAGCCGGTGGTGCACCAACATTACCTGTAGCTGTGTTTGCTGTTGTAGTAGCAGTTGTAGGGCTTGATGAAGGTGTAGTTTCTCCTGGAGTAGTGCTTGTAGCGGCACTAGTGTTTCCTGCCATTCTAGCTAACGGGCCACCACCTGAATCAGTTGAGGCTGCGGGTGCTGGAGTAGAAGCTGCCGCACCCATTGCTCCTGGGGTACCTTTGTTACTATATGACAATGAGAATGCCGCATTAGCTAATTGATTTAGTGCAGCCTTGCCCTTGTCTTTCTTGTACGATTGCTGAATAGCATTGATATACTGGTCTACTTGCGATGCCGTTTTAGGGTCAGATAAATCTACACCCTTCATATATTGAGCTAACCAACGCTTGAACCAACTTTGAATGCTTTCGGCTTCAGCTTCATACATCATGCTTTCAAAGATTTTGTTTAGCTTGTAGTACTTGGTCTCAACAATCTTGAACTTAGAACCTTTTGATTCTTTAAGAACAGTAAGACCCAAATCACCCCATGTTAAATCAACTGCTTCTAATAGCTTGTTGATCCAATACATCTGCCATGACTCAGCCATTGTTTGGCCTGATTTAAGTTTAGCAAGTGCGGCGTTTGCAAAGTTAGGATCAGTTCCACCTTTCTTGATTACTTGCTGAACAGTAGCAACAGCGTTGCCCCACTCAGGGTAATCTTTGCGGTCAGCCATGTAATTAACTAATTCTTTAGTCAATTGAATCTTTTGATTTTTGTCTGTTGCAGTGTTCAATGCTTTTGCGGCACCTTGAACGTAATTGTTTAAGTTCTGATTAGTCTCACGCTGTCCACGAGCTTGGGCACTTGCTTGCTGTGCAGAAGTCATTCCGGGCTTAGTAGGAGCGGGTGTTCCTGCCGGGGAAGGTACTGGGGGAGGACTGCCCTCTGGATCAGTTCCTCCCGGTGCCGGCGTCGGACTAGGTGTAGGACTAGGTGTAGGACTAGGTGTAGGTGTTTTACCAACCTCTGGATCAAGTGTTGGCTCTTTTGGTTCAGGTGCTGCCGCGCCACCTAAGTTAGGATCAACTAAGCCACTAGAAACTGCACTGTCTAGTGCAGTAGAAGCACGTCCAATAAAGTCTTGTAGAAACTTGTCTTTTGCCATTTTATCTTTGACAGATAAATTGCCTTCTCCGCGACCTAATAGTCTGTTTCCTATTTGCTTGGCTGCAGCCGCACCATAATCACCTATAACTTGATTTAGTGCGAGTTCATCTACACGTTGTTTATGTTTTATTTTGAATTCATTTAATTTCACGATTTCTTCCTTAATGACTTAGAAAAACGAGCCTGGTCTCTGCTTTTAATGGCACTTAGTAGCTTGCGTTCTAGGAGTTGAGCCTGCTCTTGGTCATAGTTCTTGTTAATCATTTCTAATAGATTAATAGCACTAGTGATAATGTTATGGGCTCGGCTCTCAATAATGTGATTAGTATCACGGTTATTGCCAATAGCTTCTAATTCCTCTAATAGGCTGCGAGTTTGTTTTTGCATGATAACTATCCTAATAGTATTTAGTCTTTTAAGATAATTATTTACTTAAGTCATTGAGCATAGCTTTAAGCTTAGAACCACGAACGTCTGCTACGACTTTCTTGGCTACAGGCTCTATTATTTCCCCTGTAGCTTGGTCTATGATAGGATCCATAGTATGTGAGATTACTGATTGTGCTTTAATTCTGCTCATAATGTCGTTTGCCGCCGGCTTAGGGGCATATTTTGCTTGTTGGTCTGCATATCCATCAGGATCTTCGTCTGTAATACGCATGGTTTCAATGTTATACTCTAAGTCAATTTTTTGACCTACGCCCGTTGAACTACGAGATTTCATACACTGAATCTGATATTTACCACGTTCACGCATACTACGACTTGTGAAGATACCAAACACGTTATCTGCTGTATTAATCTTTGAAATACCACCTGCAATGTGACTGTGGTCAAATTCAATTTCATCAACTGCTGTACGATTCAACTGTGACGCTGTAACTAGCAATACACCTAGTTCTTTTGCTAAGTTACGCAATTCTTCTGCTACGTACTTGTCTTTAATAAACTGATCGTTAGGACTTACTTTAATTGATACCGGCATCACTAAGTCAAGATAGTCAACCATTACAAAGTCAACTTTGATACCTGTTTGAATTTGTACTTCTTTTAAGTAACTACGAATGTCGTTAACGTTACTTTGTGCAGGCATACCCTTAACACGATATTGTCCTGACTTCTTGCCTGTAATTTTAACCTTTAACGCAGTGTCATCAATAGCTTTACGAATCTCTTTAGTACTCATGCTAGTCAACATAGCATCAGTACGCAAAGATGTTAGTTCTTCTGAAAGTTCAAGTGAGATATAGACTCCACTCATACCCTGTTGTAACCAGTTCAATGCCATATTCATCATAACCAATGACTTACCTGAACCTGAACCACCTGCAAAGATATTCAGTTCACCACGACTGAAACCACCATAGAGTAACTTGTCCATCTGTGGCCAGCCTGTGCTGACTTGACCACCTGCATTGAAGTATTTGTTAATACGTGCAGCCGGGTCAGCAAAGTAATCTGTACCCATGTCACGTTGTAGACTGATTTGTACCGCGTCTTTGATTAGTTTTTCAACAGGATCAAAATCACCCTTCTCAAGCAAATCAGCCGCAGTTAAGATTGCACGTTCTAGTTCTTGCCTACGTGTAAATCCTTCAAACTCATCCAAAAACCATTCATAGTGACCTTCTGTCAATTCAGGGATAGGTTCTAACTTAACACCTGTCGTAGCTTCAAGCATCTGCGTGTCAGGGATTGTGCTGTACTTCTCAGTACTTTCTTTAAACGCTTCTACCACAGACCGCAATGACTTGTCAAAGTTTGCTGGATTAATGATGTTTGCTACACGGGTGTATAATTCAGCATTGGTCAACATCATTCGTATAAAATATTTTTGTACCTCTACAGTATATTCTATTTGCTTCTTAGAATCCTTTTTGTTTGCCAATTTTCTTCCTTTGTATTTCTAGTTTTATTTTACTATTAGTCGCACTTTGTAAGATACTTAGTAGCGTCGGTAGTCTACCATACTTTTTGATAGCATCATTAACGTCCTTGATACCAGCTTCCCAATCAGGTAAGCTTACTTGATATCCCAATTCTAGTGCCTTATCACATAATTTTAAACCAGTCGCATCACGATCCGGTACTACAATTATTTGTCTGTTCAGGGTGCTCAACAATATTGCTTGTTCTGGGCTAATATCATCATGCATTAATGCAACACCGTCTACACTTAATGCATCAAATATTCCTTCAGTAACTAAACACACACTCCAATCTTCTCTTTGTGCATCTATGTTAAACACATACCCTTGCTGTTGTACGTTGATATACTTTGGTAGTTTGTCATCTAAGAATCTACTAGTATAACCTACTATATCACCTTTAAAATAGTAAGGGATAATGATTCTATGTTCTCTCCTAGAGACAGGATTACCTGTACCAATCGGCGTAACTTTAAAGGGATAGCTGTTATAATGAATACCCCTACGTTCTAGATATTCAATATATCTAAAATGTCTAGCATCATCTAAATTTAAATCTTCACAGTCATCAGGTAATTGTTTAATTTCAAAATTAACATTCACTCGTACTGCAGGCTTTGTAAAATCTAAAAAGTCTTTTTGTTGTAGACTTTCTAAGTTCCAACGTAGTATGTCTTTTTCGTCAATGCCACACCAGCTTAGTAACTGACGTACTTTATATCCAATAGATTTACCTAACGTGAAACCACACTTGAAGTTACAGTTGAAGCAATGATAAGACCAGTTGTTGCCGTCTATGTGTATGCCACCTCGCATTCTAGCATCAGGGCGATGTCCTTGATGATGGCAACAAATTCCGTTAAAAGATACCCAACCACCGTGGGTTCTTCGTTTCTTACCGGGAATTATAGAGAGAATATCAAACATGCTTGACAATTATAGCATGTTCTGTTGAGATAATCAACAATTCAGGATAATTATCTTGCCAATATATTAGTGACTATACCTGCATTACTTACAAACTGCATTCTGATATATGGATGATATCCTCTAACCACATAGCCCTTTGTTTCAGTAACATTTGCCAAATCTACATCAGCGATGATCGGATACCAATCTCCATTAACAATCGTAGAACCTTCAATGATTACGTTTCCGTAATAGTCAGTATATTCTGCTTGTAGAGATATTATGGGATTGTCGTTTGTTGAGACTACACTAGTGTAATAGGTGTAACCTGCATTAGAGTTTGGTGCAAGCTCTGATATATTAGGGAATGATTGACCGGACGGTATAGACACACTCTCGGATGGAAGGAATGATGGTAAGACAGAATTAACAATATTAATGTCACCTCTTGCTCCAGCATTCTGATCCACGAATACCGGAAAGTCAAATTCACCCACTGGAATTTCTAAAGAGTAATAACACTTTTGAGGATCAATGTCTTCAAGTTCTGCAGGCCCTAAAATAAGTGCAGAAATGCCAGTTGCTGGCAGTTGCAATGTTAGTGCTTTTCTAATTAACACTTCACCGCCTGTATAGTTAATAATTCTGCATGTGATTTCTTTTCCTGTGATATCCACAGGTTTTTGTTCTTGATTCAAGAACTGGAATTGAATCATATTATCAACCCCTTTGTGTAGGGTTAGTGGTTTAGCGTAGACTGGCATATATCTCCTTGGTGAATACCCGGATAGTAGCACAACAATTTGGCGCTGAGTATAGATAAAAACTGAAGTTGCATACATAGATTGGTTCTCAATCTTGTATTTAGTCTATTAACTATTAATTTATTTAAGTGGGACAGGGGGATAAATAAACGGGTAACTTTACACAATGATACAAAACGAATTTTTCAAAAAACTAAGCGAAACACACCCTTTCATAACAGTCTGCTCCTATGCTAATCAGGATTACGTTGGGATTGTACAAAACAGGGATGATGTAGTCACTACTATCTACGATTATGGTGCCATTGTGGATTCTGTAATTAAAGAAAAATTCTTAGAATTAGGGGAAGTTTGGTGGTGGGAATCAAACAGATTGATTCCTATTAACTTGTTTCTAAAGAATGACTGGGCTATGTTCAGACCCTATATCAGAACATTCAATAACAAAAGTCTAGTTATCATGCACGGCCCCACATGCAGTATGAATGAGTTAAGTAAACGCAGGTCCAAACGCAGAAGTATCACTCTGGTCAAGCGACTTGACTAACAAATTTATATGAACCACGACTAATTGTGCGTAAGCAATAGCGTGACTCTTTTTAAAGCTATAGCCATCAGCTTCCTTATCCCAGATGGTCTTATTTACTTCTTTCCATGATTTACCAATCATATGTTTCTTAGCAGGACGAATCAATGCTAAAAACATAGCAAGTCTAGGAATACTATTCACTGGTTCAGGCATCTTACGTAACGACTGATAATGATTACCCAAGTGAATTAGTCTCTCAACAAACGTTTTATCAGTTAGTTTAGACCAATCAGGTTCAACCATCATCTCGGTCAAATGTTCTTCACTATTAATTTGCTCATACACGTGAACGTTCAACAAATCTAACTTAAAGTAGCCCCTATTTTCAGCCTCAGTATAATCAATAGCAGCCATGTCATATATTGGATCATATGGAACATCTGTGATGTATATGCCGGTATTGTGTCTACGTATTGGTTTAACGTTACGCATTGCCGCAGGAGTATGTTTAATAAGAGACAATAATTTATCTCTATCACCAAAGTCAATGTCAATGTCTGAATCTATTCTCATTTCGGGGGTGCTACCAATTCTGCTTTGATTAATTTCATATATGCTTTTTGTACGACAATAGATTGACGTTCAGCATCTTCTACTGCTTTGTGACTTGTGCTATGCCCGCCATCTTTTAATTTTACTCCGGCAATCTCATACAATGTACGTGTATCTCTAATTGACCAAAAAGGCCAGGGAATAGGATTAGGCTGGTCTGATGTTTGCCGCCAAGCATCTTCCATTACTACACAGTCAAAGCTAGCACCATTACTCCAAACAGCACGACGGTTCCAACAAAACTTATAAAGTATCTCCATGCACTCTTTAAAAGGCATGCGACCATTATCTCCCATAGCTTCTTCAAGTGCTTCAGGACTTTGCTCACTCCACCAACGCAATGTATCTTCGTTGATACTTCTATTGTAAATCTCTGTTTGATCCTCAATAGTGGGTCGCAATTCTAGTCGTTCAACCACTCCTGAACCCTTAGGGTCAAAGCGTACCGCGCCGATAGTTAGTATCACGCAGTTTGGGGTTGTATCTAAACTCTCAATGTCAATCATTATATCATTTGCCATCTTTATTCCTTATTTTACAATTATACACTAAGTGCATAATGTGTGTAAATTTTTTCGGACATAACAACTTTATCCGGAGTATACCACCATGTATTACAATAATTTGCTTCGCCATAATGCCGGTGAAGCCATCGTACCGCCGGCGGTACGTTTTTGGTAAGAGCGTAGAAAGTTCGTTCTTCCCAACCATAATTTCCATCGGGAACTGTCTTCTTTAGTTTTGTAAAGTATACTGGTTCTACATCTTCAATTTCCTGATAAGGTGAGAATGTTCCGTTTATTCCTTGAGTAATTGCCATACATATCTCTTTTCTATTGATTCTTTGAACTTCTCAGCATCACTTTGCTTCTCAAACACTGCTCCAAATATATTGTATTGTTTATATAGGTAATGTGAATATTCATCCGTAATAGCAGTTAAGTATGCAGTATCATCTATCCATAATACCGAAGCATCTGCTTCAAAATAATTATCTAGTGTTACACCTAATCCAACACGTTGGCATTTAACCTCAGTGAATACAAACTTCAATATGTCAAATGACATATTATCTAGATTGTTTGATCTCTGAAAAGTAGGCCAAGTAACTGACCAAGTGTCGTCACATAAATCGTTTAATATAAAGGGACTGTTCATTGATACTTCAGTAAAAATATTAGGTACTTCTTTTCGTCCATAATCTTGTACCCGTCAGTAATGTTGCCATCAACTATGTTCATCTTGATGCCATATTTTGCTTCTATGTAATCTTCAAAATCATATGCATCAAAGCTAGTAGTATCTGCCATATACTCTTTGCGAATCACTTTCAATGCTGCCCAATAGTCCCAGCGTTTCTTGCGTTGTTCTATATTAGGATCATCGTCATCAAAATCCTGAAAAGGTCTAATTGTTGCCTTAAGTACAAAGGGTTTGCTGGTCATGTTGAAAACTTAATCGTAAAGAACGTGGCAAGCTTTTCATCTTCTAATGTGAGATACCATTCTTGATGTACCATACCTGGCAACCATTCTCTTTTAACTAACCAACCTTGCCCACCGATGCTATTATGTAAATAATGCATTCGTGGACCCACATTCTTAGCGAGCCATTGTTCTTCTTCGCTAGTAAGTCTATTATTGCGTAAAGCTATTTTGGTCGCCATATGTTAACAAATCAAATAGTGTTGCGTATTGTGTTTCTGGTTCCATATGAAACCCAGTGCCCCATACGACCCAAACTTTACGCTTGTATGCTTTAGTCCAAAACAAAGGAGTGTCAGATATACTTCGTCTAGGCCATATAACAAATGTTTCCATCCATGGATAGCAATCTGCTCCGTCAGTAATAATTGTGTAATCCATCTTTTTCTTCTTGTATCCATGCATATCAATATTCCAGCCTAGACTGCGGCCCCAATTTATAACCATCGCAGACTAAACCATTCGGCATCTTGTGATTTTTCAAATACATATGTTTTACTACGCTTCATATGTTTGCCGCTACAATTTTCTTCAATCCATGAATCAATGTCAATCGCATGATACCTATCCTTAAACCTACTTAAGTTTACTATAGTCCATCCAGCAGAAACCATCATATCTGATATAAGTTCCCAGTCAATTTCTTCTGCTAGAATCTTGCTCATTCGTTCTTCTAATTCCAATTCTAACTTATGTTTAGGCTTGGTGTGTTTTTCTAAAGTCACTGATACATTAAACTGAACCATGTTGCTAACTCCTCTTTGTAAAAGATAAACTCTGTGTGTTTTGGAATATCACCGATCATACTATCCCATTTACTTTGATGAAACGCAAAATCAAAATCAACTCCTTGAACATAACCATTGTCTCTTAGTTTTTGTACTAAGTCTAAAGCTTCACTAGCATTTTTGTTAGTTAGTGTTACTTTGGTCATGTATATTCTTTTATAGTAATGTCTTGCAATATCTCTCCTGCAAATGCATACTTGAATGCTAAGTAAGCGTCCTTCAATTCAAATTGAATAATGTCATATGGATTTTTCTCTACTGCATTCCATATAACATGAAATCTACTAAAAGGTCCTTTGCTAGGATATTCTGCTGCCCACAGGTACATCTCAGTAGATACCCTATCAACTTTATATCTATAGGTGAAAAACGGTTTATTGTTTCCACCTTCACTATGAAAGTATTCCATCAGTCCCACCGTAACAAGAATAATGTTAAGTCTTCATCATTACACAAGAATATTTCACCTTGCTCTGTAATGTTATCTAACCAACGAGTTCGTTCAATTGCTTCTTGATATCCTGCAGGCCCTAATGCTTCAATGCACCAGGTACGAATCTCATTGCCATCAACTTCACCTTTGCCCTTCCAGGATACAGTGTGAATGTTTCGCTTACTACCATAATAGTGTTCTGTTTTGTGAGTGAATGGTGAAGTCATGACCACCTCAACATAAACCACTCATAGTCTTTTGCATCACTAAATCTAAATGTTCTGTCAACATTAAAGTACCATCGTGTCCATGCGTCAGTATATTTAGGTTCGGGGCCAAATTGTTTCACGCACCAGTTGAACGCTGCCTGTCCGTCTCTAGGCAGTTTTGCTTCATACCACTTAGCACGACTGAACTTATACTTGTGTTCTGACTTCATAGGTAATACAATTTCTTTGCAAAGATTATTTTGGAACCAAGTATTTAGAGTACTCTTGCCAGTCTGCTGGACAGCACTATAATACAAAGTCATTTGACCCTTTTTGAATCCACCCTCCTTCAGCCGGTCCCAGAGTGCTTGTTGGTACGGCAAAGGTTCTATACCTTCAGTTACGTTTTTAACAATCATTTCATCAACTTTATAATCATTAGAATCTCAATTTAAACCATACACAGTCTCGCTTGTATCTGAATTTTACACTAATAGTCAATACTTGTCTAGTCCAACGGCAATGTCTCTCAGGGTTATCTATATTTTTGTACAGCCATAGTACTACTTCTTTATGTACTAAATCTAGTTCAGTCTGATTATGGGTAACAATGTCGTGTATATGCCAAAAAGGATGGTCATCATCCCAGCCCCTAGTCCAATCATAGTATTCTTTGTGCAATTTTAGTTCCACAGTTCATTGTATAACTCAGGTACATAATCTTTTATGTTTTTATTTCTATATCTATCTGATTGTTCAATAAAATGTTTACCCGTCTCAATGATAGCATTGTCTAGTATCGGTTCATTTAACATTTCAATAGCATAGTCAATTGAGTTGTGAAACTCAATAGGCACCTGTTGTTTAATGTTCACTAACTTATCAATACCCTGTGTTCTATATTGTATAGTAGTGATTCTCATACTAGTGTACATCGGGTACGTAATCTTGTTTAATGCAATTCCATAGCTCATGGGTAAGCTATACTCAACTAGCAACTTATGCCAAAATGTATACACTTCGTCTAAGTGAATACAATTGAATACGCTAGGTGTTAGACTTAGCCCTATTGATACTTTGTCTTTGCTGGCCCAGTCTAAAAACTTTCTAAGGTTTGACTCTACTTTAGTCCATTTAATGGGGTAGCGTATGTAATCGTTCTTCTCACCGTATGCATCCAGTGATATGTTCAAGTCAATGTTACGGAAGTTACTCCACACTTCAAGTAAACTATCGTCTATGCCTGTCAAGTTAGTAACGTATCCTAAGTCTATATCAGCACTTCTACCCTCTGCTATCAAACGATGCAAGTATGCTAGATGGTTGTTGTTTATTGTTGGCTCTCCGCCCAAGAAAGTAATCTTCTTAAGATTAGTAAAATCATTTACTAATTCATCAACTAGTACAGGGTTATCTAAAATAGAATCATTATTATTAGTTATGCCCTTCATGTTCCATATAGTCTTCCATTCATCTTGCCACAGACTACTAGACCCTGGATTACATGTCATGCATTTACTGTTACATTTATTACCCACAGAAACATGCAGTGAATACACATCAGATGGTTTAATAACATCATCCCGAGTATCTTCTAATCCTCTGTTACTTCTATATGTATTGAACACCGTACGTAATGAGTCTGTGTCCGTCAGTTCGGCTTTTTTACACGTATTGCATTCAGAAGGCCATATCCCTGCCTTTAATTGACTACGAACACGAATTAAATTTATATGGTTTAATTTGTCGGCTAAGGACTTAACATTCTTTTCTTCTGCTACATATCCATATGCAGTGGCACAGCAAGGAGTTAATCTGCCACTGGATGTAGCATTCATTCCAGTATGAACTAGTGAACAAAATATCGGAGTCATTAATACCCTGCAAGGTCAAGTATCTCTTTTACTTGCTTCACGTTTTCAGGCTCACGATTGAACTTTATCTTCCATTGCTCGGGATTGATGTAATCAATGATGAGAGCAACTTGAGGGTCATTTAATCCATCTAAGAACTTTTTACCACTATTGCTATGATACAGAATCCACGGGCTTAACTTGCCAGTGGTAATACTATAGCAAATTCTATTAGTGTTACCATAGCGCAGTACGTCTTTGCTCAATATGTTTGATGCTTCTGCTAGAGTAAGAGTAGTCTCTACACTTCTAGCAATTGCGTCTAACGGATCTTCTGTTTTAAGATATTCAATAAGATACTTTGTGTATGTACTATCAGCACACCAGGTGTCAATCTTAATTTGATTCTTTAATAACCAATCAGTATACCGACTGATGTTAATAGCATTGATACCCACGCAGTGTGTTCCAAACTTAACAAATGCAGTATAGTAAGCACTCTTAATGAATTCTTCATACGTGCGATTTTTTGTGCTTGTGCTGTTCTTTTTATAAAACTGTAACCAAGATTGAAATCCTATGCGGTTTCCGGCTCTGTCTTTTTCAAGCCATCTATGCTTATACTCACATATGTGTTTTGTAATAGTAGACTCACGTGCAAACGTGCGACCACAGAACTCACAACCATAGTGAGGTGCATCAGTTTCCAAAGTCTTTTTCGTATTGCTTGATTTCTTCATCGGTGACCAGTTGACTCAGTAAGTCTATATCGGCAATTTTCATTGACGGGAATTTGTTTGCGAGGTACATTTTTCTTTTATGTTCCTCTACGTATGCATCAGCAAGTTCTTTCAAGTCACTATC
>Ga0208723_1000208_pt1 | contig 19590 bp, 18 predicted proteins | sample LakMenEpi31Aug12_FD_150750 | JGI IMG/M metagenome (GOLD analysis project Ga0208723, IMG submission 150750) | Freshwater microbial communities from Lake Mendota, WI - 31AUG2012 deep hole epilimnion (SPAdes) | ecosystem: Environmental > Aquatic > Freshwater > Lake > Epilimnion/Euphotic zone ...
TTCAAGGCGGTTCCACCACAGATCAAGATCGCAATCTCAGTCGGTATCGGTCTATTCATTGCGCTAATTGGTCTTGTTGATGCAGGGTTCGTACGCCGTACTGCTAGTGGTCCAGTTCCAGTAGGTCTAGGTGTCAATGGCAATCTGGTTGGCTGGCCAACAGTTGTCTTCGTTTTTGGAACCCTTCTTATTGTCGCGCTTATGGTTCGCAAAGTTAAGGGTGCAATCCTTATCGGAATCGCTGCGGCTACTGGTTTAGCAATTGCTATCCAACAAGCTTTCAACATCAAGCCGAACTTCACTCCAGGAAATCCCCCAACCATCGTAGACGGCGGTTGGCAGCTAGGAATTCCAACAGTTCCAAAAGAGGTAGTTGCTGTTCCAGAGTTTGATTTCACTGGTCAGTTCGATCTTTTCGGTGCATTCAGCGTAGATAACGTTTCTCTCATCGCTGCAGTCTTGCTTCTTTTCACATTGCTGCTATCAGACTTCTTCGACACAGTCGGAACAGTTACAGCAATTGGTCACGAATCAGGTCTTGCTGACAAAGATGGAAATGTAGATAACATCCAAAAGATTCTTTTGGTTGACTCTGTAGCAGCTGCTGCAGGTGGTGCAGCCGGTATTTCTTCAAACACCAGCTACATTGAATCAGCAGCAGGTGTCGGTGAAGGTGCACGTACTGGTCTTGCATCAGTTGTGACAGGAATTGCATTCTTGCTAACCACTTTCCTTGCCCCACTAGTTGCAATCATTCCTTATGAGGCTGCAACACCTGCTTTGATCATTGTCGGATTCTTGATGATGTCCCAGATCAAGAATATTGACTGGGATGACATGGGTATCGGAGTCCCTGCCTTCCTAACAATCATCTTGATGCCATTTACTTACAACATCTCTGTAGGTATTGGTGCAGGATTCATTACTCACGTAGTGATTCGTTTGGTACAAGGCCGTGGCAAAGAGGTTCATCCTTTGCTTTACCTAGTATCAGGCTTGTTCATGGTGTACTTCTTGTCTTCACCACTGAACGCTTGGCTTGGCTAAATAGTTCAATAAGAGAGGCCCCCGGGAAACCGGGGGCTTTTTCTTTACCAAGAAATAGCGTTGTGTCCCTTTAACAACAGTTTCGCGTTGACTTGAGAAAAGGGCTTTGAACCGAAGAATCCGCGATAAGCAGACAATGGGCTGGGGTGAACTGAGGCAAAAACGTTTTCATCTGGAAAGAAACTCTTCAGCTCTGACGCAGAATTACCCCACAACACGGCAATCACATCGTTTTTCCCGAGGACCTTTGCCACGGCGGTGGTGATCTGCTGCCAACCTAACTTTTCATGCGCCAATGATTGACCAACATCGGTTGTTAAGATTCGATTGATCAACATAACTCCCTGATCGCACCAATCACTGAGATCTCCCTGACTTCTGGTTATGCCAAGATCGCTCTGTAGCTCTTTAAAAATATTGCGAAGTGAAGCGGGAAGGGATGTGACAGTATTTTCAACTGAAAAAGCTAAGCCATGCGCATGACCTAATGTCGGATAAGGATCTTGACCGAAGAGGACAACGCGCGTGGAATCTAAAGGCTGACTAAGGGCTCTAAAAATATGATCATAAGAGGGGGAAATATCTCGTTGCTGAACATAAGCATCTATCGTCTGGATGAGTGGTTTAAGCGAAACCAACTCCTGTTGCCACTGCGGGTGCAGTTGCTCAAACAGAGGCACGGGCAAAGAAACGGCCAGCTTCAGGTGTCACCGTGATGGATGTACCAAAAACAGCGGAAACATGCTCTGAAGTAATAACTTGATCGATGGGGCCAGAAACTGCGACTAAACCATCTTTGATAAGCAATGCGTGCGTAGTTCCGACAGGTATCTCTTCAATATGATGCGTTACCAGAATCGTTGCCGGAGCCAGCGGGTCGGCTGCAAAATTGGCGAACCGCTTTAGCAAATCTTCTCTACCGCCTAGATCAAGACCGGCAGCGGGTTCATCAAGTAACAGAAGTTCTGGATCTGTCATCAGTGCCCGTGAGATTTGCACACGCTTTTTCTCGCCTTCGCTTAAAGTTCCGTAAAGACGATCACCTAATTCCCGAACACCGAAGTTGGTAAGTAGTGCCATAGCCCGCGATTCATCCCAAAGGTCATAACTCTCGTTCCAGCGTCCAAGAATTGCATAAGCGGCAGTCAGTACAACATCTTTAACCATTTCATCGCCTGGGATGTCTTCGGCTATAACAGAACCGCACAACCCAATTCTGGTTCTTAACTCAAAGAGATCGACTTTTCCCATTTGTTTATCGAGCACAGAAACAGACCCCTGCGTCGGAAACATTTTTGTTGCCAATATCTGAAGAAGGGTTGATTTGCCAGCGCCATTGGGACCGAGAACAACCCAGCGTTCTCCATTTGAAATCGAAAAGTTGATTGGTCCCAGAATTACTCGATCGCCACGGCGAACCGAAACCTCGTTGAGAGTTAGGACTGAGCTACTCATAGATGCAAAAGATACTGCTTAGATCGCTCAATCCTGCGTAAACCTCGCGAAAAGCATTAGTGATTCACGATAAACTATCCCCCTTATGACAACATCTAGCCGCGAGGCGGAGCAGTTCTCTGGATTAATCCTTCTTACCGGCGAGGATAAGCCTGGTTTAGCCCATGCACTCTTCGCATCCCTTTCGGCATTTTCGGTGGCGGTAATCGATCTCGATCAAATCATCATTAAAGACCGTTTGATTCTGACTCTCCAAATTTCTCTCAATCCTGCGCATCAAAATGCCATCGAAGAGGATCTCAACCTTCTTGCCACCGAACTAGCAGTCGATATCGCCGCAGTGTTTTCTTCCTCGCCTACTCTGCGAGAAAAGCCAGCGTGCTTAACGATTACCTTAAGTTCTGAGAAATTGCACCCAAAGCACTTGTCAGAGATTACCCAATCGCTTTTTAAAGCTGGGGCAAACATTGAAGATCTCACCAGAACTGGGACATTTCCCCTTGAAGTAACAATGAAAATCTCTGGAATTTCACCAGATAATCTACAAACATCAATGGCGGCTCTTAAAACTTCAACTGAGTTTTCATTCACTATCGGTGCCTAACCATGACTTTACGCAAAAGATTAGTCCAATTAGATGTTGATTCCACTTTCATACAACAAGAAGCAATCGAGCTTCTGGCGGCCAAAGCCGGGGTGCTAGATGAAGTCGCTCGAATTACGCAATCTGCTATGCGCGGCGAATTGGATTTTTCTCAGAGTTTGATTGCTCGCGTAGCATTGCTTAAGGGTCTTCCAGAAGATTGCATCAGCCAGGTTCAGCAGGAGATCCGATTAACCGATGGTGCCGCCGAATTAGTGTCGCTTTTGCATGAGCAAGGCCACTATGTTTCTTTGGTTTCAGGAGGTTTTTCCAACATTCTGCAACCAATTGTTGATGAACTCAAGATTGATTTCTATAGGGCAAATTTACTCGAAATTATTGATGGACACTTAACCGGCAAAGTTGTTGGCGCAATCATAGATCGGGCCGCTAAAGCTGAAGCTTTAAAGGAATTTGCACAGAAATGTTCAGTTGATTTGAGTGACACAGTGGCCATCGGAGATGGTGCAAATGATTTGGACATGATGGCTATCGCTGGAATTAGTATTGCTTTTAACGCAAAACCTATTGTTGAGGCTGCGGCCGATTACTCAATTAAAGAGCAATCATTGCGTTCAGTGCACTCACTTATTCAGTTATAAACTACAAGCGACAAGCGTGAATATCTGTCACCAAAATACCGCGCGCTCCAAGTGTCCATAGTTCATCCATCACACGATTTGTGTCTTTCCTTAACACCATTGCTCTGACCGCAACCCAATCCTGTTTCTGCAATGGAGAAATAGTCGGCGACTCTAAGCCTGGTGTAATTGCACATGCTTGATCTATTAAACTCTTTAGTACGTCGTAATCAAGCAGAACGTACTGGCGCGCAGTTACAACTCCCTGAAGACGTCGAATTAGAACTTCTAGGCCCGCAGGAATGTCGGTTCCTTTCCGTTTAATCACAACTGCCTCACTGACTAATATCGGATCGCCAAAAACCTGTAACCCGGCTTGACGCAGAGTATTACCAGTACTGACAACATCTGCAATCACATCTGCCACACCAAGGCGGACTGAACTTTCAACAGCTCCATCTAGGCGAACTATCTGTGCTGAGATTCCAAAAGTCTTTAGCGTGTGTTCGACCAAGCCGGGGTAAGCAGTTGCTATTCGCTTGCCTGCGATGTCGGCAATCTTCCATTCCTTCCCAGTTGGTGCTGCGAATCGAAAGGTAGAACTACCAAAATCCAAACCAAGAATTTCCTCGGCAGATGCAGCGGAATCAATCAGCAAGTCGCGACCAGTTATTCCCGCTTCCAACTCCCCTGACCCCACATAAATTGCAATATCTCTAGGGCGCAAATAATAGAATTCAACGGAATTATCAGGGTCAACTAAAACCAAGTCGCGGACATCTGTGCGCTGTCGGTAACCAGCCTCTTTCAAAATCTCGACAGAACTCTCTGCTAACGAACCTTTATTCGGAACTGCGATTCTTAACATTGGGCCCCTTACAAGTATTTATAGATGTCGTTGAGTGATAATCCGCGTGCAAGCATCAAAGTTTGGAGATGATACAAAAGTTGACTGATTTCTTCGGCTAGTTCTTCATTGCTCTGGTGTTCAGCGGCTAACCAAACCTCTCCGGCCTCTTCCAAAATCTTCTTTCCTATCGCGTGGACGCCGGCGTCTACTGCTGCGACCGTCCCGGAACCTTCTGCTCCTTCGGCAACTTTTTGGCTTAATTCGAGCCAGAGCTCTTCAAAAGATTTCATTGACACAGTTTACTTGAGCTATCAATCTCGCGTTGCGAATTTTCTTAGCTCCACAACCATCTGTGCGGGATCAGGAGCGTTGAATACAGCACTGCCAACCACAAAGGTGTCTGCGCCAGCATCAAGGGCTATCTCAATGGTTTGCATCGAAATCCCGCCGTCAACCTGTAGCCAGATTGGTCGGTCACCTATCAATGTGCGGGTCGTTCTGACCTTTTCCATCATGTTCTCCATAAATTTCTGCCCACCAAAGCCAGGTTCTACAGTCATAATTAAAAACATATCGACCAAATCGATGTATTCGGCATATTGCTCAATCTGCGTATTTGGCTTTATTCCTAAGCTGGCACGTGAACCCGCTTGTCTAATGTTCTTGAGCGTCTGAGGGATGTTGGTGGTGGCCTCAGCATGAATCGTTACCGAAGCACATCCAAGCTCTGCATATTTAACGGCGATTAAGTCAACATCGGCAACCATTAAATGTGCATCAACTGCTAGCGAAGATTCAGTAATGATCTTCGACGCAGCATCAAAATCAAAGGTGAAATTAGGAACAAATACATCATCCATCACATCAAGGTGGAGCAGATCTGAAACGGCTGCGATCGAATTTATTTCCTCGTTGAGCCTTGAAAAATCGGCGTTGAGAATGCTCGGAGTTATTCTAATTTCCTTAGTCATATTCCTATTTTACTCGCTGCTCTTTTTGAATAGGGCTAAATACATCGCATCCGTACCTGCGCGGTGAGTCCACAAGGACATGGCTTGGTCTCGGACACCGCCTTCCAAATTTTGCGGCAAGAAGGGGTCAACTGCGATTTGTTCGACATTTGTAAACTTTTTCTTGATATCTGCCACTTGGATCGAAGTTTCAGCCAGATGGGGTGAGCAGGTCGCATAACCCAGAACGCCTCCAACATTGAGCGCAGATAGCGCAGATTCAATCAACTCTCTTTGCAAGGCAGTAAGTTCTCGTAAATCTTGAAGAGTGCGACGCCAACGAACTTCAGGACGTCGACGTAACGCCCCTAATCCTGTACATGGTGCATCAATTAAAATTGCATCGAATTTCTCGTCCGACTTTGCAATATCGCGACCATCCCCGACCAGAACTCGGTCGCCATTTACTACTTGCCGCACAAGTTCGGCTCGAGCTGCAGAGACTTCATTTGCAGTAAAGGTGATTCCTCGTTGACGTGCTATCGCGGACAAAAGTGCAGCTTTACCGCCAGGTCCTGCGCACATATCTAGCCACGTTGTTCCACCTGCTGCAGCTGCAAACACGGTTGCAACTAATTGTGAGCCCTCGTCTTGAACACCAATTTTGCGCAACTTCACTAGATCTAGTGCGCCGGGATTGCCTTTCCAATGTGCACCGTAGGAAGAATATGTCGTTGGTTCTGCGCCAATATCCATCAAATCCTGTTGAGTAGAAAGTCCTGGCCAAGAAACTAACGTAGGTGTTGCGGCTTCATTGTTTATTGCTAACGCCGATTCAACTTCCTGCCAATCTTTGAGTAAATCAAAGTAGGCAGAAACAATCCAGGTTGGATGCGAATATTGAATTGCCAATCGCTCTACTGGATCTTTTATCTGCTCCAGAGGCGCAAACCAATCCTCTTTTGAGGTGCGAGTGACATTCCTGAGCATTGCATTTACAAAACTTGCCTTTGATTCACCGATTCTTTTGCGTGCAACTTCTACAGTAGAGGCGACCGCAGCATGATCCGGCACCCGCATTTCGTGCAGTTGGTGCACACCCATGCGACAGATATCAACTATTCCTGAATCAACTTCGGTCCAGGGCCTGTCACTTATCTGCGCAAGAACCCAGTCGTGTTTTCCTTGCATACGTATGGTTCCGTATAGCAGTTCTGTAACTAAAGATCTGTCTCGATCATCTAAGGTGCTTGAATTTAAAGCCTGTGGCAAAAGGAGATTGGAGTAACCTTCGTTACGATTGACTTCAGTAAGTAAATCAAATGCCAATAGTCGCGACGCTTCCGGTTTTGGTGACTTAAAAGTATTTCTTCTGGCCTCAGTCAAAACTTTCTCCACCTTTAAGTCGAGCCCCTCGCGCCCAATCAGCCGCATTCATCTCTTTTTTCCCCGCCGGTATTACTGTCAGGAGCTCAATGCTGGTGTTACTTCCAGATCCCACAAACACTTTCTGTCCATCCACCGCGATTTCTCCAGGCTTTACAACATTGGCCTCAGATAGAACCGCTGCCGTAATTTTGAAAGGTTCGGCTTTCCAGGTACACCATGCTCCTGGTTCATAAGTGAATGCTCGAATTGAATTTATCAAAGTTTGTGCATCGTGCGAAAAATTAAGCATCGCTTCTTGTTTAGATATCTTCGGAGCCATACTAGATGGGCCCTTTTGTGGTGATGGTGACTCCCCTGCAGCAATCATTTGTAACGCTGCGCCCACAGCGGTTGGTCCCTCTTGCGCAAGAGCGTCAAGCAGTTCATAACTGCGCCACTTTGGGTCTATAGCAATTGAACGTTGGGTGTAAATCGGACCCGTATCCATTCCCTTTTCCAATTGGAATACAGAGATTCCCGTAACGCTCTCGCCACTTTGCAAAGCCCTTTGCGCTGGCGCTGCGCCCCTATATGCCGGAAGCAGTGAAAAGTGTAGGTTAATAAATCCATGTTTGGGAAGATCTAAGATCACTTGAGGCAACAGGACCCCATAACCAATCGTGACTATGCAATCTAAATGATCTATAACTCCTGTTAACTCTAGCGAGGATTCAGGCTTCACAATTGGAATTGCGTGACTAGTGGCCCAATCTGCCACTGCGGTTTGTTTCATAGCGCGACCACGACCGGAGGGTTTATCAGGTTGAGTTATAACCAGGTCGAGTTTGTGTTCGCTACCGATCAGCCAATCCAAAGTAGGAATCGCGACATCCGGAGTAGCAGCTACTCCGACCAACATTAGGTGTTCCGTCCGAAAATTGAGTGCGGTGAATCTTTAACTTGAATAGATTGACCCTTTTCTGCAGCTAAGTTGAACCAATCGGATTCACGAATTTCCTTCATCGCTAACTTTCGATCTTCAACTGACAACTTATCGATAAAGAGAATCCCGTTGAGATGATCCGTTTCGTGTTGTAGGGCTCGAGCTAAAAACTCAGTACCTTCAACCGTAATTGGTTCCCCATACATGTTGAATCCCTGAGCAACGGCGCGCATTGCTCGCGGAGTCTCATACCGTAATTCGGGAAAAGACAAGCAACCTTCTTCACCGTCTTGCATCTCCTGGCTAAGAGTTAATGTGGGATTTATCAGGTGACCCAGAGCCTCGTCGACATCCCACACGAAAACACGTAGTGGAACACCTATCTGAGGTGCAGCCAAGCCAGCGCCAGGAGCATCCAACATAGTGTCAGTTAAGTCTTTAACCAAAGTGCGTAGCTCTTTGTCGAAATCCACCACTACAGATGCCGGTGTCGTTAACACCGGATCTCCGAAGTAGCGAATCTCTTGAATAGACATGAATACAGTCTACCAATTCCTTAGAGCGAATATGGATCGATTCTTAGAGTAAGCAAATCCTTTTTCGAGATACTACGTTTTCTTTGCAGTTCGTGCAGGATCTTGCCCAGATCCGAGCTTTGACTACGGGAAACATGTACCACTATTTTCGCTGCGCCTTTTGGCAAAAGGGTTGCACCAAAAATTCGAGTGCTAGCAGGAAGTCGACCGTCTGCTAGAGCCTTTTTCAATCCTGAAACAATCGGTGCAGCAGCTGATTGCTCAACAACTAACACAGCAGACATAACCGATGGAGGTAGTTCTAACTCTGCTCTGTCGGATAGTTCACGTTTCAATAACGGTGCAATGTTCCACCTAGCAATCGCAGCAATGACCGGGTGCGAGTCATCTAAGACTAGAAGGACCTGCCCATCTTTCTTAATTAACGACGCACTTTCAAAAAGAAGTTCTCTGGCTCGCTCTTGCCCATTGATGTCGGTGTGAGAGAAAAATCGAATCGCATCAAGAACGACCACCGCTGCATAACCGTCTTCAGCAAATGGCTGTGCCCCAGGCGTAGATAGAACTAGTGCTGGCCTAGCGTCAACACTTTCTTTGATGACATCTCCTGCAGAAATCACAACCGGAAAACCGGGAAAAGCTCGAGAAATTTCCTCTGCCGCTCTTTCGATTCCACGGCCAGCTAAGTACTGTTTATCACGATCACAGAAGCTACATCTCCAAGCTCCAAAAGTTTCACCACAATGAACACATGCTGGGGCTAAACCTTTAGAAGCAACACTTAATCTTCCACCGCATTTACACACAGCAACATTTCGACAATGTGCGCACAGAAGTGCGTTGCCGTAACCCTTGCGCGGGGCTACAAAAAGCACTGGGCCAATTTTCAGCGCTTTTTTAATCTCGGAAAAAATTCGACCGGGTAGCAGAGCCCCATCCGATGGTGAGAATGCCTGAACATTGACCTGAGTTCGCTGATTACTGAACTTGGTAGCACCCCTATCAATGTCGTAAGCAACGCGTGTTGAAGGTGTAAAGCCCGCAAAAACTAAAGCCACCCCTTCCATTTCTGAACGTAGCCGAGCAATAGTCGATGAGTTCCAACCAGGAGACCTCAGTTCAAAATGATCTGGTGAAGATTCCTTGTAAATGATGATGGCGGCAAGGTTTCTCACCGGTGTGAAGATCGCACTACGAGTTCCAACGACAATTGATCCTTCCAAGCGCATAGACAGCAGGAAATTTCGATAACGCTCTTCGCGGGTACTCGAACTTGAAAGCTTGAGTACATTGCCAAAAGATCGCGACAATTTTTCGACGATCAGATCAACATCCTTCTCATCTGGAGCAACAACAAGAACAGAGCCAAGTTTCTTGAAATTGTCTACCAGTTCAGCGACTTGATATTCCGGCGAAAGATATGGACCGAAACTCTGAAATACCGGAATGACAGCGCCGGCCTTGGGTTTAATCTCGGAAACAAAGACTGACATCTCTTTATCAACACTAGCTACTCTGGGCGGGATAGCAGAGCGCACCAAGTCCCATGGATTGCAGCAATAAAATTCAGCGGCTCTATCAATTAATGCGAAGCTGGATGAGGTCGCAACCGGGTGGGGTGACAAAACCTTTGTTATGGGCTTCAGAAGACCAGCTTTGTCAGGGGTTGCAACACGCGAAACAACAATCCCTTCCGTTTCGCGAGAACCAAAAGGTAACTGCACTCGGACTCCCGGAATTACTGCATGGCTCAATTTTTCGGGAACTGAATAGTCATATAACTGATCTAGATGGAAGACGCCTGTATCAACTCGCACCCGTGCAACTGGAAGCACATCAGCTACTGGGCCTGAAGGCGCGGTAGCGACCTCGGCCCTTAAGCGAAATAGCCGAGGTGCTGCCACCGATTACTTAACTGCGTTTTGGAGTGCAGATACTCGATCAGTTCTTTCCCAAGCAAATTCAGGAAGTTCACGACCAAAGTGACCATAAGCACTTGTGAGTGAATAAATAGGACGCAAAAGATCCAGATCTCTAATGATTGCAGCTGGACGAAGATCAAAAACCGATAAGACAGCCTCTTGAATTTTTGCAACGGGAACAGTTTCGGTTCCAAAAGTTTCCACAAAAACTCCCACTGGTTGTGCTTTACCAATTGCGTAAGCAACTTGCACCTCGCAGCGACGGGCAAGACCTGCAGCAACAACATTCTTGGCTACCCAGCGCATCGCATATGCAGCAGAACGATCTACCTTCGATGGATCTTTTCCACTAAATGCTCCACCACCATGACGGGCCATGCCACCGTAAGTATCAACAATGATTTTACGACCAGTTAAGCCGGCATCCCCCATTGGTCCACCAATAACAAAGCGGCCTGTTGGATTAATAAGCGTGCGCACATCGTTCTTTGGAAGATCTATCGTGGCAATAATTGGATTGATCACATATTCAATAATTTCAGGTGTTAACTTCTTAACAACATCTACTTCCTCAGCATGCTGACTTGAAATAACAACTGTATTTAAAGCAACGGCGCGATCACCTTCATATTCAATAGTTACTTGTGTTTTTCCATCGGGGCGAAGATAAGCCAACTCGCCGGATTTGCGAACCTTAGTTAATTGCTGGGCTAAAGCATGTGCCAACCAAATAGGAAGTGGCATTAACTCTTTTGTGTCATCGCATGCATAACCAAACATCAAGCCTTGGTCACCCGCACCTTGCAGATCTAAAGGATCTACAGCTGATGTAACGCGGTGTTCGTAAGCATCATCGACGCCTTGGGCAATGTCTTGAGATTGCTGACCAATTGAAATTGAGACACCGCAACTATTTCCATCGAAACCTTTATCAGATGAGTCATACCCAATGTTTAGAACTGTATCTCTAACGATTCCCATCACATCTGCGTATCCATTGGTTGTAACTTCACCCGCGACGTGAACTTGACCTGTAGTAATAAGTGTTTCTACGGCGACTCGGCTTCTCGTGTCCTGAGATAACAAAGAATCTAGGACTGCATCTGAGATCGCATCGGCAATCTTGTCTGGATGGCCTTCGGTAACTGATTCTGAAGTAAAGAGACGCTTTGACATAGTTTTAACCTAACTGCCGGATGGCATGATCAAGAAGTACATTACTGAGAGCGTCTTTGGAGACTTCCTTGACCGCTATATCCGCTTCATTGCGTAAGAGAATGGTACCCATAGTTGTGTCCTGGCCAAAGATTGCCCCGCCAGAAACATCATTTACATAAATCACATCCAGGCCTTTGGCATCTAACTTCCTGCGAGCCTCTTGCAGGTGCTCTTTGGTTTCTGCAGCAAAACCAATCAACACTCGCCCCTCTTTCCGTGGGGCTAGTTCAGCCAGCAGATCAGGATTCTCCTGTAATTCAATACGGTTGAGAGTCGACTTTTTTATCTTCTCATCTGAAAAACGTAATGGGCGAGCATCCGCAACTGCCGCGCTCATGATCAGGATATTGCAAGCGTCAAAATTAGCCTGTAATGCTTTCTGCATATCCAAAGTAGTCTCAACAGGAATCACTTCGACCCCAGAGACTGCTGATACATCGCAGTTTGCGGCAATAAGTTGCACCTGTGCACCGCGATTTTTAGCTGCATTTGCAAGGGCGATCCCTTGTTTTCCTGAAGATCTATTGCCGATAAATCGCACCGGGTCGATAGGCTCACGAGTGCCACCGGCTGTTACTAAAACTTTGACGCCCTTTAAATCTTGAACCTGCCCTGTCATTTGATCAAAGCGGGAAATGATTTCGGAAGTTTCAGGAAATCTTCCAGGCCCGACATCACTTCCAGTTAAGCGACCAACTTCAGGATCCATCACAATGAAACCACGTTGCTTAAGTGTGTTTACATTTGCCACAGTTGCGGGGTCTAACCACATCGATGGATGCATCGCAGGAACAATCATCTTTGGAACATCTGAAGCCAAGACTAAATTGGTTAAAAGATCATCGGCCCTGCCCATAGCTAAACGAGCGATTAAATCTGCCGTCGCTGGGGCGATAAGAAAGAAATCAGCACGCTCGGCTAAAGCGATATGAGGAACGGTATGAACACTTTCCCAGACTTGGGTGTTTACAGGACGTGATGAAAGCGCTTCCCATGTAGCTGTTCCGACGAAATTCAATGAGGCTGGAGTCGGAACAACGGTGATTACATAACCGCGATCTTGCAATCGACGGAGAAGCTCACAGGATTTGTAGGCGGCAATGCCTCCACCAACTCCGAGAATAACCTCACGGCCTTGGAGTGTCATTTAAAACTACGCTGTTGGCTCGAGGTTTTCGATCGTTAGAAGACCTTCGTTGATTTCGCGAAGAGCGATTGAAAGAGGCTTCTCGTGAACATGTGTTTCGACAAGAGGTCCGACGTATTCAAGGAGACCCTCACCAAGCTGTGAATAGTATGCATTGATCTGACGGGCGCGCTTTGCTGCGTACAAAACCAAGCTGTACTTTGAGCCGCTCTTGTCTAGAAGTTCATCAATAGGTGGATTTGTAATGCCATCCATGGTTGTCCCCGCTTCTGTGATCAATCTGATGTTGTCGTACTCGTATTAATTCTGGGCTAACTCTATCAGTTTTTGGACAACGCTCTCGACCTGGTCATTTACGAGGATCACATCGAAAAATGCCGCTGCCGCTAGCTCATCTTGGGCCAGTTCTAACCTTTCCGCCCTACGTTGCTCGCCATCTGTGCCTCGACCTTCAAGGCGTGCGACCAATTCTTCCCATGTCGGAGGCTCAAGAAAAACTAGTATCGACTGCGGCAAGTGAGCCTTCACTTGCTTAGCGCCTGCAATTTCAATCTCTAGCAAAACATTCTTTCCTTGTCGCAATGCATCTTCAACTTGCTGTTGCGGGGTTCCATAGCGATTTCCGGCAAATTCAGCCCATTCAAGGAATTTATCGTCGGAAATCATTTGTGAAAATATTTGATTAGAGACAAAAAAGTAATCTCGACCTTCAACTTCATTTATGCGCGGGGTGCGAGTTGTGAAACTAACGCTCACCCAAAAATCTCCAGCTTCACGAAGTTTTTTAGCAACAGTACTTTTTCCCACTCCCCCAGGACCTGATAGAACTAACAACCTTCCAGGTTTTACCGCGGAATCCGTCTTTACAAACTCGTTGCGAAGTTCCTTTAATTGATGCCTGCCTAATCCCTGAATTCTTCGAGTGGGAGAAATGTTTAGCCGTTCCATCAAAGAGATAACACGTATTTTTCCGACACCGGCCAAAGATTCCAATAACTCCTTCACGCGCATCTTTCCTATTGCTTCATCGGTTGAGGCAAGGGAAAGAACTTCATCGATACCTACTTGACCACTTTTTATCTGGCTCTTTATTTCAGCACGCCTCTTTCTGGAAGCAGATGCTTTGGCTAACGCAGCTGCTCTTTGTTCGGCAGATAACTGTGGAGGCGTTCCCATGGGCTAAATCTAGTGGAGTTTAAATTAAGCGTGAGCCAATCTCCTGTGCCCGTTCCTTCATGGCTTGCGCGCCAAGTGTCCAACTCTGCGTAATCGGGCGGCCAATCACAACTAAGTTTGCGCCTAAAGCGATTGCATCCTCCGGGGTCATAGTTCTTTGCTGATCATCAGTACCAACCATGTCTAATGGGCGAACACCTGGAGTGATGATGATCGGAGCAACGCCAACCTCTTTCCTGACCGCGGCTATTTCTAGCGGAGAACACACGATTGCCTTCGCACCACCTGCTACTGCAACTTTTGAAAGACCGACGGCAGATTCCAACGCAGTGAATTTGAAACCGACCTCAGAGACATCTTTTTCGGACAAAGATGTCAGGATAGTTACGCCGGTAATGTTGGTATTGGGCATCACATCAACGGCGGCCTTAATCATCGCCTCTCCTCCCGATGCATGAACCGTTAAGAATTTAGGGGCAAGATGTGCCACCGCTTTTGCTGCACCATTTACTGTGTGTGGAATATCGTGGAGCTTCAAATCTAGAAATATATCTGAATCAGTTTCTGCTTGTATTGCTTTAACACCCTCTGATCCAAAGGTGAGAAAGAATTCGAGACCAAGTTTAAAAACTGAAACATGCTCTTGCGTAGCTTTTACCCAGTTGATGGCGGTTTGAAGATCAGGTGTATCTACCGCCAAAACGATTGGTGCTTTACTCATTACCTTCGCCTTCCGCAGCGCGATGGGCATACCCAACAGCTTGTTTGAGCGAAGTGAAACCTCTGTCTAATAGCAACTGCTTTAGTTCAGTTTGTATCGACATGATTGCCGTTGGATTGCCAAAACTTGCCGTACCGATAGACACTCCACTTGCACCAGCAAGAATCATTTCTAAAGCATCCTTGCCTGAAGCGATTCCACCCATTCCAAGGATTGGAATCGCAGGCAACGCCGCATGTACTTGGTAAACAGCGCGAACCGCAATAGGACGAATCGCAGGTCCGGATAAGCCACCTGTTTTCCCACCCAGGTGTGGGCGCATGGTGTCCACATTAATTACCATTCCAAGAACTGTGTTAATCAGGGCTAGACCATCAGCACCAGCATCAACGACACCCTTAGCAATCGATACCAGATCAGTTACATCCGGAGATAGTTTTGCGATGATCGGAAGTTCTCCACCAATTGTTCTGCGCACTCCGTCAATAACACGTCTGGAAGCTTCAGGATCACAGGCAAAAACTAGGCCACGATTTTCAACATTGGGACAAGAAATATTTACTTCGATGGCACTTATCCCAGAGACAGAACGAAGTTTGCGCGCAAGGGTTGAATACTCTTCAACAGTTTCTCCAGCAATCGACACAATTATTCGCGCCTTTTGTTCAACTAAGTAAGGTACATCCTTGCTCAGGAACGCATCAATACCCGGACCTTGTAAGCCAATTGAATTGAGCATGCCGCTTGGCGTTTCAGCCATTCTGGGAGTTGGCCGACCCGCGCGCGCCTTTGACATGACTGACTTAGTTACGACTCCGCCCATATCTTTCAGGGGGAAAAATTGGGCTAGCTCGCGACCTGAACTGGCACAACCACTTGCAGTAAAAGTCGGAGCAGGAAACCAGGCATTGCCGATAGTTGTAGAAAAATCCAATGAACTCATTGCTGCTTACCTACTTGCTCCCACAGAACTTTAGACCCGTCCATTACTGGGCCATCAATACATGAGCGCAGCATCGACACTGTTCCGTCTTGATTTGAAACAGGTAAGACGCAGGTCATGCAGATGCCAATTCCACAAGCCATCGATTCTTCAACGGCGCATTGGTGAACTACATCAAGTTGATCAGTAATCTTGGTGATTGCAGCAAGCATTGGCATTGGACCACAGGAATAAATCACTGCGACATTAAGATCCTTCACAATTTCTGCGATCGGGTCAGTAACACGTCCGGCAGTTCCCATAGAGCCGTCTTCGGTGTAAATCCTCATCGAATTTACAGAGCGTTTGCCTTCCATTGGCGCGTAAATTTTTGATCCTGTACTTGCACCAAGAATCATGTCTACTCTGCATCCGCGAGAATTCAAGATTTCCGCTAAACCAAAAAGCGGCGCAGAACCGTATCCCCCGCCCACAAGAAGAACTGGAACCGGTTCAGTGGGTATACCAAAAGCAGTTCCCAGGGGTGCGACTAGGTCCAAAACATCGCCTTCACCTTGGGCACACAACCACTTACTTCCTTGACCATGTGGGGCAACAATTAATTCCATTGTTCCTCCGACAGTCGAACTAGTGGAGACACGTGAAATTGCAAAAGCACGCCTTAAAACCATTCGTGATGAATCACCTCCGACGCTGATCGCCACAAAATTTCCAGGTTTGCAGACGGCGGCGATTTCGCCGACACTAATAAGTATTTGGTGATATTGACCTACCCGCTTGTTACTAAGAATCGGTGCGATTAACTGTCGTGCGTTTTTATTTATTTCTGACATTTAGGCAAGCCATTCTTGAAGGGACTTTATACTCAAGGGACTTGATTGCAGGAAGGAAATAGCATCAACTGCTGCACTAAAGCCAGCGGTGGTTGTGATGCATGGAATTGAACGTTGCACAGCTGCGGTACGAATTGCCCAACCATCTGCTCGTGTTCCGCGACCCACTGGTGTGTTAATCACTAGGTCGATCTCCCCTGCGTTAATGATTTCCACAATTGTCTTCTCGCCTAAAGTGCCTGTGCCATCTGAATGCTTTCTTACCGTTGTGCACTCTATTCCCTTGGTGCGCAAAAACTCGGCAGTTCCATCCGTGGCAAGTATATGAAATCCCAGTTCAGAAAATCCTAACGCTGGTTCAACACCTGTTGCTTTATCTTTATCGGCAAGTGAGATGAACACGGTTCCAGTCTTAGGTAAAGGTCCAAATGCTGCAATCTGACTCTTTGCGTAACTTTCTCCAAAGGTCGGAGAGATTCCCATGACTTCACCGGTTGAACGCATCTCTGGACCCAAAACTGCATCAACGCCACGTCCATCAGTTCTGCGGAACCGGTTCCAAGGAAGGACTGCTTCCTTAACTGAAATACCTCGCGCCAGACCGTCACCTTGTGCTGGAAGAATTCCGTCAACTCTAAGTTGAGCGATGGTGTGCCCAACAGAAATGCGCGCCGCCGCCTTTGCCAATGCCACTCCTGTTGCTTTACTAACAAATGGAACCGTGCGAGATGCACGTGGATTGGCTTCTAGAACGTACAAAGTGTTTTCAGCTATAGCGAATTGAATGTTAATAAGACCACGCACATCTACTCCGCGTGCAATCTTTTCCGTAGCTATTCGAATCTCTTCCCATTGTTCCTCTGTGACGGTCATTGATGGCAAAACACATGCGCTATCACCACTATGGATACCCGCTTCTTCAATGTGTTCCATGACTCCACCCAAGAAAAGCTCTTCTCCATCAAACAGAGCATCAACATCGATTTCAATTGCATTATCCAAAAAGCGATCGACTAGAACTGGGTGATCCGGTGTAATATCAGTTGCACGCGTAATGAAACCACCCAAAGCGGCATCATCGTAAACAATTTCCATTCCACGTCCACCTAAAACAAATGAAGGGCGCACTAGAACTGGATAACCAATTGATTGGGCGATAGTTGTTGCCTCTAATTGCGAAGACGCCATTCCAAACTCAGGTGCTCTTAAGCCTTGCTCGGCCAGGATGGTGCCGAATGCACCACGCTCTTCTGCAAGATTTATTGAATCAGGCGAGGTTCCTAAAATCGTGACTCCATTTGCTTTCAGCCCAGCTGCTAGACCTAGAGGGGTCTGGCCGCCGAGCTGTGTAATAACTCCCAGAACAGGACCTGCAAGTGTCTCGGCATGAACAACCTCGAGAACATCTTCAAGGGTGAGCGGCTCGAAGTACAGGCGATTACTGGTGTCGTAATCTGTTGAAACTGTTTCTGGGTTGCAATTAATCATGATCGTTTCATATCCAGCATCACGTAAGGTGAAAGATGCGTGCACGCATGAATAATCGAACTCGATACCTTGTCCAATTCGATTGGGACCACTACCTAAAATAATTACCGCTGGAGTTGTTCGTGGGCGAACTTCAGTTTCTTCTTCATAACTTGAATAGTGATATGGCGTGAATGCCTCAAATTCAGCAGCACATGTGTCCACTGTCTTATAGACCGGTCTAATGCCAAGGTGATGTCGCGCTTTGCGAATTTCATCCTCGGTCACGCCCCGCAGAGCTGCTATCTGGGCATCCGAAAAGCCTTGGCTCTTTGCAGCACGAACTAATTCGGAGCTGAGTTCACCCGGTTGAGCGATGACAGCTGCCATGGCGTTTATAAGTTCAATTTGCCGCAAATACCACGGATCCATCTTCGTTGCCGCAAATACTTCATCGATAGATGCACCAGCCCACATTGCTTTTTGAACTTGTTGCAAGCGATATTCAGTTGGGATTTTCATGGACTGCATCAGTTGCTCAAGTTCGGCCGGGGTCACAACTGGCCACGCAAAGATTGCTTCCTTGCGCTCCAATGACCGTAGCGCTTTCATTAAGGCTTCTGAGAATGAGCGTCCGATGGCCATGGCTTCACCGACGCTCTTCATCGTTGTCGTTAAACGTGGATCGGCATCTGCAAACTTTTCGAAAGCAAAACGTGGCAACTTAACAACAACATAATCCAAAGTGGGTTCAAATGATGCCGGTGTGACCTTGGTGATGTCGTTGGTGATCTCATCTAATGTGTAACCGATAGCCAGCTTAGTTGCAATCTTTGCAATCGGAAATCCGGTCGCTTTTGATGCCAGCGCACTAGATCTAGAAACTCTTGGATTCATTTCGATCACAATTATTCGACCATTTGATGGGTTGACCGCAAACTGGATATTACATCCACCAGTATCAACACCGACTTCACGAATAATGTCCATCGATAAATCACGTAGCTTCTGATACTCAACATCAGTCAGGGTCATCGCCGGGGCTACCGTGATCGAATCTCCAGTGTGGACACCCATAGGGTCCAGATTCTCAATTGAACAAACGATAACAACGTTGTCCTTGTTATCTCTCATGACTTCGAGTTCGTACTCTTTCCAACCAATGATCGATTCCTCAAGGAGCACTTCAGAGGTTGGACTGTGTCGAAGACCAGCACCTGCAATCTGGCGCAGTTCTGCTTCATCAAAGGCAATTCCAGAACCTAGGCCACCCATTGTGAAGGATGGGCGAACTACAACTGGATAGTTTAGTTCAACAACTGCAAGCAGGATTTCTTCCATTGTGTGACAGATGCGAGACTTTGCTGACTCTCCGCCCACCTTTTCAACAATTGCGCGAAAAAGTTCACGATTTTCCCCACGGTTAATAGCATCAACATCAGCACCAATCAATCGAACTCCATACTTAGCAAGGGTTCCGCGTTGGTATAGGCCAATCGCAGCGTTTAATGCTGTTTGTCCACCCAAAGTTGCAAGCACCGCATCTGGCTTTTCATAAGCAATGATTTGTTCAATAATTTCAGGAGTAATCGGTTCGATATATGTTGCATCTGCGAACTCAGGATCGGTCATAATCGTTGCCGGGTTTGAATTAACCAGAATCACTCTGATTCCTTCTGCGCGCAGAACTCGGCAGGCTTGTGTTCCTGAGTAATCGAATTCGCATGCCTGACCAATAACGATCGGTCCACTACCAATTACCAAAACACTCTTGATAGATGAATCCAACG
>Ga0208723_1000209_pt1 | contig 19589 bp, 22 predicted proteins | sample LakMenEpi31Aug12_FD_150750 | JGI IMG/M metagenome (GOLD analysis project Ga0208723, IMG submission 150750) | Freshwater microbial communities from Lake Mendota, WI - 31AUG2012 deep hole epilimnion (SPAdes) | ecosystem: Environmental > Aquatic > Freshwater > Lake > Epilimnion/Euphotic zone ...
GTGATGACATCGCACAATTCTTGTATCAAAACGATTCAAAACCCGGTTCCTCCCATATCTTTTTGACGCGGCTGGCATGTGCCCAAGAAAACCGTCCTGAAAACCCGTGCGGAATTGGCTCGCAAGTTCGGGAAATCCGAACGGGTGATATCGACCTGGCTGGGCGAGGGGATGCCCGGAGCGCCGGGGGCCTATGTCTGGGAAGATTGTGCCGAGTGGGTCGCCAACCGTGGGGACAAGCGGAAGGGGGTGAAGGTCGCCGAAGCCGACGACATGGATGCGTCGGGCGACACGTCCGAATGGCTGGAAGAATACCGCAAATGGCGAGCGAAACAGGAAGAGTTGAAGTACGCGGTTAAGCGCGGCGAACTCGTGGAGCTTGAATCCGTCCGCGATTTCTTGCAGCAGTTGGCCGGGCGGTTCCGGTCGTTTGGGGAGCGGTTGGAAAAGGCGTCCCCGGAGATGCGGACCGAGTTGGACGCGATCCTCGAACAAGGGAAACAGGAGGTAGAAGGGCTTGGCATCGCTCGAAGCGGCGATGGCGAATCGTGTTGATCCGTCCGCGTTCTCGCGGGAACTCGGTCGATTCTACACGCTCGCCAAAGCTCCCCGGCTGCGCTCCATTCGGGAGTTTGCGGAACAAGAAGTCGTCATTCCGGACGGCCCGTTCCGTGGGTTCCGGTTCAGTGTTGAGCGACAGCCACACGTTCGGCTTTGGTTCGACGAGATCACGTCGGGTCGATGGAAGCGGCACGTCCTGACGGGGCCGGTTCAGTCGGGAAAGTCGCTGATCGGGTTCGTGATACCCGCGATGTACCACCTATTCGAGCACCGGGAGACGGTGATTCTCGGCCTGCCGTCGATGGAGATCGCGGGCGACAAATGGGAGATGGACATCGAACCGGCGATCCGGGCCAGCCGATATCGCGACCTGATCCCTACCAGGGGGACCGGGAGCCGTGGGGGGAAGTTCGACAGCATCCAGTTTAAGAACGGGGCCGTGCTCAAATTCATGAGCGGCGGCGGGTCCGACAAAAAGCGGTCTGCGTTCACCTCGCGGGTGTTGATCGTCACCGAGACGGACGGGCTTGACGAAGCGGGTGATTCGTCGCGGGAAGCCGATCCCCTGCGGCAATTGGAAGCCCGCACCGCGTCCTACGGCGACAAGGCTCGGATTTACCTCGAATGCACGGTGTCCCTTGAGGCGGGCCGAACGTGGCAGGAACTCAAGGGCGGGAGCGACAGCCGGATCGCCCTGCGGTGTCCGCATTGTTTGCGGTGGGTGACGCCCGGTCGTGAGTCGCTGGTGGGCTGGCAAGGTGCGGAAGACGAGGTAACGGCGGCGGAACGGTCTGCGTACTACTGCGATTTGTGCGGGACGATGTGGACGGAGCCGCAACGCAAGGCCGCACACGTCGACGCCAAGCTGGTGCATCGCGGGCAGGAGATCACCGAGGAAGGGACCATCGTCGGAGCCGCGCCGAGGACGTTTACGCTGGGCTATCGGTACGCCGCGCCGAACAACTTTTTCCGGTCTGCGGGGGAGATCGGGGCGGCGGAATGGCGTGCGGCCAAGAGCGATGACACGGAACTGACTGAGCGGGAGATGTGCCAATTCGTTTGGGCGATCCCCCCAAAGCCGTCTATCGAGGCGTTGGTCAATCTCGATGCGCGGGTGTTGGCCGAACGCATGCAACACCCTGGGCGCGGGTTTGTGCCGTCCGATGCGTTGCTGGTGACGATGGGCGTCGACATCGGCAAGCATATCTTGCACTGGGTTGTCGCTGCGTGGCGTGGGCAGGCACGGGGCCAAATCATCGATTACGGGGTGGTCGAGACGAACGCCCGGCAGTTGGGCGAGGATCGGGGCATTTTCTTTGCGCTCCAGCAATTGCAGGAGACCGCGAACGCCGGGTGGAACAAGTCGGGCCAGTCGATCCCGGCGGCGGCGGTGTGCATCGACTCGGGGTATCGGGCCGAGTTGGTGTACGAATTCTGCAAGGCCGACAACGCGAAGTTCTTCCCGTCGAAGGGGTTTTCCACCACGGAATACAGTCGCCCGACGGCGGTGGGGCGGCACACGGTCCACATCGGCGAGGGGTATCACGTCGAAAGACTGGCATCCTCGGGCGGCGTTAAGTTGATCGAAATCGACGCGGACCATTGGAAAAGCCGCTTGCATGACGGCTACTCGTGCGCGCTCGATTCGCCGGGGGCGGTGACGCTGTTCCACACGGGAGAACACGGGGTCCACATCTCATTCGCAAAGCATCAGACGGCAGAACGGAAAGAGCGGGAGATGGACCGGCGGCGTGGTGAGGTCGTGCGGTGGGTGAACGAGCACAAGCGGGCGAATCACTGGTTCGACGCTGCCGTGCTGGCGATGGTGGCCGGGTGCCACATGGGGGTGAAGCTCAATGACGATCCCGTATCACACGACACGCCCGGAAGTTGGTTTGCGCAACAGCGAAAGCGGTGACATGGAGCGAATCACCGACCCGGAGTGCCCCGTGTGTGGTTGTCCGCAATCGACCGTTGTTTCGCAGTCGACGTGGTGGGGCAAAACCACGGTCAAGCGGGCGTGCGGACATTGCGGGAACCAGTTCTTTGCAACGGAAGAAGCCGAGAAAGCTAAGTCGGTGGTGCGTTTCGTGCGTGTCCGGTGCCCGCATTGCCAGTCGAAAAACTGCCGGATCACCTCAACCCGTGGTCGGATTCGCTGGCACAAGTGCGGGGACTGTCAACAGCCGTTCCAATCCGTTGAAGATGGCGATTAGTACAGGATCAATACCGCATTGAGTTGCGGGCCTATCGCTTACTCCATGCTCTGGGAAAATCATCCCATGAGCGTGTCGAGTCTCAATACCGCGATGGAGTCTGCGGTCGCCGCGATGGAAGCGGGCGATTACGCGGACGCCATTACGTACGCCAACAAAGCGTTGGCCTATATGGCGGTCATTCCTGATTCGCGGCACGGTTCCGGCGAAATGCGGTGGCGCACTTCCGGGATCGAGGCGTTCATCAACCAGTGCCGCAAGATGCAATCGTCGGCCAATGGGATCGGTTCGACGACCGGCGTCATGCAACAGCAGTTGGTGCGGTACAAGAACTCCGACGAGGAATTGTATTGATGGGGCTTTGGTCGCGGATTTACCGAGCGGTGATGGGCGACGACTCCGCCCGCGCTTGGGATGCGGCCAAAACAAGCCGTCTTAACGAGGCCCAATGGGCTTCCGCCAACGGCGAAAACCTCAACGACAAGATCGGTTTGCGGCTCGAAACGCTGCGGAACCGGTCCCTCGATGAAGCGGAGCGGAATCCGTTCGTCGACGGCATGATCGAGACTTACGTCGCGTCCGTGGTGGGTGTGGACGGGCCGACGTTGCAGGTTCAATCGGACGACGAGGATTTCAACCAGTTCGCCGAGGCCGTGTGGCGGCGATGGTGGGAACTGCCGGACATCAATGCGCAGTTGTCTGGCGTGGAACTTCTTCGCCAGTGGGTGCGGAGTCTGTGGTGTTGCGGTGAATTCCTTGAAGTGTTGACGCAAGACCGGGAGTCGGATTGGGTTACGCTTCGGATTCAGGATATTCACCCCCGACGCCTAAAGACGCCGGTCGGTCTGGGCATGAATCGCATGCTGCGGGACGGCGTGGAGCGATCCGACACCGGCAAGCCCCTTGCATATCACATTGAGTCGTTTGCCGCTGGCGAAATGCTGGCGACGACCACCGGTGAACTCACCCGCTACACCGCCGACCAAATCATTCACGGGTTCAAGCAACGGGAACCGGGCCAAGTGCGCGGCATTCCGTGGCTCGCTCCGGTGCTGCAAACGTGTGCGGACATCCGGTGCTATGACGAACAGGTGATGGATGCGGCCCGCAGTGCGGCGGATATGTCCGTGCTGCTGTACACGGATCACCCCGACGCGACCTATGTGGCCGTCAACGAACAAACGGTGGTCGAACGGCGGACGATTCGCACGCTGCCGCCGGGTTGGAAGGCCGCGCAAATGCAAGCCGCGCAGCCGACCGCACAGTATGCCGACTACCGATCCGAGCGACTGAGGGAGATCGGACGACCGGTCAACATGCCGTTAATGATGGTTCGCCTGGATTCGTCGAATCACAACTATTCGTCGGCTCGTTTCGACGGGCAGATGTTCTCACGCGAGACGGCGACTTGCCAAAGGTGGCTGGGCCGAATCGCGTTGAATCGCATTTGCCGATTGGTCATCCGCGAAGCCTCGCTGATCGAGGGTGTTGCGGTTCCTGAGTCGTTCGACCTGCGATGGACGTGGGCCACGATGCCGCACGTTGATCCGGGGAAGGAAGCCAGTGCCGCCGAGACCGCGTTGGCGAACAACACGACCACGCTGGCCGACGTGTGCGCCACCTCGGGCAAGGATTGGGAACAAGTTCTCGCCCAGCGTAAACGAGAAAAGAAGCTGATGGAAACGCTGGGATTGCTGCCAGAAACGCCGGTTGTTCCGGAAGCCGCGCCGCTTTCGCCTGCCCAACAGCGCCACATTCGCGAACTGGTCGAGGCCATTATCGAGCAGGAGGTGCGCGCATGAACTGTGACATCACGACGCGATCAATGGCGATCACGCCGGGGACGATTGACGAGCAATCGCGGTCCGTAGAAGCGGTGCTATCGACCGAAAATCCCGCGATGGTGCGTTCTTCCAAAGGCGTTATTGAAGAGGTTTTGCGGGCTGATGGTGCTCAATTCGGCCAGCAACTCCCCTTGATCGACGGCCACAACACAAGCTCCAGCGACAACATCCGGGGATCGGTGCGTGACCTTCGTCTCGAAGGGAACCGCGTCGTCGGGCGGGTGCATTTCGCCGAGACCGAGACCGGCAATCGGGCTTGGGATTTGGTGCGACAAGGCCACCTGACCGACGTTTCCATCGGCTACCGGGTGAACAACTGGGAAGACATCCCGGCGAACTCGGCGCGGATGGTCAATGGGCTGGAATACCGCACGGGTCCGCGACCGCTTCGCGTGACAACGTCATACACGATTCGAGAAGTCAGCTTGGTCCCCGTCGGTGCGGATCAAGCTGCGAAATTCCGTGCCGACGACTTGCAAACAGGAGTGCCAGACATGGCCGAACAGACTGCCGTGGAGCAGGCCCCCGAAACGGCGGTCCGCTCGGAAAGCAACGCGAGCGTCACCCAGGTTCCGGACGTGACCCGGATGGTGATTGACGCCGACAAGGTTCGACAGGAAGCCATCGAAGCCGAACGCGCTCGCGTGGCGGCGATCCACAAGGCTGCGGGCGACGACATCCCCGCCGAACTGGTTCAGCGCTCGATCACCGAAGGGTGGGGCGCTGAGAAGTACACCGCCGTGTTCCTCGATCACCTGCGGTCGCATCGTGCCGAGCCGGTGAAGGGTGACAACCGCGCCCCCGCTGGTCACGTCCGCAACGACGAAAAAGACCTGACGCGGAGCGTGATGGTTGCCGCGTTGCAACAGCGCTGCGGCACGTTCGACTTCGACGCGCTGCCGGAAGGTGAACGCGAACAAATCGCCAACACCGCCGAACGCTTCGCGGGATACTCGTTGATGGAGATGGTTCGGGAATGTGCCCGGATCGACAAGGCCCGCGATCCGGATAGCGGATCGGAACCGTTCGGCAATGCCGGCTACATCCGTGCCGCCGTGTCCGGTTCGACTCTGTCCTACGTCTTCACGACTTCGATGCAAGCCAAGCTGTTGGCCGCGTACGAGGAAACGGAAGACACGACGGTTTGGTGCGCCGAAGAAGACGTGCCGAACTTCCGGACCAACGACATCATCACGCCGGGTTCGGTCACCCGCATGCAAAAGCTGGCTCGCGGAGCGACCGCCGAGCACGGGCAAACCGACGACAAGCGGGAACAGTACAAGATCGCCCGCTACGCGCAGCAAATGGTCATCGACGAACAGGACATCATCGACGAGAACCTGGGCTTCTTCAACCAGCTTCCCGCCGAGTACGGGCAATCGGCTCGCAACCTGCGTCCCGACCTCGTCTATGCCCTGTTGCTGCGGAATCCGACGTTGGCGGCCACGAGCGGGGCGCTGTTCAACGCGACCGCGCAATCGTTCGCCACGGCTGCGGGGCACGCAAACTTGGCCACCGGCGGATCGTCCGCGCTGTCGGCCACGAGCCTCAAGACCGGTATCACGTCGATGGGCAAGATCGTGAAGTACGATCCGACCGGCGGCGTGCGACAACTCAACCTCAAGCCGCGTTACTTGTTCTGCCCGTCCGACTTGGCGTTCACCGCGCGTGAATTGCTGGGTTCGACCGGGATCGTCATCGCCGGAACGGCGGGGTCGGTCACCGAGCGCGGCAACATGAACACGCTCAACGGCCTCGGGATTCAGTTGGTTGTCGAAAACCGACTGAACGCCACCGGTGTCATCGATCCGTCGAACAACACCGCGTACACGGGGACCGCCACGAACTGGTTCCTCGCCGCGCAAGCGGGCCGGACTGTGCGTGTCGGCTACCTGTCGGGCACCGGTCGTGCTCCGCAGATTCGCCGGTTCGTTCTCGACAAGGGCCAGTGGGGCATCGGTTGGGACATCGTGATGGATATCGGCGTGATGGCCGACGACTACCGGGGCCTCTACAAGTCCGCCGGTGCGTGATTTTGGCTGACGATGGCGGGGTGCATCGTGTGCCCCGCCTGTTTCTCGCAACAAGACTCGGAGGGTTTCAAACATGGCTGACGGTACTTTCGTCGCCGAAGATTGCGAGCGTCAGCTTACGCTTGCGGCTGCGGCTTCCTCGGGTGAAGTGCAACAGTTGCCCGGCGGTCGTGCCGGTGTGCTGGCGGGCCTCAATGCCGCCGAATCCGGCGACAAGCGGGTGTTCTACGATGAGGGCAAGTTCCTCATTACCAAGACCTCGGGCGTCGTCTTCCTTGACGGTGGTCGTGTGTACTGGGATCACTCCGCCAATGCGGCGACATACAAGACGGTCAACGACCGCGACTTCTATGTCGGGATCGCGGTGGGTGACGCGGCCTCGTCTGACACGACCGTCTTGGTCGACCTGAACAAGCAACCGACCTACACGTTGGACGCGGTTCGCGGTCGCTCCCTGTCGGTTGCCACGGGGACCGCTGCGGCTGGCGGCTTCGGCCTGCCGGTGAACTACGGTGGTTCGCTGGGCCTGTCGCTGACGGCCACGAACGAGGCCCAGTGCATCGACCTGTTGTCGGTCGACCGGTTGGCGGTGGGGGCGAATCCCATCGTCGAAGGGATCGTGCGCCTCGCGGCCAACGGTTCCACCAGTGCGGTCGACATCAGCTTGGGCCTTGCCAACGGAACCAGTACGACCGACGCCGACGCGATCACGGAACACGTCCTGTTCCACATCGACGGAGGCGCGTTGGACATCCTCGCGCAATCGAAGGATGGAACGACGACGGTCACCGCGACCGACACGACCATCGACATCACCGCTGGCTCGGCGGTGGCGAACGCTTTCGAGTTCTGGATCGACGCCCGCAATCCGTCGAGCGTGGCACTGTACATCAACGGGGCGCGGGTGCTGTCTGGCACCACGTTTTCGCTGGCTGCGGCGACCGGTCCGTTGGGCGTGTTGGCGCACGTCGAAAAGACGAGCGGAACGGCGACTGCCGGGCCGTTCATCATCGACATGCTGGTTGCTCGTTCGTCGGAGCAATGATCGCATGAGTCAGTTCAGTGACGATTTCGCCGCCTCTGCTGGTGCCGCGATGTTGGCCTACCAAGGCGACAGCATCACGCGCATCACAAGCGGCGGATCGTCATCGACTGTGACCGCGATTGTGAGTGACGAAAACATGGGCGGGGATGAAGCGGAGACCGATAGCGGCTTGGTTCGGATTCGGATCAAGTCGCTACAGGTCGCCGCAAGCCAAACGACCGCCATCGATGACACATGGACCATCGGCGGCGAGCGTTGGGCTTGCACGGGAATGACGGCGGCGCACGACGGATTGAAGGTCTTGACCGTGCGTCGAACTGATCGGGTTGCCTCACAAAGCTCTGCAAGACGTGGCGGATAATGCACTGGAAAGCATCACACGAGGGCTTGGAATCGTTGGTTGCGTCAAGCGCCACGTTCCGCACTGTCGTAGGTGCAGCCAATGCGACCGCCGCGAAGTCATACATTCATTTCGGGGGCACGGACGGGGAACCTTCTCGACCGTGCGCTCTGATTTCAGTGGATGGCGGGAACGTCGAAGAAACGACAGCGTTTTCTGCCTCGGGGTCGTTGGTGCTGTCGCTGGAGTTTCCGGCGACGCGGTATCCGACCGGGACTCGCGAGGCGAAATTCGTTCTGTTCCTGACGGACATCGACGCGATTTTGTCGGAAATGAACACGAACGGTCGGGACGGAACGGTGAACTGGCGGATGGTCGGGTTTGAGTCGGTCGTGCCGCCGCACCTGAAATCGGACTTCGAGGGCGATCCTGAAGAACCGTATTACACCGCGTCTTTCCTGATCCGGTGGACCTGATGCTGAAAGCCTCACTTATCACGATTGATCCGGTGTTGTTCGTCCGCGAACACAATCGGATTCTTCGCGAGGTGAACCGGCAAGCAGCGGTCTACCACCACGAGAAGCACATGCCCGACCATTTCAAGATGGTGGGGTATACCAAATACGGTATCTCAAAACGCTCCAGCAAATACAACAAGCGGAAGCAAAAGAAGTACGGGCACGTTCTTCCGAACGTGTTCACCGGCCTGACGCGGCAACTGGTGTTGAGCCAGCGCAAGATTCGAGCCACGCCGAAGGGTGCTCGGTTGGAAATGCGGGCTGCGTTCCGCGGTGGGTCCGGTCGGATTCGCTGGCGGGCCGGGATGAATCGGAAACAAGTCGATTCGGCGATGGAAGCGATCAAGCGGGTTTCCGAGTTGGAAGCCACGAGCCAAGACGAAATCGTGACGCTCGCCCGGTTGCGTGGTGAATGGTACGCGCGGGGCGTGAGGCAGCATATTCAATCCGGCGGACGCATCCGCAAACGAGCGAGAGGGTAACGCATGACGACTCCGTTGCGGCACGACGTTTACCCGTGCTCTGTCGATTCGACCACGATCAACGACATCCGGTCTGTGACCGTGTCGCCGGGTGTGTCGCACATCATCATGATTCCGGGCGGTGCTCTGTCGCCGGACGGGATCGCGATGAATTACGCCGACCCGACCGTGAACATCACGAGCGGCGATATCGCGACCGTGTTGGCCGGGACGGGTGTTGCTACGGGGCTGATCGGATCGTCCGCTTGGGAAGTCCAGTACGAAAAGCGTGCCTCTGGCGGGGCCTATTCCGGGTCGACATCGCACGTCACCCTGAACGGCACGAACTGCCTGCTGTACACCACGAGCATTTCCGCGCAACAGGACGCGGCGGAAGGTGCCGAGATTCAAGCCACGTTGGTCGCGCTTTCGTCCGACGGCTACACCGCTCCGTTTGCGGTCAACGTCTCGCAATCGCTGACGGGAACGCCGGACGTTCCGCTTCGGCATGCTCTCGGGCCGGTCTACTGCAATGGTTCGTTGATCGCGGGCGTGACCGATTTCAAATTCGACACGGGCATCAAGATCGAGGCGAAAAGATCGGACGGCGGGGTGTTCCCGGTGACGTGTCACGTTACCGAACGACAACCGATGGTCGAGTTCTCGGTGCTCAATCCGGCCCTAATCGACGAATCCGCGCTCGGGCCGTTCATCTCCGCGCTGTCGGGTTCGGGCGTGGTGGGCTACCTGCAAGCCATCTCGCCGGGCGGGGGCCGAGTTGCCGGGGCGACCGGATCACACATTTCGATCACGGCGGCTACCGGGGTGTGGGTCTGCACGAACCAGCAAGGCACCGCACGCGGCGACGTGGTGACGACATTCCAAGCCAAGCTGACCGTGACGCCGACGGTTTCCACGAGTGCCACCCTGCCGTGAGGTCTGACATGCCCGAAGAAGAAAAGCCAAAGACGGTCGCCGAGCCGAGCGAAACCAAGCCCGAGACGTTTGGCACGAAGCCGAGCGACAAACTGCCGGAACCCAAATGAACTCGTTTTACGTCTACATCCCCGGCAAATTCACCTCGCCGGCAGCGGCGTTCGCGCATGCGGGCCTGTCGTCGATCCTGCCGAACGCATCGTCGTTCGACAGCCATCGAACGCCCGAGGGCGAGGGGAAGTTCTACGTCTGGACCGACCCGACCAATCCGGCCAAGAACGTGCCGTTCCACTACGAAGCGGAAACGCAAACGTGGGAGAAGTCAGCGGACGGAAAGTTTTGGGTGGGCTGGTGTCACGACCGGGTGCCCGATCCGGAGTCGCTGGAGCGGACGGAAGGCGTCGGCGGGGTGATGGTCAAGCTCGGTGACGGCAACCTCTGGCGGATGCCGTCGATCAATGCCCTGCCGGTGTCGTTTCGCCTCGGTGTGGACGGCAAGGAAGGGGCACACGTCAAGCCGGGTTGGAAGGGCATTGAAAACCGGATGCTGTGGGCGTGGAGAACGCTCGAAAAGCAGGTCAACGGCGAATTGCCCAACGAAGCGGAATGTCGGCGGTACGTCGCCGAAATGCTCTGCGTCAATTACCGGATGGTCCCTGAAATCGCTTACATGCTGGGCCTGATCGACTCGGAAACGTGGGGCCAAGCGTTCGCGATGACGTTGGACTGGCAGCGACTGAGAAGCCTGAAACGGGAGATCGTAAACACGGGGGAGTTTGTGACGCCCGCGCCCTGATGGTGCTGGCGTGGTCGAAGGGGCTGGCAAGAGACTTTGAACCGATGTTGGCGGACCTGTTGTTGTTGCAGTGGTGGGGAATTCGATGAGCCAGAAAATCGAATTTGAACTCGCCGCGAACGACACCAGCGCGAAAGCTGCGTGGGAGCGCCAGCAAAAGGCGATTAACGGGGTCATCGAAAAGCTCGGCAAGCTGGAAGACGCTTCGGCCAAGGCGGGGAAGACGCAAGAGGGGTGGCTTACCGGCGGCGTTCAAAAGATCGGGGGCCTGCTGACCGGTCTGGCGAGTGTAACGACGGCCCTGAACATCATGGGCCGCGAATATGACAACATGGTGCAACGCCAAAACAAGGCGTTCGACATTCAGAAGACGCTGGCGGCGTCCCAACGGCAAGCGGTGTTGAATCTCGGTGTCGATCCGAACTGGAACGCCGAGAAGCTGACGAACGAACTGCGGGCAATGTCTGGCCGGGCGGGGATCGACGAGGCGCTGTTGACGGCGACCGCGTCGGATGCGTTGTCGGCCCGTGGTGATATGTCCGTCGAAAACACCCTCAAGGCGGTGGAAGCGGCGGCGAAGCTGATGCCCGACGCTCCTGCAAGCCTTCCGATGCTGGCGGCGTCGGCAATGGACCTGTCGAAGGGATCGGGTGCGACCGCCGAGCAATCAATCGGGTTCCTTCAATCGGTGGGGGCCGCGTCTCGCGTCACGAGCTTGAAGAACCTCGCCGAGAACATCGCGCCCGCGATCACCGGCATGACGAAGTTCGGCGACTCCGAGCAAGAGGCCGGGGCTATCCTCGCGTCGTTATCGGGCGGGATGGTTGACACGACCGGGGCGCAAACCAAAACGACCGGGATCGCATTGGCGCAGCAGTTGGAAAAGATGCTGCCGAAAGAGGAAGACACGCTCTCCCGTATTCGGAAGCTGCAAAGCGACCCGAAGCTGGCCGCGAAGTTCATGAAGGAATCGTCGTTCGAGCGACAGGCGTTCCCGGTAATTCGGGCGTTGCTGTCGGCGGATGCGGGGACCGCTGAACGACGGGGCCTTGAGGCCGCACTCAACCAGGTTGTCGACATCAAGGCGGGAGACTCGCTCTACGGATCGAGTGTTGCCGCGATTGACGAGCTACCGGCGGTGAAGGCGGCGCGGGTCAAGCAAACGATGGACGCGGTGGCGGCGACGACATCCGCTTCCGACGAATCCGGTGCGCGTGCTGCGGTGTTCCGTGACGCGCTGGGTGACAACCTCAAGGCGTCGAAGGTGTCGGACACTGCACAGCGGGTCACGATGAGCCAGTACGAGGCCCGTGTTCTCGCCGGCGAATCTCCTGCGAATGTCGCGGCAAGCCTGCTGCGGGATCAATCGCGGGCGTTCGCCAATCCGATGGTGGCACCATCTGGGCCGGGGGGGATGCCAACCGCACGGCCAGCGACGGAAACCGAGCGGTTCTCTGCTGAGAAATTGGCGGAAGCGGCCAAGACGATGGAGCGTGCCGCCATGGCGCTGGAGAAGGCTGCGGCAAAACCGATGGTTCTCAAAAAACCCGACGTTCCCATCGCGCCGGTTGGCGTCAGGGCTGGCGTTCGGCGTTGAGTTCACTAACTGACGGCACAAACTTTTGAATCTCTCTTTCAAGCATGACGACAAGCCTCGCGTACGCGGTGGCGGACTTTTCCTCTTCGGATATCGACTCTTTGAGCAGTTGTTTCTTTTTGTCGTCATCGCACCGGGACAACTGTTCTTCCCAGCTTTGAAGTTTTTCCTCGCTGGTGTCCAACATTGATCGGGCGGTGTGCAGGTTCGACAGGAGCCGCGAAAAATCTTGACGAGTGCCGGTCGTCTCCGGCTGTTGCGAACACCCAAGCACAAGAAGTACGACACCGAAAAGAATTGGCCTCATGGCTCTCACCTTCAAGGGAACATCGATTCCGGGCATCCACGGCGACCTAATCGCGCCGTCCCCGGAAGTGCAACGGACCGAGACCGCCACGAGCGGTCTGCGGGGGATATCCGAGTTGCGCGGCGAACTCAACGGCGGGGAGTTTGTGGTCAATGTGACGTTGTTCAACGGCTACTCGAATGCGGCGGCGGTCTATTCGGCCATCGCCACGCTGCGAAATCTGCAAGGCAAAAACGGTGCTTTGGTCGAGTCGGGCAACCGATCATTCTCCGAATCGAATGTGACGTTGGTTGACGTGGCTCTCAATCGAGGCCCGATGCCGTGCAACGGGGCTTCGACGGTGGGCACGTTCACGGGTTGGATGGCTGAACTCCAGTTGCGTTTTCGGAGGCTCCGTCCATGAGTAGTTACCTCGGCGGCATGCGCATCATCTTCATCGGCTGGCAAGGGCCGTCGACGATCCGGGTCGATTTCACATCGACTTACGGGGTCGATTACCTGTACCAGTTGTACGCCGGTCGTCGCTTGATTGGCGGAACGACGACAACCGGGGAACGGTTCATCACCGCGCCGCTGGTTCCGTCAGATTGGCCGCAATGGCTCCAGCTTGTGGCGATTACGCCGGATTTGCAAGGTTCCGACCTCGGGAGCAACCTGCCGGAGCGACCGTACAACGCGGCCAAGATCACATTGGACACGACCGGTTGGCCGACGGACAGCAAGGCAATCGAGGTTATCGCGGGAACGGTGCCGGGCGGTTCGGTGAGCGCGTCCAACGTCGTCGCTCATCAATTGGTCATCGATCCGACCGCGACCTACACGGTTTTCTCCGATCCGCTCGGGCCGTCTGGATCGTGGAATTTTCAAGCCTACGGGATCGACAACAAGCCGCCCGACGGCAACCACGGGACCGCGTTGGCGCTCTCGACGACGCTGTTGACGCAGCCGAAGGACTTCGCCTTTCAGTCTGACGATTCCCGTTTCGCGGTGTCTGCCGCTTCGGGAACGCTGACATGCTCCTACACGTTTGCCGGGTGAGAAATGAGCCAGCCACCAACAGTCGTAGTTCGCCCGACGCTGTCCGGATTGACCGGTGCCGATGACCTCACGGCTATCGAGGCGCTGACCGGGACCGGGATCGCGGCGCGGACCGGTACGAATACCTGGGCGTTGCGGACTCTCCAACAACCGGCGGCGGGGATCACGATCACGAACCCGGCGGGAACGGCTGGCGACCCGACGCTGGCGCTGGCGAACGACCTTGCGGCGCTGGAAGGGCTATCGTCGACGGGGATGATTGCGCGAACGGGTGACGGTACGGCGGCGGTGCGGACGATCACCGGGACAGCCGACCGCGTGACGATCACGGACGGAAGCGGTGTGAGCGGCAATCCAACCGCCGACATCGCGTCGACCTACGTCGGCCAAACGTCAATCACCACGCTCGGGACTGTCGCCACGGGAACGTGGAACGCAACCGCCATCGGTGTGAGCAAGGGCGGCACGGGCCTGACGGCGACTCCGACCAACGGGCAATTGCCGATTGGCAACGGGTCGGGCTACACGCTGGCGACGTTGACGGCGGGAACCGGGGTTTCGATCACTAACGGGGCGGGATCGATCACGATTGCCGCGCCGACATCGGGGGAAGCGGTCGCACAATCGTTGCTCGCAAATGGGGGTTTCTCCATCGCACAGCGTGGATCGGGGTCGCGGTCTACAATCACAGGAAACATCAGTTCCGGAAGTGCTTCGGTAACAAGCGTCTCCACCGTTGCCGCACTGTCTGTTGGCATGGGAGTAGAGGGAGCGGGTATCCCTGTCGGGACGACGATTGCATCAATTGATTCTTCAACATCTTTCACCATGAGCGCGAATGCCACGACAACTACCGCGACGCTGACGATCCAGCCATGCACGTACAACAACGCTTTCACCGGTGCCGACAGGTGGTTGCTTTTGAGTCAGACAGGGCAGTACATCAATGGACTCGGATTGGTAAATGGCGAACTTACGATTTCGCCTATTGGTGCTGGGGGAATTGGAATTGCACAATGGGTTGAAAGCAGTGTCGCATCCCAGCTTGGTGGTGTCACCATGTGCGCTCAATGCGACATGACTTTGTCTACGGGGAGTGCTACCGGGCGAATTGCGATTCTGGCTTGGACCGGCACGGGCGACTCCTTGGGGTCATCGAGAGACCCCGTCAATAGCTGGAGCAGTGGAATTTACACGGCTGGCAACTTTTTCAAGTCGACAAATTTTACCGTCGTAGCCACTGGCTCGGCCTCAATCAGTTCCAGCGGATACACAACCGTCAGTTGCAGTGGAGCGCTCCCATCCAACGTGCAGAACATCGCCGTTATGGTGTGGGGCGGTGGTGGTGGAGGGACCGTGAGCTTTCGGCGTGCCGAATTATTCTCGGGAAGTTCAGCGAGAACGTTCGTTCCTCTTCAGAGGGCCGAAGACCTCGCCCGCTGCGAACGCTTCTACTACAAGACCTTCGCGCTCGGTACGCAGCCTGTCGCAAACGCCGGTGCCGCTGGCTCGAATCGCTTCTACACGAGCTACGCGACGGGTGGCTACGTCACGAACTTCCGCCAGCGAATGCACCGCGTCCCGACGATCACGGTCTACAACACCGGCGACAGCCAAACCGGATCGTTCCGCAACGCCACCGATAGCACGAACCTGACTGCGGTGGCTGGCACGGCGACCGATCACGGCGTGGTCATCGGCTCCGCAGCCGCGACCGCGAACAAAGAGTATCAATTCCACCTCACCGCCGACGCGGAGATTGCTTGATGGCTACGTTTCCTTTTAAGGTCCGCGCGACCGGTTCGCAGAACGTCTACGCCTGCCTTGAAAACGAGTCGGGCCAGTTCTTCGACTTCTCGGACAACACGTTTAAGGCGCTCGGTTCCGCGACGACTCCGTTCGTCTCGATGACGGAGCAGGCCAACAGCGGTGGCAGTGGGAATTCCCACTACTACGCGGCGTTCGACCTGTCGTTGTTGCCGAAGCGACTGACGACTAAGACGTATTGGGCAACCGCCTACGTCCGCGCTGGTGGCTCGCCCGCGCCGTTGACCGATCTGACGATCAACGACCCGACGCCGTTCAACGTGCAGGCTATGGAATTGGGATCGTTCCCGCTGTCGGTCGAGTGCTCGGGAGCGTTCACGACGACCGCCGGAACCACGGCCCGCTTTATCGTCTCGGTGAACCGGAACGGGGTGTACGTGCCCATCGACGACCTTGACGCCTCGGCGGCGGCGACGATCACCGCACGCGAGCACGGGGCCGGATCGGACCTGTTTACCACGAGTTCGACCACGGTCAATTCGTCGGGCTGGTTCTCGGTCTCGCAATCGTCTCCGGGCTACACGACCGACCGCGAGTACCAGCACACGGTCGCCATCACGGTCGGTGGGGAATCCATGTCGTTCGCCGTTCCGTTCCCTGTCTTTGGGTGAGCCATGCGACTCGGCGTCAAGCGACGAATGTACGGCTCCCGTCCGTTCTCGGGCGAGGGGGCGAGTCTGTACCTGGCCTCGGGTGTGACCGATCCGGGGCCGGGCGCGATCGTCTATCGCAACCACCGGATCGACACGCCGCGTTGGCTAGGTACGCTGCGCACCGACAAAACAAACCGTGTGGCCAGCGCCGCGGAACCGACCGACGAAATCACGTACGACGCATCGGCGCTTGCTGGCAAGGTAGTGCGGGTGCAGGTCCGACCGTACCTTGACGACGTTGAGTTGGAGACCATTTCCGGCACAAAGGTCATCACGCTTGACGGATCGGGCGACGACGCGACCGGCGTGGCTGGGGAAATGCTGTTGCTCGATACGGAACTGCGGGACGGCGGCGGGGTCATCATCCGCACGCGGTACACGCCGAGCCTGTCTGGAGTGCAGCCGACATCGTTCGCCGCTGTTCGCACGGCGGGGCCAACATCTCCCGCGAGCGTGACGGCTACGTATAGCGACGGGTTCGTGTTCTACGATTTCGAGTTTACCGCGTTGTCGAGTGCGTCCGCCTACACGTTCAAGATCACCGGCACGGACGGCGTCACGACGACCGACCTTATCACTGGAATCTCGGTGACGGTCGACACGGACGGGCCACCCGCCCCGACTGGGAGCATCGTTGCCGCATGAGTGCCGCGCCCCGCAACAAGTCTCAAGACTCGCCGCTGTCGACGCAGGTCACGCGGTTCGGGGTGTATGTGCGCGATGATTCGGACCCGATGACCGGTGCGGACGAATCGCCCGACTACCGATTCGCGGAACTGTCGCTCGGGTCCGGTGCCGGGCGATTGGACACCGCTCAATTCGAGATCGTGCAACGCGACAAGGGGTTGTCGGATGCGCACACGCCGACCGAATTTTCCCGCAAGGTGGAGATTCGCACGCCGCCGAGAACGAAGGACGAAAAAGACGCTGGTGTGCCCGACACCACAATCTTCCGGGGTGAGTTCGGTATCTGTTCCGTCCAATACAGCGAGACCGGCACGGAGCGACTGAACGCCCGCGCTCGCGTGGAGCAATGGTATTTCGGCGAGCCAATCATCGGCTATCCGGTCGCGAAGTACGACGACCCGGACTACCTGTATCGGACGATGCACGATGATGTGGTGTTCAATCCGGAAATCGACGAGGTCATCGAGGGCAACCGGTCGAACCACTCGGTAACGATCACGACCGACCCGCCGAGTACGGTGGATGATTTTCCCCGACATTACGTGTGGCTTGACCCAGAGTCTTCGCGCACGCTCGCGACGTTTGACGATATTCAGCAAACCAGACAAACATGGTCGTTGCCGCGAGCGGTTATGTCGCTGTGCTGGCTATGCAACCCCTCGGAAACGTACGTCAAGAATCCGGATTACGCGGCGCTGAACCAAACGTGCGACGGTGCGCCAGCGGTGCTCAATGTCCGCATTCCTCGCGGCTTGTATCTCCCGTCGGCTCTCGACCTGCTGTTGAATCCCTTGGGTTTTCTCTGGCGGATCGATTATTCGCAGGTTGTCGACGAAGAAAACACGGAGGACGAAGAATCGCCAGCGTACAAAACGCAAATGCAAATCGTCATTTACAAGCGAGGGGAAGGCCCCGAGAAAACTGTCAAGATGCAGGCGTGGGGCGAAGACAAAGACATTAAGAAAACGAACGTACGAGTGGCCGACACCGAATGGAACATCGCCGATACAGCCAACATCGTGAAGGTCTACGGGGCGCACCTTGAAGTCGAAGGGACGTTTGAGTTGAAGCGGGCGTGGGTTGAGGCGGACGATGCTTTGACGGCGGACGAACTGCGCAAGGGCGAACCCATCGAAGGCGAGGCCGACACGACAAGCCAATACGACGCGAAGCCCCACGTCTGGCGAAAGTGGGTGCTGAACGAGGGGGGCGATTACACTGGGTCGCGGACCGTGGTCAAGCCGATCACCGCTACGTTCGACATCAACACGATTCAGGATGACGACAACGGGACGACGGTTTACCCGTTGGGGCAAAACAACGTTGCCAAGAATCGCAAATTCTGGCCGCCCCTGACGAAAGACCCGGACGGTCGTCGACAGGATTTCTTGGTCGAGTACCTTCAACCCGCGGAGTACGGCGGCACAGACGAATGGATCAACGTTCTGACGCGGGAGAACGGCCATTTCGAAGTTCTCGAACGCGAATGCGGAATCCTGTTTACGGGGATCACGCCGCCGCGCGAGATCGTCGACTTGGGCGAGAATGCTCGCGTGCGGATCACGGCGTGCATCCGTGGCGATCAACGGGTGTCGTACACCACGGCGCAGGCGACGGAGTGCCCGAACGGCAACGATATCGCAATGGTGGTCAACGCGGAGACTCAGTTTTTCAAGCGGCGGCGGATCGACTACGTGGACGAATATTCCGAGAACTGGTCGCGTTTTACCGAGGTTGGATTCCTGCCGACGACGCCAACCGCCGACGAACGCGACGACACCACGGCGATGACGACCTACGCGAACAATCTGCGGGACAACGAATCCGCCGCGCGGCTGTCGGCCTCGATCACGCTGGAAGGGTTCCGCCCCGAGTACAAGCGTGGCGACATCATCACCAAGATCGAAGGCCGCGAAATCAGCTTCGACCAAAACAGCAAAACGGCGCTGAGTCGGCGTTATCTGCAAGTGACCGGGATCACGTACACGCCGACGGAAACGGTGCTGGAGTTGGAGACTTTCGAGACCGTTGCGGGGAGGTCGCGATGACGATTCGACCACGGGCGGACGGGGTGACGCGGCTATCGGCGACGACCGAGATTGCCATCGGCTACACGCAGGAAGCGATTGCCGAGGGTGAGTGGGGCGACGTGAAGTTTATGCGCACGGACGACCTTGATTCACTCACGGAGTCGAACACGACGGTGAGCGCCAAGGCCCTGTGGCGTTCCTTCGACGACAATCGGCAAGTGTTGATGCAACGGTTCAAAGGCGGCTGGGCCATCGTTGGGGGCGAGTGCTGATGATCGGCTGTTGCTGCACCGATGAACCGTGCTGCGCGCAACGGCTGTTTCGCGAGGACGGAAAGAACCTGCCGGAACTGACGTTGACGCTGGAGAGTCGGCAACGGTGGCAGGCGTTCTCGATTCCGGGATGTTCGCCGCTGACGGTTCCGCCGACGACCACGATCACCAGACAAGACATTACGCTGACCTACGCGAACCCGGTGCCGTCTGCGTTCCTGTCGGGGGCCGGGTCCGGATCGTGGGACGAAGCGTTCTTCACGCCCGCGCAAGGATGGTATCTCGGGCCGTCTGTGACGCTTTGGGCGGTGTCTGGCGATCCAGTGTGGACGGGGTCAAAAACCACGATCACCGGCAAGTATTTCTTCCACAAATGCCGGTTGGGGATTTGGTTCGACTCCGACAAGACGATTGCGACCGACACGCCG
>Ga0208723_1000215_pt1 | contig 19321 bp, 32 predicted proteins | sample LakMenEpi31Aug12_FD_150750 | JGI IMG/M metagenome (GOLD analysis project Ga0208723, IMG submission 150750) | Freshwater microbial communities from Lake Mendota, WI - 31AUG2012 deep hole epilimnion (SPAdes) | ecosystem: Environmental > Aquatic > Freshwater > Lake > Epilimnion/Euphotic zone ...
CACATTCACTATACGAGCAAGAGACAGTGTGAATTTTGTCACTGTTGATCGCACATTCAATCTTGCAGTGCGTGTTGAGAACAATCAAACTTTTGCCAATCTCTATGTCAGAGCCTTTCAATCTAAATCCAAAAGATTAGCATGGTATAATTTCATTACAGATGCCACTATCTTTAAACCCGCGGATCTGTATCGATACGGTGACTCAAATTTTGGAGTACAAACAGATCTTCGAGTGTTAATATACGCAGGCATAGAAAGTGTCGCTGCTGTAAAATATGTACAGGCCATGAGCCGTAATCATTATCACAAGCGTTTAAAATTTGGCAATGTTAAAGTAAGTGAAGCCAAAGATCCTGTAACCCAGGAAGTGGTGTACGAAATTGTGTACATTGATGTCATTGATGATTTAGAAAAAGATGGTCGCAGCATCAGCCAAACTGTGAATTTGCCCAATAATATCAACAGCAAGGTATTGATCAGCTATGACAGTATCAGAGTAGACAGTGATATTCCATTTGTCAGCGACAGTGATCATCAAAGAGTATTCCCTAATTCAATCAAGAACATGCGTAAGCAGATACAAGCAGTAGGAGATCGTGATCGAGAGTTTCTACCGCTATGGATGCGCAGCACTCAGACAGAAGCAGCTTTTGAAACCGGATACACAAAGGCGTTGCCGTTGTGCTATTGTATTCCAGGTGCTGCTAAAAATGTTGCTGCGAGAATTAAAGCCAGCGGATTTGACTTCAAAACCATTGACTTTTTAGCAGATCGTTATATAATAGATATTATAGACGGAGAAATAGAGGATAAATACCTTGCATTTCCGCAACGTGGAGAAAAACTACCGTGACAAGCCTTATTAATTTTGCAGCAATAAACGAAAACTTTCCTGTAGCAGGACAGGACAACGACACACAGGTGTTTAGAGATAACTTCGGTACTATCAAAGATAACTTTGAAACTGCCAAAACTGAAATCACTGACCTGCAGGACAACGCAGCCCGCACAGATGAAGACAATGATTTCTTATATAATGTAGTAGGGTCTCTTACTTTACAAGATGCTTATCTACGTAAAAAAGATTACGGGTCTGCTATTGTTGCAGGCACCCAGGATATCAGCTTCAAACAGGCTATGTATCATGTTGTGAAGGTCGGAGCAAACACCAGTTTGTCATTCACAGAATTTCCTACCGGAGCGGTAGATCTTACAGGCCTTGGACAGATTGGCAAAGCCACACTAGAACTGTACGGAGATGGGTCTGCTAGAACCATAACATTCACAACCACAGGCGGTACCGTGATTAAAAAGTCTCCAGGATTCCCAGGGTCAGTAACAGTTACATCTGATACAAACCCAGTGATCATCGAAGTTTGGCAACACAGTGCTACTGTAATTTGGATGAATTATTTAGGATTATACAGCTAATGTTCCATCCCCTGAGCGGCGATCTGTCAGAGTATAAAGATCAAGATATTGAAAATCGCCTCATCGAATTGAATAAAAAATATCATGCTGCCGCAAGAATGGGCAGTAGAGATCTCTTGACACAGCTATCTACTTTTGTTACAATATATAGAGAAGAACTCGCAAAGAGACATGCTCAAAAATTGAAACAGGCAGATGGTGATTTAGGTCAATTGATTAATGTGGACTAATACAACTCAACAACTTATCCAAGGTGTAATGCAGCATGGTCCAGACATACTGGAACATTGTCAGACCTCTGATGATCTTTCACAGTATGTGAACAGATTGCATCAAGAGCATTTAAACTATCCAATTCCTCCCAATGGCGTAGACTGCACTGAATGGTTCATTCCCAAAGAATATCAATGCATGGACATAGAAGAATTTTTAGTAAGTCAGTGTCCAAAACAGAATTATGATAGATTAATACAAGAACTTGATCTATATAGGAAACACGATCTGCTGCCTGTACTGAGAGCAATGAAATATATGGTAGATACATTAAGAAACAACCGGATAGTATGGGGAGTAGGTAGAGGCAGTTCTGTAGCCAGTTATGTGCTATTCATAATTGGCGTACATAAAATAGACAGTGTTAAATACAAGCTACCGATTAACGAATTCTTTAAAGGAGAATAAAATGGGAAGAACTTATACCTCTATGAGAGGCAAAGAAATTGACATGGAAAAGATGAGCTTGAGATTTGAAAAAACTCCAGCTGTAGGTAATATGAAAGTCAACGCTCGCGGTGACGAAATCGGCGAGGGCGGCAGAGTAGTACGCACACGCGAACAAGTGTTAGCAGATTACTATGCACAGAATCCCAATGCCTTACATGAAGAAGTAGCTGCTCGCAGCAACAAGAAATAAGGTAACTATGTTTAATTTCGAAGCACGACACATAAAAGTTCGTCCTTTGTCAAAGGACCTTCTTGTCATTGGAATGGACATGGGCGAAATGAAAACCGCAGGTGGCATTGTTATCCAAAGCGATGACGGTAAGGCACACGGTGTTAAACCTCGATGGGCACAGGTCTATAAGGTTGGAACTGAATGCGAGATCAATGTTAAACCGGGTCAGTGGATTTTAATTGAACACGGTCGCTGGACTCGTAAGATCAAAATCAACGACGGTGACGGCGAGAAAGAATTTCAAAAAGTTGAAATAAAGGCTGTTATAGCAATTGCCGACGAAAGACCTAATGACTTCTATATTGGGCAAGAGTTTTCAAACGGATCAAGTATGAATATTAATCCTGAAGACTTTATGCCGGGTAACATGTCTAAGATCAGCTAATGGGTTTTAAGAAAAACTGGGAAGTGGGTGATATCACTTCCCAGGTACACAGTCTTGCCAGAGAAATCTCTAGTCCGTACAACGACGGATTCACCCAATGGAATTGCAAGCAAGACCTCTATCAGATCAAACAACTTGTAGATCAAGCACTGTCTAAGTCTCCACATTTCGGAGAATTGGAACAGCAGTGGTTGACAGAACAAGAAAAAAAGCACATAATTAAGATACTAAAATCTTAAGAGGTGTGTATGACTAATCCGTTTCGGGATCAAGAAAAATTTATGCGGGCCTGCGATCAAGCAGTAGACTCCGCAAACACAGATCAATTCAACATGTATCTTGGATTGATTGAAGAAGAAGCCGAAGAACTCAATCAAGCTATCATCAACAAGGATCGTGTAGAAATTCTAGATGCGCTCGTTGACATGCTGGTTGTGACCATAGGTGCTATTCACTCAGCCGGATTTGATGCTGAAGGTGCATGGAAAGAAGTTATGAGTACAAACTTTGCCAAGATTGATAAAAAGACCGGTAAAGTAATCAAACGTGAAGATGGCAAAGTGCTCAAGCCTGACGGATGGACTCCGCCTAATTTAAAACCGTTTTTGAGTAGAAAATGAAAACCGGATTTACCTGCTCAACGTTTGACCTGTTTCACGCAGGTCACATTATGATGCTCAAAGAAGCAAAAACACAATGCGATCATTTGATTGTAGGGTTACAAACTGATCCTACTATTGATCGGCCCGGTATTAAAAACAAACCAGTTCAAAGTGTGTTTGAACGCTACGAACAACTCAAGGCCTGTAAGTACATTGACGAAATCCTTGTCTATGAAACAGAAGACGACCTTGTAAACATCTTGCTTTCTTATCCTATTAATGTTAGAATACTAGGACAGGAATATGAAAACGAAGATTTCACAGGACGACGGGAATGTGTAGATCGCAGAATTGAATTTTATTTCAATAAACGTGAACATAACTTTTCAACCAGTGAACTACGACAACGTGTAATTGCTGCCGAAATTAATAAAGGACTAACTAATGGAAGTTCAACCTAAAGATACAAGTCGGGGACATTTTTATGTCAGCATTGTAAAGAGTGCTGTTCGCATTGTAGCGGGTGGCTGTTTGATCACAGGCAATTTGCTAATGGCAGGTGTTTGTTTTATAATGGCAGAAGTATTAGGCATCATCGAGGAGCTGGTATGAGGAATATTGCATTAGTCGATGCGGTAATCGCATTGCACGACATCGCACGAACTGTTGCTGAAGAAGTCGGACAGGGACAACTGCACGACGACATACGTAAGTGTGCTGATCGGTTACATGAGTTCTCGCTTATCGACAGTAAAAATAGTACAATAACACAAGACATTATCACAAAGGCAAAAGAATGAAAGAACTATGGGTTGAGAAGTACCGTCCTAAAAAGATGGAAGGGTATGTATGGCGCGATTCTGCGCAACGGAAACAGGTCGAAACATGGATTAAAGAAAAAAGTATTCCGCATCTGCTGTTGAGTGGTCCGCCAGGTATTGGTAAAACCACTATGGCTAAAATTTTAGTTAACGAAATTGAAATTGAAGATGCTGATGTACTAGAAGTAAACGCCAGTCGAGAAACAGGTATTGATTTCATCCGTAACAAGATAGTTCCATTTATCAGCAGTATTGCTTGGGGTTCATTCAAGGTAGTACTGTTAGATGAAGCAGATCGTCTGAGTCCGCAGGCACAGGATTCTTTGAAAGGTATCATAGAAGAATATTCAAACTACGCTAGATTTGTTCTAACCTGTAATAACCCTAATATGATTGTGCCCGCTCTGCACAGTCGCTGCCAGCAATGGCATTTCTCAAAACTTGATCAAACAGAGTTTACCGCTAGAGCAGCTACAGTGTTAGTTGAAGAAAACATTGAATTTGATTTAGAGACATTAGATATGTATGTGTCGACTACATATCCGGATCTGCGTAAATGTTTGAATCTACTGCAACAGAATACCAACGATGCAAAACTACATAGTGCTACTAAGGAAGATGCAGGATCTGCGGAGTGGAAATTTGACATGGTAGAGCTGTTCAGAGCAGGCAAAATACAAGAAGCACGTAAGATGCTATGTGGCAAGCTACGTTCAGAAGAGATGCAAGAAGTGTATGTGTGGCTCTACAACCATTTAGATATCTTTGGCTCAGAAGAAAATCAAGACAAAGCTCTGCATGTCATCAAGCAGGCTCTAGTAGATCACACATTGATTATTGATCCAGAAATTAATTTAGCATCTACTCTGGTGAAATTATCAAAGATTAATGCCGGATAAAAAATCTAATCTTGCCAAAGGCAGAAATAGTTTTGATGCTGAAATAGACGGCACACTGATACCGTTCTTTAATAGGAACGTATCAGAGTATCCCACAGAAGCAGGCGGTGTTAAGTTTGATCTAGTTCCTGTTACCAAACAAAAAGATCTAATGATCAATCATGCTAGGATGTATGCCCAGCAAGAATACGATCGTATCATGGAATTAGTCGCTGTGTTGGAAGGGCAAGCACAGGCTATTAAACGTAGATTAGAAATCACAGACGCTGTTCACGCTGCGGTATATCAGTTTCAACCAGTAATGGGCAACGTCTATTGGTTGGCGTGGGACAAAAGAAAGCAGCACACATTATTAACTCAGAATGGGCCCAACGATTGGTCCAGCAGTGCTCCGGAAGATTATGAATACCAAGCTCAGGTAAAGTATATGGGCGACCACACCTGGATGGAAATCATCGATGAATCCTAAGTATTGGATTATAAAACAGATTTTAGATCGCAAAGGTCCGGGATTTTGTTTAGAAAAATGGGGGACCAGTACTTTACATCTTAGCACAGGCCAAGAACACGGCTGTCACCATTGCGGTCCTGTAAAAATCGATCCTTCCGAATTAGAAAACCCAGCAGCGTTATTTAATCACAGCCATAAACAAACAGTTCGACAAGAAATGTTAGATGGCAAGATTCCACAAGAGTGTTCTTATTGTCATTTGTCAACAGGCATTCAGGATAGGATCATACAAAGTGGTTACACCTATAATTGGTTTAATCCGCATGCTAATTCAACCGTAAGTCATCCCCGATCATTAGAGGTTAGTTTTTCTACAGTGTGCAATCTTGCGTGTTCTTATTGCGGACCAACATTCAGTAGTAAGTGGCAATCAGAGATAGAAGTACAAGGGGAATATCCCAACGGCTATAATAAAATACATATTAAGCCTATATTAGAAAGAGAACACAATCCGTATACAGAAGCGTTTTGGAAATACTGGAAAATTATTCATCCTAGTCTTAAACAACTTAGAATTACCGGAGGCGAGCCGCTGTTAAGTAAACATACGTTTACACTGATAGAAGAGGCTAAAAATATTCCGTTAACTATTAACACTAATTTAGCAGTTGATGATCACTTCATTGATAGATTCATTGACACTATACGGCATAAAAGAAATATCACAGTTGCGACCAGTGGAGAGGCACAAGGAAGTAAAGCTGAATATTCGAGACACGGTCTTAAGTATAATCAATTCTTACGTAACCTTGCAAGGTTAAAAGAAGAATGCCCGCATGTAAAGTTACATATTATGAGCACCTATAATGTTCTATGTGTCAGCAGCTTTACTGATTTTTTAAAAGATGCAAAACAAGTTGATAATAAAATCTCGTTACATGTATCAAGACTAACACAGCCTAGCTTTCTTACACACAAATTAATAACAGATTATAAAAAAGAAAGTTTAGAATATATTAAAAAAAACTTTTCAACAAACACCGTAAAAAGATTCGAGAATGTATTTTTTGATGATACATATACTGATATGGTAAGTGAAAGAGATAAATTTAAATCATTTATCGCAGAATACGATAAACGAAGAGGATTAGATTTTTCAACAGTATTTCCAGAATATAAATTTTTAATTGAGTAAAATTATGACAGCTAGATATATGCTTGTGAGTTATGTTCAAAAGCCAAACGGTAAATGGGATGAGCTAACTGAATTTAGAAATAATGTTAGAATGAAACACCTTCAGACTGCAAAGGTCGTTTTAGATTTTAAAGAGAAAAAATGTGTCAAGAATGGTCTTAATCCGGAAGCCGGATTTGACGATATGTTAGAATTTTATAAAAGAGTACTAGGGGATCAACTGACCCCCTACCTCCCTAAAGATTAATCGTCGCCGTAGATTGCTAATATCTCCTTAACAGCTTCGTGACGTTCAACATCCTGCACATCAAATTTTACTAGATCCACATATCTGTGGCCCTGGAAGTTATTATACAATCCCAAAAATTCTAGTAAGCCATTGTTGCTAGGACGATCAGCCTGTTGTAGGTCTCCTGTAACTACCATCTTGCTGTTCTGTCCTAATCGTGTCAGCAGCATCTTCATCTGACTAGGTGTAGCATTCTGCATCTCATCAGCTACAACCACTGCGTTTTTAAAAGTTCTACCTCGCATATATGCCAAAGGACTGGTTTCTATCACTCCTTCTTTGATAAAATTTTCTATCTCTCTGGCGTTGAAATTTTCTGCGATTACATCAAATATTGGCTTGGTCCAAGGGGCCATTTTTTCATTTAGGTCCCCGGGCAAGAATCCGTGTTCTTCATCAACACTCACAGCAGGTCGAGTAATTATGATTTTATCTGCAGATCCGTACTTGAGTTGATCTATAGCCCACTGAACCGCCAGCATGGTTTTACCCGTACCGGCTGGACCGATAGCGAATACAATCATTTTATTGGGATCGTTTAGTTTAAGTAGATAAGTCTCTTGGCTTAGACTCTTGGGATAAATCTGTACTCTTCTGCGTTTTTCATTTAACCTATGATCAATATTTATTACGTTAGTTGGGAATCGTGGATCATATTGCTCTTTTTGCTGAACTTGCGCTCTTTTTCGCTTCATATAAGGTTAGCCCTCCTGTAAGTGTTAGGCACGGACCTCAAACCGTAGTGTCCGTGTCCGAACACATGTGTATTTAACCCCTGGCTCTAAAAGTTATGTGTTATGTTTGTATTTTGACGATAAATACAAAGGGAGATAATATGGCAGACATTAAAGATATCATCAGCAATATTGAACAGATCTACGGGTCTAACAACAGTCTACAACTGCTCAAAGACTTTGAGCGTGTGTTGGACGAATTAGATGTGTATGTGTTTGATAGTTGGATCGACGGCGAGCTTGTAGAAGGACCAAAAGAAAGCAGATACTATGTGGAATGCACATTTATGTGGCCACAAGATCAGCTTCCGGAACCTGCAGGCGGAAAAAGACTGCTGGAATACGGCTGTAGGGTACAGGTAGCAGAAAGTAAAATCGCCACAGTTCGAAAGATTAAAACTCCCGATGATATACGACCCGGCACACGCAAGGGTAAAATTGATCACAAAGATATATGGATGATCAAGATCAGCATGCCTAAGAAACTGATGAGCGACATCAACAGAGGCTACACAGAATTAGATAAAAACAAGATTGAAGACATCGTTAATGCTAATATCATTAATGGGTCGATTGATCCAGCAGAACAACAAGCACAGGATATGGCAAATGCACAACCAGCAGAACAACCAGCAGCTTAACGAAGGGCTAAGAGCCACTGACCTAAAAGAGATGGTCCACGATGTATTTGAAGTTGATTCATTTAGATCTAAGATGGGTGAAGATCAAGATGTCTGCGTGGTCAGTTTTAAAGTCAAAGATAGATCTCCTGCAAAGGATCTCATGGAGTTCATCGAAAAGGGCTATGAGTTTGTACTAGATGCAGATGTCAGCAGTGGTGAGGACAACAACGGCGAATATTCTGTATTTGTGGAAATCAGTAGAACACCTAAACTGGCTGAACACATCCAGGAACTAACCTATGGTGTTAAGAGACTCACCGGACTAGATGACTTTAAATTCAAATACTACAAACAAACTCATGTGCATGAAGCCAACACAGACAACCTCAAGGCCAAGATTCCCTCAAGTGTTAATGAATACAAAGAGTTTGTAAATCGAAACAGAACTGAGGATGTGAAAAAGTTCTTCAGCAAGACATTGATGGATGATCTTAGTCTTGACGGCAATGTGATAACTATAGTTAAGCCGTTCGGTTCTCAAGTGCGATTAGAAATCGTTAAAGACGGCAACACAGAATCTATCTTAGAAGGCATCACAGATGGATACAGTGTAGATCAAGCAGCTACCAGCGAAGCATTTTGGCTCACAAAGGTGCTAGGAGACTACACTATAAACAAAGTAGGTGACACATTCGTGTTCAACAACGGCGAACGTTCGATGTTATTAAAAAGGATCTGATAATGAGCTTTACATTTGATTTTACCAAAGCGCAGCTAAAAGAAATGCTGCCAAAGAACCCATATCTACAGAACTGGTATGATGCACTAGATGCCATACTCCCAGAATATGATATCAATACACCGCAACGTGTAGCGGCCTTCTTGGCACAGTGCGCTCACGAAAGTGGTGGATTCGTGTTCCTTAAAGAAAATTTAAACTATAAAGCGGCCAGTCTTAGAAAAGTATTTCCTAAATACTTCCCAGACGATGCTATCGCAGCCGCATACGCCAATAAGCCTGAAAAAATTGCCAACAGAGTCTATGCTAATCGTATGGGCAATGGTCCAGAAGAGTCGGGAGATGGTTGGACTTACTGTGGTCGTGGACTGATTCAGTTGACTGGTAAAGACAATTACACATTCTTTGCGGCCAGCATAGATGTGCCTGTAGAAGAAGCATCAGAATATCTGCAGACCTTTGAAGGCGCTGTACAGAGTGCTTGCTTCTTCTGGGATCAAAACAATCTCAATCAATGGGCAGACAAGGGTGATATTCTCACACTAACCAAACGCATCAACGGTGGAACCATCGGTCTAGAAGATCGTATTAAACATTACGAACATGCTCTGCATATTTTTGGAGCACACTAACGATGTGGCAGATTCATTGGGTGCTGTCGTTAATTCCAGATAGTTTCTTCCTTTGGATCACTTATCTATTGATTGCTGTTGGTGTTGGACTGTATGTGGCCAGCAAGTTAGTTACATGGATTCCGCTGATTTCTCAATACAAGTTACCTGCAGAACTGATCGGAGTGGTATTATTAGTAGCAGGCAGTTATTTGTTCGGAAGCCATGGAACAGAAATGGCTTGGCGCGAACGTGTTAAAGAATTAGAAGCCAAAGTTAAGGTTGCTGAAGAAAAAAGTCAGCAAGTTAATACAGTGATACAAACTAAAATTGTAGAAAAAATCAAAATAGTTAAGGAAAATGTCTATGTCAACAGAGAAATTATCAAAGAAGTTGCGGGCAAGCAGCTTGATGCTCAGTGTACTTTGCCTAGGTCTACTATCAGCCTGCACGACAGCGCCAGTCGTAATGAAGTTCCCCAGCGTGCCGAGTCAACTGATGGAACCCCCAGCGGAGTTGAAGCCAGTCGTCTCCTCGACAGAGTCGTCGAAAACTACGGAGCCTGCCACGAAAACGCAGAAAAATTAAAGATGTGGCAAGAATGGTACAAGGAACAGAAGAAAATCTTCGAATCAGTTAAATAATACAGCAGACAAATAGGAGCGAAAACTATGTCAGAAGAAGTAAAAAGCGAAAGCGAAAAGAAAAAAGAAGATTGGATGCAGAGCAAATGGCGTCCAGCCATGGGGTGGATGTACATGTTGGTATGTACCATGGATATGATCGTATTTCCAATCTTGTGGAGCCTACTACAAACTTCTACAGGCACAGCTATCACACAATGGAATCCGCTAACACTACAAGGTGCTGGTCTATTCCACATTGCAATGGGTGCAGTTTTAGGTATTGCGGCATTTGGTCGTACACAAGAAAAACTAGGAGGAGCTAACAATGGAGGACTTAACACCGCCACAAATTCCAGTCCAGCGTTTAGTCCAGCACCAGCTGCAGGAGGCTTTGGTAGCAGTGCAACAACTGGAGCAGGATCGTTTGGATCGCCAGTGCCGTCAACAGGCTTTGGCGGAAGCAGCTTTGGAAGCTCATCTAAGCCGGCTACAGCAGTAAGCAGTTCAGGCAAACCTATGCCTGCTCAGCCAGAGCAACCGGAAATTTAAAAGGAGATTTTACATGTTAGATATATTATTATGGGTAGCAGTAGGTGCATTTGTAGGGTGGAATTTTCCACAACCTTTCTGGGCAAAAGCTATACAAGAAAAAGTTCAAGCCATGTTAGCTAAAAAGGAAAAATAAAATGAAATTATTAGCCACAGCAATTTTTGCAGGTATGTTAGCATTTGGTACAGCAGCCTGCGCAAAAGAAGAACCAAAGAAATCAACAGCTACAACACCTGCGGCGGCTCCGGCAGCACCAGCAGCAACTGCCAAAGCAGACACACCAAAGACCAAAAAAGTCTGTGTTGATGTTCAAGGCAAAGATGGCAAGCCAGTGATTGATCCTAAAACTAAAAAACCAAAACAAAACTGCAAGGATGTTAAGGTGCGTGAAAAACACGAAGGTACAGCAGTTCCTGAAAAGAAAAAATAAAGCTCAGTAAATTTCTAATTAAATAAAAGGACTGCTTGACACAGTCCTTTTTTTATCATATACTATATACATGGACTACTACGCAACCTTAGGAATACAAAGAAACGCCAGCGATGCCGAAATAAAAAAGGCATATCGAAGCATGGCCATGAAATATCACCCGGATCGAGGAGGTGATGAAAAGAAATTCAAAGAAATTTCTCAGGCATACGAATATCTCAGCGATCCCCAGAAAAAACAAATCATAGACCTCGGAGGTGATCCCAATGCACAACAAGGTGCAGGAGGATTTGGTCAGAGCCCATTTGAGTTCCATTTCAACTCAGGAAATATGAATGACATATTTGGTAATTTTGGGTTTGGTGGGTTTGGTCGACAGCCGCAGCGCAGAAATAGATCACTCAACGTTAATGTAGAAATTACATTAGAAGATGTGCTTAATGGCAAGGATTTCACTGCGGAAGTTTCTATACCCGGCAGAAACAAAATGATCAACATTCAGATACCCCCGGGCATAGAACACGGTCAGCAGATTAGATATGAAGGAATGGGCGACGATTCGATACCCGGTCTTAAGCCAGGAGATCTGTTAGTAAACATCGTGGTCAGAGAACACGGTCGATATCGTCGTGAAGGCACATCGTTGATTATAGAGCGAGAAGTAAATGTATGGGACGCCATACTAGGCGCCAGCATTGATATTCAGACATTAGACAATAAAACACTATCCATAAAATTACCGCCGGGTACACAGCCAGACACAGTACTCAGCTGCAAAGGTGAAGGCTTGCCTAACATGCGCACACGGCAGCGAGGTAATATGTTAATACGGATAAAAGTATCAATACCAAAGATACTAAATCCTGAACAAATTAATTTAATACAACAGATCAAACAAGGAAATATCTAATGATTGAACCCAGCAAGAGTCTACAAGAAATCTTTGAAAAATCTATAGAGATGGCCAAGACTCTCAACCATGAATACATAACCATTGAACACATCATATATGGCATCATGGAGGATGAAGATTCTTATAAACTGTTAGAAAGTTTTGGCGCTGATGCTAAATTCGTCAAAACAAATATCGAACACTATTTAAAAAACAATCTCAACGATATTAAAACCACTAACGCTAATGCGAAACCAAAAAAGACCAACAGTGTTGAGCGGGTGTTGAATCGCTGCTTTACACAAGTGCTGTTTAGTGGCAGACAGCGTATGGAAATTGCAGATATCATTATCAGTGTGCTGTCAGAGAAAAACAGTTTCGGTTACTACTTTCTTACCAAAGCTGGAGTGACTAAAGAAAAATTTGTAAAATATTTCCAAGAAAATGTACAGGTAACTGAAGACGCAGAAGTAGAAACCCGCATAGTCAACACCACCCAGATAGATCGCATACTGAATCAATTCTGTACTAATCTCAGCCTCAAGGCCAAGCAGCGAAAACTTGATCCTGTAATAGGTCGTGATGATGAGATAGAAAAAATACAGTTGGTGCTGGCTCGTCGTAACAAAGCCAACGTATTAATGGTAGGTGATCCCGGAGTAGGTAAAACTGCCATTGCCGAAGGCATTGCCCGCAAGATCCACGAGGGCAAGGTACCGAAATTTATCAAAGACCATCAAGTCTACACCCTAGACATCAGTGCCCTACTTGCAGGATCTAAGTATCGTGGTGACTTTGAAGAACGAGTCAAAGCTGTATTGGCTGCGTTAGAAAAGAAAGGCAAGATCATCTTGTTCATTGATGAAGCACATATGATGAACGGTGCAGGTGCTGCTAATGGAAGTTCAAACGACATGGCTAACATGTTGAAACCTATACTTACCAAGGGTGTTCTCAAGCTGATAGCATCTACCACATGGGAAGAATATCGTAAGCACTTCGAAAGCGATCGTGCGTTGATGAGACGATTCCAGCGTGTGACCATTGAGGAACCGGCACCAGACATGGCAGTGAAGATCCTTAAAGGTCTAAAGAAATACTACGAATCTCATCATAATGTTAAAATCAGCGATGCAGCCATCGAGCAAGCAGTTAAACTCAGCGTTAAGTACATGGCAGATAAAAAACTGCCTGACAAGGCCATCGACATCATTGACTGCGCCTGCGCTAGATATAAACTAAAAGATGACGAGGGCATGGAAGGAGTAGCACAGATCGTTGACATAGAACAGGTCACCTATGAACTCAGCAAGATGATCAACATGCCTTTGGAAACAGTAGCTCAGAAAGAAAGTAAGAATCTTGCTGACCTTGACACACAAATGAAAGGTGTGGTTTACGGACAAGACGGTGCTGTAGATACATTGTTAGATAAAATCTTTGTAAGTCAAGCTGGCATGAAGGCACCTAACAAGCCCATTGGATCGTTTCTATTCCTTGGACCTACCGGTTGCGGCAAAACAGAAACTGCTAAACAATTGTCAGATAAGATGGGCATGCAACTAATACGTTTTGATATGGGCGAGTATCAGGAAAAGCACTCTGTGGCAAGATTGATCGGTGCTCCGCCGGGCTATGTAGGCTACGAAGATAATGCCGGTATGTTGATTACCAAGTTACAAGAAACACCTAATGCTATCTTACTGTTAGACGAAGTCGAAAAAGCTCATCCAGATGTTATGAATATTCTTCTAGCATTCATGGACAACGGTTTTATTACAGGATCCAATGGTAAAGTAGCTGATGGTCGCAACACCATACTGATTATGACCAGTAATCTTGGAGCAGCAGACAATGAACTCAACACTATCGGGTTTGGTGAGCTGGAACGAAATGGCGAAGATGACAAAGCTATTAAGAAACATTTCAGTCCAGAATTCCGTAATAGACTAGATGCTGTGATCAAGTTCTCAAAACTCAGCGGCGACACTGTTATCCAGATCGTTAAAAAGTTTGTAGCTGATCTCAATAGTCAATTAAAAGACAAAGGCATAGAGATTGTAGTCAATGCCAAAGCCACACGTTGGTTAGCTGATCGAGGCTACGACAAGAAGATGGGAGCAAGACCGTTGGCAAGGATCATCGACAACGAGATCAAGAGCCCACTGAGTCGTAGAGTGTTGTTTGGTGATCTAGTAAACGGTGGCAGAGTGACTGTTGATATAGTTGATGACAAACTAGATTTTACTGTTGTAGAAATTCCTAAACCGCTGACTAAGGAAGAAAGAAAAGCTCTTAGAGCGCAAAAACTTGCAGAAGCTGCTAAGGTAGAAGATAATGTTATCGCAGAAGACCAAACTAACGAATCGTAAGTTCTACGGTAAATGGTTGTACAAAGTCAGTCTGTCGTTGGACGGCTGTGTGATGTTACGAACATATGCTGTAGAAGACATTCCAGAAATGCTAAATCATTACAACGAAGATAAATCTGCATATTTTGTAAGTTACCGTAAAGCCGTGGCTAACAAAGAGGCTATTATTAATCTCTGTGAGTTTTTAGCAGCATACGACAAAGACACGTATTCTCTTAGAATTGAACGCAGCCGACTAGACATCTATACAAATGATGTAGATTTTTATGAAACATTATCTATACAGTGTCAACTAGAATTAGTACATCGATTTCAACCTAGTGCAGCGAATGTAGAAATTCTTAAAGATTCACAGAACTCTATTACTGTAGATAAGCTACCCAAAGGCAAATATCAGTATCGTGTGTATCTATTGCCTCACAAAATGTCTAAAGATCGTGAAGGCAAACAGAGGTACTTGAACTGGTTGAAATCTCAGTCCCCTAGAATAACCTGTACTCCTGCTATCGAACGTTGGTTTTTAGTCACAGATTGGAATTGGGACCGTAGATATGTATTGGTTGAAGACGAATCCACACTATTAATGATGAAACTGCGTGGTGCTGACGTTGTGGGTAGAGTATATAACTTTATAGTATGCGATAAATAGTTGATGAGCAGAGAAACCATAGTATTATTATCAAATATTACCGACGACAGTCAGCCCTCTACATGGCAGTACGGCGAAAAACACATAGGTGCAGGCTACTACAAAAACGGTAACGGTGTGCATACTATGACCTTTGAACTGAATAATTTCAAGGGCAGTATCAAAGTACAGGCCACTCTAGACCTAAATCCTGGCATTAACGACTGGTTTGATGTGGTTCTTGACAGCTCAGACACTGTGTTAACTGCTATAGACAGCACACCTGTCACTTCCAACGCTGCCTGCACATTTACTGGTAAATTTGTGTTTATACGTGTGGCTTATCAGTTGGAACAGGGCACAATCACCGAAATCCGATATAATCACTAAACTGTTTGAGACGATAAATATAGTATGACCTCCCGAGGAATACTATGAGAGACTTGTTATCTAAGTTAGACGCTATCGTAAGCGAAACAGAATTAAAAAATCCTGAAGACCTTCAGGCTAAACGCAAAGCCCTTCAGGATTTGCAAATGGATCCCGTTGCTTCTCAAGATCCAGAAATCAAACAAGCAATTATACAGCGCAAATCCGATCTTGAAAAAGAGGCCAAAGCCAAAGGATTTTCAGAATCTTTTGAAATTGGAGACGAGTTTGGCATTAGTTTTTCCGAAGATCACGAAATTTCTACCACAATCATAGACATTCTAGAAGATGGTATTGTGATTGAACTAGATGATGCTGCAATGGAAATGTTGACCAACGAAGGACTGACCTTTTTAGAAGGTGAAATAGTTACCGAAGAAAAACAAAAAGGTGTTGATGGCAAGGCCTGCTGGAAAGGTTACAAGCGCATGGGCACTAAACAGAAAGGTGGCAAGACCGTAGACAACTGTGTTAAAGTAGGTGAATCTTTAGACATATCCGAAAAAGCACCTCCAGGGGATAAAGCAGAACGCATGGTCAGGCACATCAAGAAAGGGTATGCCGACGATGGCCAACTGACCAAGAAAGAAAAAGGTATTGCTTATGCCACAGCATGGAAGCAACACAACAAAGAAAAGAATGAAGACCATGGTCCAGAAAATCCAGAAGCTCCCGTAAACTACGGTGAATATGACCGTGAAGGCGATATGGCCAAAGATCAATTACGTACTATCGATGATGCCGCTGAAGAACTATATTCGATACTTGATGCCAACGAAAATCTTCCAGAATGGGTTCAGAAAAAAATAACTCTAGCTGTAGACTATATCGACACTGCTCGCGACTATATGAAGTCCAATAAGTATGCCGAAGATATTCAAACTGACGAAGCAGAGTATCAAGGACGTAAAGTACAGCTAGGCAAAAAAATGGCCGGCGATGTTAAGAAGTCAAAAGTATATGTAAAGAATCCGCAAGGCCGTGTTGTCAAAGTAAATTTTGGCGACAAGAAGATGCGCATTAAAAAATCCAATCCAGCACGTAGAAAATCATTCCGTGCTAGACATAATTGTGCTAATCCGGGACCTCGTCATAAAGCCAGATACTGGTCTTGTAGGAGCTGGTAATGCTGTTAAGAGAAATGTTTTCGCCTATTGGCGCACCCAAAGACGACCAGCAAGAAATTGATTACTTAGACGATCTAAAATTTTTCATCGACAACGATTCAAAAATGTTAGATCAATATTTCTTTCCTGCTGTGAAACGCCATCGTGAACACCGCGGCAATCCCAATGTATTCAAAGTTTATATCCGCCCACTAGAACAATGCATGAGTCACTATTGTGATCAATTCGACATAGACGATGCAGATAAGAAATTCCCCAAAGATAAACTCATAGACTTAGCCAAACGCATTGCTGAAGAGCAAGAACGTCACATTGAAAAAGGCGACTACGACTGATGCTGTTAAAACAACTGTTCGAAGACGGAACCAAGCATGTGACATTCTGTTTTGGCAGAATGAATCCTCCTACGATTGGTCACAAGCAGGTATTAGATACTATGAAAAGCCAAGGTGGCGAAATGAAGATTTTTGTCAGTCAAAGTCAAGACAAAAAGAAAAATCCCCTGGACTATGTGACTAAGATCAAATTCATTAAGGAAATGTTTCCTCAGTACGCCAAGGATGTAGTAGACAATGCAGGACTAAACACCATTGGTAAAGTAGCCAGCTATCTGCACGAACAGGGATACAACGCTGTGACATTTGTAGCAGGGTCGGATCGTTTAGAAGATATGAAAAGTCTTCTTACACAGTACAACGGTGTAGAAGGCAAAGCACACGGGTTCTATAAATTTGATGTTATTGATTTTGCCAGCAGTGGAGACCGTGAAGACGGAGCCGAAGGTGTAGCAGGTGTCAGTGCCAGCGGTGCAAGAGCAGCCGCTGCGAATAATGATTTCGAAGGATTTCAAGAAGCCACTGGCGCAGGAGAGTTGGCCAAACCGTTGTTCACTGCTGTGAGAAATGGTATGGGCATTAAGGAAGAAGTAGAAGAAGGGTGGAAAAGTAAAATTGCAGGTGCTGCATTAGCAGGTGCTGCTGCACTAGGTGGCGGTGGGGCTTACGCTCAAAGTTCAGGCGAAGACTTTCTTCCAGATATTGTTGCACACGTTACGTTTAAAGTTGACGGTAAAGAAATAACCAAAGATATTAATTTAGGAACAACATATAAGTCTCCAGGAGAAGCTTCAGAAGCTCTTGAAAAGTTTTTAAAATCTAAAGGTATAAAATATTACAATTTTAATCTTGAACGTGTAAAACCTAAAGACAATGACTATTTAGATAAAACTCCTGCTAAGAATTCACCAGACCTAAGTAATTTTAGTACATCGTATCTGCAAAAAGTTGCAGCAGGCGAGCATCCGAGACCTATGGTCGATAAAGACGATGCTAAAAAAGAATTAGCTAAAAGACGTAATGAAAGTGTTTCAGAAGCACCTATCGAGATGGATCCAGCAGATCCAATGGATCCAATGATTCACAGTCATGATAAAGCCAATCCTGCTAAATTAAAGTATCGCATGCTACGTGCGGCCGGACAACTAAAAGATCTAGCCAGTCGAGCTGAGAATGCCAGTCCGGGCGAGTGGCAACTAATGGCTCGTCAGTTTGACGAACTAAAAATGAATATGGAACAGATTCGCCACGCTCTAGAAGAACTAGGTAAAATAAAAAGCAAAGGTGGCATTAGGTCAAGAGGTATCACTGTATGAGAGCAAAAGATTTTGTACCGCCTAGTAAACCTCGTAATTTTGTAGCCAAGAATCAAAAGACTGCAGGTGCTGGCGCACACAAAGATAAAAAACGTGCAGAGAAACAAGGCAATGTCAAGCACAAGCAGAAACAGTTTGAAGAAGATGTAGAGCAAGATACTAATTCAAAATAAAAAATATCATGGACGAATTAGACGAAATTAAAAAACTTGCAGGTATTAACGAATTTCGAGGCTATCAGCCGTATGGTGGCAGCAACATAAGTATTACCGGAAATGAAAAAGGTGAACTTATGAAAAAACATAATATTAAACCAGGCACTGATGAATGGTTTCAACTGTGGTTTAGTAAACCATACTTAACTGGTGAAAAACCTGTAGGAAAGTAAAAATGGTCGAGATAACAGAATCAGCAAAATCTAAAATAATGGATCTATTGCTAGAAGAGAATAATCCCAAGCTGGCATTACGCACATTTGTACAAGGTGGCGGGTGCAGTGGTTTCAGCTATGGCTTTACCTTCGACGAAACAAAGAACGAAGACGATTTTGAATTTCCTATCAACGAACAATACAATGTGTTTGTCGATGCAATGAGTATGCAGTATCTACAAGGTGCTGTTATTGATTACAAAGAAGAAGCAATGGGCAGTCAGTTTGTTATTACTAATCCTAATGCACAATCAACCTGCGGCTGCGGCAGTAGCTTTTCAGTATGAACCCAAACAATTACCCAGTATATCCAGAGGACGACGGTTATGACACTCCAAAGAACCCTTACAGCCCTGTGTAATAAATTTATCACAGGTTTAGCAATTTATGGCATCAGCATGAGCCTAGCCTATGCTGGATATGTCGGACAAGACTATGATCCACAATA
>Ga0208723_1000217_pt1 | contig 19267 bp, 17 predicted proteins | sample LakMenEpi31Aug12_FD_150750 | JGI IMG/M metagenome (GOLD analysis project Ga0208723, IMG submission 150750) | Freshwater microbial communities from Lake Mendota, WI - 31AUG2012 deep hole epilimnion (SPAdes) | ecosystem: Environmental > Aquatic > Freshwater > Lake > Epilimnion/Euphotic zone ...
ATTCCTCCTGCCATTCCTCCTGCCATTCCTCCTGCCATTCCTCCTGCCATTCCTCCTGCCATTCCTCCTACCGTTCCTCCTACCGTTCCTCCTACCGTTCCTCCTACCATTCCTCCTGCCATTCCTCCTACCGTTCCTCCTACCGTTCCTCCTGCGAGACAGACTGTATTACTACCAAATCAACTAAGTATAGATCAAGATATGATAGATATTGCTCAAAACATCAACTCAAGGAAATCAGATATATTGCAATCAAATGAAATAACTTTAAGAAGTATTTTCGAAATTATAATGCAATTATTCAGATAAGCTTGAACAAAAATAATATGATATTATAGAGTCACGATGTCTTATAAGTCATTATTAATATACCTTTTATGCACAATAGTATTGTTTGTAATAATATGGTTTTCTATCAGGCATGTTGAAACATTTCAAAATCCTTACTATAAACTGCTTTATTTCTATAAAAATAGTATAAATAATGTTTTTTGGAATAGACTTAAAAACAGTATAACAAATAGTATCATAATTAAAAGAGCATGCCTTAATTCACCTGCGTCAGAATGTTATTCAACCGTGAATAGATTAAACATTAATTTACAAAATTATGAACATGCATTGGTAATGATATATGGAGATTCGTCTGGAAATGAAACATTGCTGGGAAATGTGTATCGAATTCCTAATGCATTAATAAGTACAGTTGATGCAACTACAGAAGCTATTAGTTTTATATCAAACTATGTTTCTGTTACACCTGAACCAATTGTTATAACACCAGCAACTGCTGATTTATCAATATATTATTTCCATATGTTTGGTCTGAATACTGTATTTTTTGAGCAGTTGAGAAGCAAATTCCCGTCAATAATATTTGAAGCATATGCATCAGACAGTACACAAAAAACATCATTAAACTTAAATCTTGATAATTATAGAGATGTATTAGTATTAGCAAACAATACTGATGTGATTCAGACCTATAACATTGGTCTTGATAAAATAGATTTGTCTGTAGCACTTACAGCAGCTGAAAATTTTATAAGACAGAATGTATCAGGTGTCTATATTGTATCTTCATCTCCTATACCTGTGCAACAATCATTTTTAGATTATATACCTTATGTACCACCTACAAGCACTGCAACTGTTCCTGCTCCTGCATCTGTTCCTGTAACTGTTCCTGCAACTGTTCCTGCATCTGTTCCTGCAGCCGTTCCTGCAACTGTTCCTGCAACTGTTCCTGCAACTGTTCCTGCAGCCGTTCCTGCACCTGCTCCTGCACCTGTTCCTGCAACTGTTCCTGCAACTGTTCCTGCAGCTGTTCCTGCAACTGTTCCTGCAACTGTTCCTGCAGCCGTTCCTGCAGCCGTTCCTGCAGCCGTTCCTGCACCTGCTCCTGCAACTGATTATGCAACTGATTATGCAACTGTTCCTGCACCTGTTCCTGCAACTGTTCCTGCACCTGTTCCTGCAACTGTTCCTGCACCTGTTCCTGCAACTGTTTATGCATCTGTTCCTGCAGCTGTTCCTGCAGCCGTTCCTGCACCTGTTCCTGCAACTGTTTATGCATCTGTTCCTGCAACTGTTCCTGCAACTGTTCCTGCAACTGTTCCTGCAACTGTTCCTGCGTCAATTGAATACACGTACAGTGTACTACCTAAAAATATATCAAAACAAGCTATGAAATTTAGAATGGCTTCTGCACTGTACAATAATGAAGAATTATTGGAATCCAATACTATTACACTTATACATATATTTGATGCTATTAAGCGAATAATTTCTAAAAGTTAATTTATGTGATAAATAGTAAATGACATCACCACAAATTTCTATAGCAGATTTATATTCTATGAAAAACAAAAAAGATAAAATAAAAATAACTACATTTAATGTCATTATAGAAAAATGTCATACCAAAATTAAAACTATTGCACAACAAGGAGGTATGAATGTATTTTATGAAATACCTTATGTACTTTTGGGATACCCTTTATATGATATCAATGAATGCATAGATTATGTAATAGAAAGCTTGCGAAAAAATACTTTACTTGTACAAATCCTACCACACCCTAATAACAATACAATATATATATCGTGGAAACCAGACGATGTATCAACGAGAAAACAATTGACGTCATCTAAACATGAGCAACAAGCACCTATGCATATGAAACATCCATTTGGTATTAGACCAAAAAAATTGTCATAGATACATTTTTATTTTCTTGATTTTCTAAAACAACATGAATATCATGTCTTAGTATATACTTCATTTTTATTTTAGAGTTGTCTTTAAACCTTTGTAAGCATTTACTAAATTCAGTAATAGATTTGTTAGATATTTTTTTGTTTCCAAACAATGTCTTAAATTTAGTTGATTCAAAAATTTGCTTCCAGATACTAAATATACATATCAACTTGTCTCTATCAAAAACACCTCTATAAGCCTGATGTTGTGCTTCTTCAAACATAACAAATGCATTTATCATATCTTGCAACACAAAATTGTCAATTAATTCATGATATGCGTGCATGTAATCTTTGAGTATAAAGAAAGCATTCATTATTTCCGGATTAATATTTTCAAGTGCTGGATAAACAACTTCTCTTATTTTGCCTCTTGTTGACCATGATGGTGTACTATTTTTTAAGAAAGGTATATAATTGTGTATAGCAAATTTCAATATATCATGTTTTCTAATATCTAACATAGGTCTCCAGAGATTGATATCAGAAACTACACTGAAATGTGAAATACCACTAAGGTTATCATAATTAGATTTATTACTTATATTGGTCAATATGTTTTCAAAACAATCATCCATATTATGACCCAAAACAACAAATGTCTTCTCGTCATTCCCAAAATATTCACTTACCTGTTTATAAACATCAAAACGAATATCTTTTGTTATATTTTCGTATAAATCACGCAATCCATGCATATGACAATCATCTCTTTGTATTTCATGAATTGTCCTATGAAACAATTTGACGTTTATCAGACCACAATACTTGCGCACGAATTTCAGTTCCTGTAGATTTTCTTGTGGACTATTATTGTAATTTATATGAACTGCGACTATATTATTATGTGGTAGCATTTGCTTTAATAAATAAAGACATACACAGCTATCAACGCCACCTGACAGAGATAGAATAATATTCTCGCTTGTTATATGTCTTGTCGTATATTGCATCTTGGTAAATATAGGTTGCAATTCATCACATTGCATTTTAATAGGTACAGAAGGTGCATTGTGAAGAACTTCTGTATATTTAGTCCATTGGTTAATAGTATTTTGGTATATTTTATGAGTATCTTTTTGTTGCAAAATAATCTTTTGACTATTTACCTTATACACATGATTCAATGTTTTTAATAAGTATTTTTTAAAAATGGGTTTTTCCAACGGGAGTGTATCTAAATTATTATGTTTTTCTATAACAAATCTTACTATAGTGTTCAACCTTTCTATATCATTAATATGACGAAATGGAAGCAATATAAAACACCATTCATATGCAGGAATACAACCATACTCATATACATTGTTAGATAATGTAGACATGAGTCCCAGAGCTATATCAGCAGCAATTTTGGAATAAACAAGACAATTAACAGGTTTAATACGATTATGGTGTCTAGGAATTTGGTCAAATGCAATAATTGCTCCTATTTGAACATCAGCATCTTTTGATATCAATTCATCACGATACCCATATATACCCTCTATCTTTGCAAAATATTTATCAGCCAAATATATATCGTACTTTTCGTTTTTGTCAAACCAAAATTGAGTATTTGTGAACCACTCATGATACAGTTCTTTAAAGAGTGGAGACAAGTTTTCCATGATATATACTTAGATACATCTTGTTATATTCTTAAACCAAGAAAGTACATATACACAAGTTTTTGATACAAATCTTGAACTTTGTATATAGCTTAACAAAAAATATGTATATGTACTTTCTTGTTTGTATAAAAAATGATTACAATATATATATCTCTATACACAATATGTCAACAATGAGTATCAATGTCTATATTGATGGTTCGTGTATTAACAACGGGAAGCCTTCTGCAAAGGCAGGGTATGCAGTGTATTTTGGAGAAGATGATGGAAGAAATGAATATAATATTGTTGTTGGAAAACAGAGCAATAATACAGGTGAACTGACTGCATTCATTAGATGTTTGGAAATCTTGCAAAATGATATTCAGCAGAATACCACAGTTCATGTATATACAGATTCTGAATATGTCATCAAATGTGCATCAACATATGGAAATAAGCTTGAGAAGAATGGATGGAATGATAAAGTTCCTAATAAAGAACTTGTTAAAAGAGCTCACGAGCTCTACAAAAATAAACCTAATGTTAAATTACACTATATCAAGGCACATACAGAAAAAGATGATGTGCATTCAAAAGGTAATTCAGAAGCTGATAGATTGGCTAACCTTGCAGTTGGTAGTGTAAAGAATACGTCAGATATTATCAAATTGGATATAGGTTATTTTGACAAAGAGAAAGCAAAGGAGCTTGGTGCATGTTGGAACAATGAACGTAAATATTGGTATGTGAATACAAGCAAAATACCTGAAGAAAATATAAAGCAATTACTAGAAATAAAACAATCAGCATCAACATCATCAACATCATCAACAACAGAAAAGAAGAATTATATAAAGATTCAATACACTGACAAGGATAAAGCGAAAAGACTTGGAGCAAGATGGGATTCAACTGTTAAATCATGGTATTATTTAGATTCAAATATATCAGAAGAAAATAAACATAAACTGAACACATTGTCTACATAAAATATGTCAAGTTCGTCAAAATACGCACTTTGATTTACCTTTATAATATATATTTGTATTTGTATAAAATCTTTTTTTAACAGACCTTTGTGTCATTTTACTTCTTCAAAAGTGTAAAACCAAATGGAATGTTGGCACAAAGGTCTAATAATTCAAATAGCCAGGATGTGTATACTTTAATATCTATTGGAACTGACAATTCTTCACCACAACAAGCAGAACAGATTGACAAAAAGCGTAGAAGAACTCTACAATCATCTGATGGCAAAAAATAAAGAACAAATGTGCATGCAATGCAACTACGTCCAAGAACTATGCAATCAGAGCGAAATTTGAATCGTCGCTGAATGGCTCAGGTGTAACTTCAGATTCATCTTTTTTTTGTTTATTAGAAAATCTTTCCACTGATACTGGTTGTTGCGTGTATTGCATTACATCTTCGCCATACATATTAGGGGAAGCACCATCATATCCTTGTATATCATTGACAGCATCCATAGGTGCAGATAGTAATGAATTATCGGAAGTTTCTTGCTGCTGAGGCATTGTCATAGTAGTAGGTACAATGTCATTACGAGAATCATGATTTTGTTGCATCATATTTTTAGCAATGATTTCTGCATCTTCTTTTGATATATTGTTATATGTTTCAGCAGTTTCTATTTTGGATATGGCTTTCTTGTAAGTAAATGTTGAAATAAGTGATAGAATAATTAAAATGAAGCAATAAACAATTACCATGATGCTTACAAACCATGCAAATATATTGCATGCATTCATTTTATTTCCTTTTGAACCAGTTACCATACATGTGAGTTCAAATAATGACAACCCGACAGGGAAGATAGAAAAGAGCATTATGAAGAATACAATTATCAATCTATTGCCAATACTAATCTCAGTGTTTGTTAATAAGATACCTATGCAAATAATAAAAATTGCAGAAAAAATAGCAACTGCAGCATACTTAGATTGTGTAACTCCTACAAAGTAGTCCAAAAAAGCCATTTGTTTATTTATTCTCTATCTATATCAATACTAAGAAAAATAAAAAATGAATATAAAACAATATAAATATGGATATCTAAGCTTTCATCATGGGAATTCCTTATTACTTCTACACACTAACCAAAAGTTATAGTAATATTATGTCAAATAAACTCCCGTGCAATCCAGACATATACTGTATGGACTTTAATGGTGTTATTCACCCAGTATGTGCAAAACTTGCAACAGCAGATGAAGAACACATTATAAATGAGTTATATATCAAAGTTGTACAAGATATATCTGTAATGAAACCAAAAAAAATATTCATATGCGTTGATGGAATTGTACCTTTAGCCAAAATGATACAACAGAGAAAACGCAGATATCTTTCAGTTTATAGAAACAAGATAGATAACCATTCGCCTATTTGGGATACAAATGCTATCACACCAGGAACAGAATTTATGAAAAAATTAAACAATTATTTCAAGAGACAAATTAGGTACAATACTCTGTCAACTGACATGTATTACAGTGGAAGTGATGAATATGGAGAAGGAGAACACAAGATATTTGCAAAACTCAAATCAGAAGAAACAGATGCATCAATTATTATCAATGGGCTTGATGCTGACCTTATCATATTATGTCTAATGAGCCATAGGAAAAATATCTATCTTATGCGTGAAACAGCTGATTCCCAAACATATTTGAATATTGAAAACCTTCGTGCAGCAATTATACAAGAATTGACAAAAAGATGGAATCTTGAATCACATGTAGTAGATGAAAAAGATGTTATAGAATCATATTGTGTAATGTGTTCTCTATTGGGTAATGATTTTCTGCCACATTTACTAACACTTAACTTGAAGGCAGATGGTTTAGATAGGTTAATATTGTTAACAGGTACATCTTATAATACATATGGACTACTTGTGCAGAATTCAACTATTAATTACGCGGCATTGTCTGATATCTTGCAACAATTAGCAAAATCTGAAGATAAAGATATTTACAATGAAACAGATAAATATATTAAATCAAAACGACACGACATACATAATACAAACAAAAGTGAATTCTATGCTATTAAGAATAAAGATAGCATAGCTGAAAAGATTTATTCTGACATTGAAAAATGGCGACAGACATATTACAAATATTTATTCCATACTAACATAGCTATTGATTCTTCTGTTATACAAATAGCGTGTGCACAATACATAACAGGTATATATTGGACATATGCATATTATAAACAAAAACCTCATGATAATACATGGTACTATCCTTATGAATATCCTCCGTCTGTAAAAGATATTGCCAATTATTCATTAGGAACAAAGCAACCCATTATGAGAAACAAGCAAGTTCCTCTTACTACCACTATACAATTAATGATAGTGTTACCATATGAAAGTAAACACCTGATAGACAGCAGATATCAGAAGTTTATGGAAGATACTAAGTATGGTCTATATCATCTATATCCTAAATCATATACTATAAGGACATACCTTAAGACACATCTATGGGAATGTTCTCCATGTCTCCCAACCATAAATATAGATTATATCAGAAATCATATAAAATAAAGATGTATTTGTAATATAACTGTTATATGAAAAAAAGAAAAGATGATGAGATACAAGCATCTACGAGTTTGCAAAGCCTATCACATCCAGCTTCTGAAAAGAAACAATATGTGCGACCACAGACATGCAGAAATTGTGGTATAAATGGACATTTGTATAAAGATTGTATCCACCCTATTATGAGTTTTGGAATAATCTGTTATAGATTAAATAATAACATTATTGAGTATCTTATGATTCAAAGAAAAGATAGTCTGTCATTCATGGAATTCATAAGAGGAAAATACAGCGTAAGTGATACAATGTATATTAGACAGTTGATATCATCTATGACAAGTAATGAAAAGAATTTGTTACTCAAAAAGCCATTTGATGAAATATGGAATTATGCATGGTATCAGAACAATACATCTAACATAAAACATACAACTGAATACACTGAATCCAAGCATAAATTTGAGTATCTAAATACAAGTAATATTTTGCCCAATATCATAGTAAATATTGTACAACCTACAGAGCAAGAACAAGAATGGGGATTTCCAAAGGGAAGGAAAAAGCTCAAGGAAGCGGATTTAGACTGCGGTGTTAGAGAATTCTGTGAAGAAACAAGGCTTTCTGCAGATGACATTGAAATTATTGGTGATATCTTACCTTTTGAAGAAATATTTTTTGGCACCAATAACATTCTCTATAAACATACCTATTATGTTGCAAAAATAAGAGACAATAATGTAGAACTTTCTGTTGATACAAATTGTATAGAACAAATGAGAGAAGTGCGTGCACTTAATTGGTTCACAATTGATGAAGTTCTTCAACATATCAAAGCATATAATATAGAAAGACAGCAAATTATAAAAAAAACAGATATTGTTATAAAAAAACATGAAAAAATGTTGTAATATTACATGAAATAAGGTATATATACAGGTGCATAATTGCATGGCAGGTACACAGGTGCATAATACTTATATTTGACATATCTTATATACATCTGATACATAGAAATATATCTATCTAATAAGACGATTATTTCATATAACATCATGCACTCAATGGTGGTGCAATAATTGCGTTTTTTTTTAGAAAATCCATGATATCTTGTTTTTGCTTCTTGATATCCTGAATATTCTTTGCTAGTTCTACGTATTTTTCATTTGCAGAAAGTTCATTGACTTCAGTGTATCTTGATTTTAACTCACAATTTTGTCCAACAACATCTTTAAGTTCTGTAGTTATTGATTTCAATTGCTGTAATTGTTCAGCAACTTTTGATGCATTTGTATCTGCAAATGTTTTGACCTTGTCTACATGCATCTTGATGACATCTTCGTTTGACAATAGCAATCCATTCACAATCTTCTGTTGTTCCAGCTCTTTGCTAATGTTATTTATAAATATTTCTGTATCTACATAATTATATGATGGCAATTGGTCAAGAACATTTACAGACTGTATTGATGCATCAATGTATTCTAATTGTTGGTTAAAATCTGCAATATCAGCATCAGACATTCCTATAATATATGGATATTATTTTTTGAATAATTTGTACATACAAGATAGAGAGATATGCCTGGATTGCTGAAGCGACAGTTAACAAAGGATGATTGTGTGAAATGGAAAGAAAATAAAAAGAAACATCCCAAATCTCCTAAAAACCCTATAACAAATTACAAAGTTTCACCAGATTCTAAGATATATCATGAAATCAATACAAAATGTGAAGATTTCTCAATTTCGTCATCACCTGTAAATGAACCTCATAGAGAACAACAAATAACTACAGACATTTGCGAAGAATGGATAGCAAACAAGAGACAAAATCCAAACAATCCAAAAAATCCTCTTTCTAAATACAAAATATCTAAAACATCAGCAATATACAAGAATTTGGACAAAAAATGTGCAGAACTTGGTATTATAATGACACCTAAACCAGTATCACCTAAAGCAGCATCACCTAAAGCAGTATCACCTAAAGCAGTATCACCTAAAGCAGTATCACCTAAAGCAGCATCACCTAAAGCAGCATCACCTAAAGTACTCAAAAATCCTAAAACAAATATATTATCAAGACCACTTAATTTGCAAGATTGTTTGTTCTGGTCTCAAAACAAAACTAAGAATCCTATATCAAAATATACACTGTCAGATAAAAGCAACATTTTGAAAGAAATTCATAGACAATGTGAGCCCATACTGGCAGAACACAATAAGAAAGCAAAACAAGACTCTCCAATACTAAATTCAGCACCTATTAACATTCCACAACCAATTTTTCAACCTGTTTCAAATAAACAACTTAAATCATTGGTTTCCATAGATGATTTATATTACCCATCATTAGATGATAAATATTTTAGAGAAAAACTCGTAAACCTAAATGAATACCAATTGTATCAAGTTCCTGTATATCCTAATATCAAGTCTAAAAAAGATTTTGAAGATATTTCAAAGAAGTTATGTGGAGAATTTGAGAAAACATTATACCAATATTTTGTAAGTCATTATATATCTGCACGCACACCTTATAAAAGTATTTTGCTATATCATGCAGTTGGAGTTGGAAAAACATGTTCAGCTATTACATTAGCAGAAGGCTTTCTAACATCTCATGCTACATACAATGAAGCAAAAATCTGGGTTGTCATGCCAAAAGCACTGAAACAAAGCTTTAAAGAACAAATATTCAGTCTGGCAAATTTTGAGAACTTTGAGTATCTTGCAAATCAATGTACTGGTGAATTATACATGGATTTGCTTCATCTTATGAAAGAGAATGACAAAGCTAAGATAACAACAAAACTTAAAAAACTTATTCAATCCAGATACAAACTTTTTACATATGAAGCATTTGCCACATTTATTGACACCGAATATACGCAAAAAAACAAAACAGTAAAAGATAAGGTTATCATTATTGACGAGGCTCATAATATTCGTTCTATGAATGATGAAAAGAGAGTGTATACAACATTGACAAATGTATTGCAACAAGGTTTGAATAACAGACTTGTACTGTTATCTGCTACACCAATGTATAATACACCAGAAGACATATATGACCTATTATATTTATTGCTATTGAATGATAAAAGAACAGACATACTACAACAATATCCATTTCCAGCTTGTTTTACTAATGGAATCCGTAATCAGACAGCAATACAAATGATAGAACATCTTGCAACAAACTACATATCTTACCTCAAAGGTAAGAACCCTTTTACATTTGCTTTGAAACTATCACCCAAATATATGTCTAGTATACCTTTTTTGACACATGAATTTGAGTATGACTCCAATGACAAGAAGATACCAGAAATGTACAAAGGATGGCTCAAACATGTTGATGAAGGAATTGTAATTTCTCAGTTAGGTTCAAAACAACAAGAATATATAACAGAACATGAATCTGGTGATGAAAATAATGTATTCAATAACTTACAACCTATGAATATTGTATATGACAATACAGTAGGAGAGAAAGGGTTCAATACATTTTTTACACGTACTGATAATACAAATGCGCTACAAGTTAGGTACAACAAAAAATATACAAATGCCCTAATGCCTGAACAAGAATATCTTGGAAAATACTCAGGAAAGTTTTTAAATATTTGTAATATTCTTAAGAATACACAAGGTATCACTGTTATATATTCAGGATACATATGGTCTGGTATTATACCGCTTGCTGTATGTTTGGAACACATGGGGTTTCAACGAGAAGGTGCCAACAATATTTTGCACAATCCTCAAATTATTGAAGATGCTCCTAAATATGCAGGTATCAAACATCCCAAATATTGCATTATGACAAGTGATAACAATGATGTCATGGGTTCTACAAGCATTGACAATCTGTTGAAAATAATCAATAGTCCCAAGAATATTGATGGTTCACAAGTAAAAGTTATACTGATAACACCAGTTGCAGGGGAAGGACTCAGCTTTTACAATGTAAGAGAGATGCATCTTGTTGAACCTTGGTTTCATTTTAACAGGGTTACACAAATCATTGGACGTGGTATTCGTAATTGCAGACATCAAGACCTACCACTTGAAGAACGCAACACTACAGTATTTATGCATGCATCTAATAATACATCCCTTGATAATTCACATAAAGAATCTACAGATATTCATGCATTTAGAATTGCAGCACATAAACAAATACAATCCAATGTCATTGAAAAGGTAATAAGAGACCATGCAGTTGATTGCAGTCTTATGAAAAATATCAATTATTTCCCTAAAAGTTTGTTTGAACTTGGAAACATTAACATCAAAACTTCACAAAATACTGTTATACAACACGCATATGGTGATGAAAAAAATGAAGAACCAATGTGTGGTATTGAATTTGTTCAAGACAGTAATAAAGACATATCTGAACTTAGAAAAGAATCTTACAAACATTTTACAGTAGCTATTCAGAATAAAATTAGAAGAATAGTTTTACAAAGTATACATACAGGAGAAAGGTATGTGTCATTTGACAATATATATGATTATGTCAATTTCAATAAACAAATAACACATACTGCAATTCAACAATCTGTATATCCAAATATATTGATAGATGGATATATTTTGATACCACACGAGGATGGATTGCATATTATAAATGTACAACCTGAAAAAATAACAAAGATTCGTATTACATATGAAGAGCCTGTTGTCAAGAAATCTGAACAGTCTTCTAAAAAATGCAATTATGCAAAATTAGATGCATTGATGAAAAAGAATAATTACTATGCTACAGTTGCTTTATATATGTGGTTGCAACCACAATGTTTTGAAGAACTTGTGAAGACATTCATTGAATCAGCTGAATTATCAGAAGTGGATACATTCATAGCAAATATATTATACACTCAAGGTGCTTTAATAGGCAAACATGAAATCAGACTTAAAACAGAAACCAAAAAATATATAGGCTATGTGAATATTTTTGATGATAAGAAATTTGAAGCCATTGTATATACAGGAGATAGATATAGAGACTTAACTGAACGTGAAGAGAATGAATTGATTGCAAACAGGACAAGGCAATCAAAGCCTCTTGATATGTCGCAAGAACAGGTTGCATGGGGCATGATAGTTCCTATTTTAGATAAAAAGAAAAGTACATATACAAATGTATTCAAGCTACTAACAGCAGGAGCAAGTAAATCAGCAAAGACAGGTATAGTATGTACTTCCTTGCAGAAACCAGTACATGACACTATTATGCAACAAATGGGTGTACAGAACATGTCTGATACAAAAGACAATAACTGTGTATATATAGCTGAAGAACTTTTGAAAATGAATAGGATGACATTAATACCTGAATACAAGCCAAAGTAAAATTTGCTACTCATTGATACACCAACCTACAATTAGTGTAAATGACATTATTAACAATGATAAACTGAACAACAAAAGATTATTTTTTGGTTTAGGACAACTTGATGGTAAACGTAAATACTTCATATACACACCTATATAATATATATTAGCATTTTGATGATTCAACATCAATAATTTTTATATGTACATATTAGAAAGAATGTCCCAAATGTCTGATACTTCATCAAGAGCAAGGCAAAATGTCAATATAGATGAAGAACTACAACGGTATATTATAGGACTAGCACAAAATGAACAATATAAAAGATATTATACATATATTGATAACAATTTTTTGAGTATATTCATAGATACAACATTTCAAGACTATGATGTATTTGTAAGAATATTATATGATAAACACAGTGGTAATATCATTTTCAAATCAAATTTGTTTGATTTATTTAATTTCTACGAAAAGAACGAATATTATGATAAAATAGTAAATGATATTGGTGATAAATTAAGAGCATTACATTATGATGATAATATACCAATTGAAATTATACAAGGTATTCTTAATAAATTCACACATTTGTTATATCAATATAATGAACTAAAATTTTCATTAAGGTTTGTTAGAAGATCACCAAAAAAAACATCTAAACAGTATGAGTCTAATTTCTCAATTGATGAATCATTTCTCAAAAAAATTTATGTATATTCAACAATAAGTCCAAAAACACATCAACTATATAGATATTATGATATACAAGACCATGGTCAATTTAAGAAAATTTATATTACTGTAAATGAATTTGACAATAATAATTATATGAATATAGTTTGTGAATTTACAGAAGGAACTATGAGAAATCCGGAATATATGATATCAACAAATGTAAATGATATTGAAATGAAAAAGAAATTATTTGTAAAAATAACTAAAAACTTGTTAATAAAATTTAGGAAGGATAAAATAAACATACAATATTTAAATATTTTATTGCAAAAAATTGGTGAACACTCTGATATTAAATTATCTAAAAATGATATGGAAGAATTGATTAAAATAGCAAAGATTAAAATAGCTAAAGCGTCATTAAATAACAGTTATACACCAACACCAGTCTAAAAGAAAATTGAAATAAAAAATCAAGATTAAAGTTGCTAGCTACAATTTAACAACCCCGAAGAGATTTGTATATTAAATCTTCAAGGGTTAAATATGTATGACACTATTGCATTTATCATTATCAAATACAACCTCTTTGTTCAGATATATAAATTTTGTATCAAATAAGAATGACAGGAATAATACTAAGCTTTTGTTCCATTTATTGTTGGTTATTCCTGACATAATTTCAGAACATTTTTTCACACCAAATGCTTTGCTAAATTCTTTTTGTGATATGAATGTATGCAACTGTTGTTTGATATGGTCTGTATTCATAATATTGTTTTGAGATAATTGAATAATTATTTCCATAGGCAATATCTTTTGTGTTTTAGCACCTTTTTTTTCAGGTTTTGGAGGAATATTCTTAGGAACTTCTATAGGAACTTCTATAGGAACTTCTATAGGAACTTCTATAGGAACTTCTATAGGAACTTCTATAGGAACTTCTATGGGAATATTCTTAGGAACTTCTATGGGAATATTCTTAGGAACTTCTATGGGAATATTCTTAGGAACTTCTATAGGAATATTCTTAGGAACTTCTACAGGAATATTCTTAGGAACTTCTTCAACATATTGTGCATATTTTGACCATATATCTGGTTTTTCTGAATATACCCACACAATACCTTCCGTATCTCCCTTGAGAGGTAATGTTTTTTGCAGTAAAACTTCCATTGTGTTATCTTATAACATCTTCTGATTATATCATTTTTTAATTAAATAACATATTCCTCATAATTCAGAATATTAGTGTTCATGATACTCACAGCACTATTTTTCTTCAAAAACTTCTTTTTCAAAAGATAGAACTTCATACTTGATGATATCTTAGGGACTTTACAGACATTTTGTACAATGTTTGATGATGAATATGCACAAGATATTGATGCATCATCTTCATGTTTTTCTTTGTTTACCATGCTATCATTGAGCATGTTTTTCATAAGTTCATATTTTGATATTTCACTTTGTGATTTAATACAAAATGAGACATAGTCGTGTAATTTTTGTAAGATATCTGTATCTACCCAATTAAGATTAACAAAAACCCCATTATTATTTTGAGTATACGTACTGTTATTTTTGTGCAATATTTTGAAGATTTCATCAATTTCAGTTTGACATAATTTGCTTATATTATTTTGAACATACCTACATAGTTCAAGTTTTTCATTGTCCATTCCATATATTACATACTTATCATTTATATGTATTATTCATCTTCATGAAACTCATCTTCTGGTACATCTTCAGGAACATCTTCAATTTCCAGTTCATCACCATCATCAAACTCTTCTTCTTCATCTTCAGATAAATTCTCATCATCAACATCTTCTTCATCTTCTTCCTCTTCTTCCTCTTCTTCTGCATCTTCTTCATCACCATCTTCTATAATAACTTCATCAACAATATCTGGATCGCCTCCCAACATATCTGATTTGCCTTCATATTCTTCATCCTTATCTTCATTTAGTTCATTCTTTACATATTGTATCTTATCTTTGATGATCTTGCCAATAATTGAAATATGCTTATCATACAGTAGTAATTTTTTTCCACATACTTCTATATTAATATCATCTCCTATAGATACAGTATCTATGTTAACCTCTGACTGAATTCCTGCAGATATCTTTGGAACTATGACCTCTAATATAGGAATATTATCATAAAGCCCTTCAGCCAATAATCCCATAGAATTTTTTGCTTTGACTCTGCATTTGATAATAGACCCTTGAGCTGGATTGCAAATTTCAGCTACACATTGTAATTCATACACTATCTGTCCATTGAAATGAGGAATTTTGATATGTCCAATTGACCTTTTTACAACTTTAATACTATTTCTCTTGATATATCCGTGCTTGGAGCACATATTTTCCAAATTGTTTTTCAGCTTTGTATAAATAATTTCTTCAATATTAGGTCCAACTTCATTGGGTTTCAATTGGACAGTTGTCTTGAATTTAATCGGAACAAACAGTTCAGTAGACGAAGCCATGATATATATGTCTAATTATATATCATTTTTTTATATCTGCCCTTAAAACAAAAAATGATTACTTAAATATTATATACTTAATATAGATATACATCATGGAACTGAGCAAGGATTTACCAATATTTAGTATCATTAAGAATCACATTGAATTACTGAAAAACAATGATACATATGAGTTGGAGATTGCTTTTATCAAAAAAGATGGGCATTTTGTAGAATCTGATTTTAACAATTTTACCAATGTCTTCAGGTCTTTGGTAGACATGACCGAAAAAATTGAATCAGAAACACTTGAAGCTACATATGATAGTGATGTCATGCTATTATCAGGAATGCCCAATGTTCTACAGTACTGTAAATCAGATTCGTTTGATAGAAATAACACAACATGGATAAAATCTAAAGTAATTCAATCAGATGACATTACAGATACATTTGATTATAATTTATCCATTAGCTTATATAATAAAACTCCTTCAACAGTTCCAGATAAATGGGATGATGTTCGCAAAAGGTATACATTAAGGAAGTATATCAAGTATACTTGCAAGTCAAAGGACTGTAAGGCGTCTGACGAAGCACACATAACATACATAGCAAGTCTGTGTAAAACATCAGACGAAGAACATTATACCTTTAAACAATCAAATGTCTTGAGAGAACAGCAAAGTTATGCCTTTAAAATTATCTTTACAGCCAATACTGATGAAAATACGGTTTTACAAGCAGTGGTACGTGTTATGCAAGCAATTTCTATGTCGTCTATGTTGCTTACAAAGGCACAACAGCAAGAGGTTTTAGATGAGTATTATGAAATGGTGAAAAAAGACATAGAAATAAGTCATTACAACAAGAGGTCTGGAGACATTCCTTTACTTGCACCAAAACCTGTAACACTGGAACGTGTCAATCTCATCAATCCCAAGGAATATGGAGCTGTTAGTATTTTGACAGGTTATACAGTTACTGAGAAAGCAGATGGAGAAAGAATCCTGATGTATGTAAATGGTAAAGGTAAGGTATTTCTCATTAATAATACCTACCGAGTTGAAGATACTGGATTGACTGTATCACAAGCAGCATATAACTCTCTCATAGATGGTGAATATATAACATGTGATAAACGCAATGATAATGCAACTAATGGCTTATTTGCAGCATTTGATATGTATTATGTAGGTGGTAAATGCATAACATCGTTCCCACTCATGCATGATGATACTTCTAAAGATAGTCGCTACAAATATTTACAACAATTCCAAAAGCTTATTTCTAAGAAATCCGGGACATCTGTGTTAGACTTCATAGTAAAAGAGCACAAGTATTCAGAAGATATTTTGAAAGACTCCAAAGAGATTCTTACAAAACACCAGATATACCCATATGATATAGATGGTCTTATATTCACTCCTGCTAAACTTGCTGTATATTCATATTATACCAATCTTCCTGTCAAGCTGACAGATAATGTGAAATGGGATAGGGTATTTAAATGGAAACCAGATGAACAGAATACAATTGATTTCTTAGTGCAAGTTGACAAGACTATCAATAAAAGTGGTTTGAAATATAAAGAAGCCAAACTCTATGTAGGGTATAATGCATCACAATGGGAAGATATTGATATTCAAAAAGGTCTTAAACTGAGATATGACAAAGATTATGCCAGACAAAATAGACCAAACCAACAATCATACATTCCAGTGCTATTTAGACCAACCATATACTATTCACCTGGTATAGAATATTCACATATTAGACAAAATAGTAAAGGAGAACTTCGTGCAGAGAATGGTGATAAGATAGAAAATGATAGTATTGTAGAGTTCAGATATATCAATGATACCAGTATTCCAGTAAGTGAAAGATGGAAACCAGTGCGTGTCAGAGATGACAAGACACGTATATTCAGAAAAGGTATTCTCAGTAAAACAGCAAATGAATTAGGGGTTGCTCTCAACATATGGCGTTCTATTCACAACCCTGTTACAAATGCAATGATAATGGGTAATGAACCTGTATATAATAAAGAGGCATCAGATTTGCAATGTGAACGTTTACTTGATACAGATGATGTGTATTATAATAGGAATATTCCCAGAGATTACTTGTTATCAATTCATATGTTGAATTTTCATAATCAAGGAATCAAGAAACAATTATATGATAAACCTACCAAAAAAGGCAGTATCCTTGAATTGTGTTGTGGAGAGGCAGGAGACATGAATAGATGGTTAGATTCTGGTTACAACTTTATAATGGGTATAGATTTAGTAAAGAAAAACATTTATAATCCCAAGAGTGGATGTTATTCACGTATGTTAAAACGCAGAACACAGTTCATGAGAAACAATGATAGAAAGGGATTCTTTCCTGATATGGTATTTGCTGTAGGAGACTGTTGTGTTCCTATTAAAAATGGACAAGCTGCTACAGTTCTCAGTGATGCAGAAAGTACCAAGGTCATGAAGATAGTTATGAACAGACAATCGTCAGTTGATAGTCATATGAAATACATAGCTGGTAAAGGCGCAGATGGTTTTGATGCCATTTCATGTATGTTTGCTGTACATTATTTCTTTGAAACTGAACAAAAACTGGATGGCTTCTTGGATAATGTACAACAGAACTTGAAGAAAAATGGTGTATTCTTCTGTACTTTCATGAATGGTGATAAGGTAGAAAAAGAAATAGTTGCAAATGGCGGTGATATGATGGAGGGTAGAAAATTATATGCAGATTATCAACACGGTATGCCTGTATGGGCAATTATTAGGCGATATGCAAAGGATGTCAAGAGCATGTATGGTAAAAAGATTGATGTTTATATAGAAAATACGCAAAAACTTATTCCTGAATATATGGTATCATTTAAACTACTTGTTGATAAAGCCAAAGAACGTGGTCTTGAACTTGTAGAATCTGAGATGTTTGAAGAAACCTTTAACAAACTCAAGGCAAAAATCCCAGAATCTCAGGAAGATTATACACATCTTGACCAAGACATTCTAGAACTTGACAAGGATGCTATACAAAAACAATTCAGTTTCTTAAATCAATGGGCGGTGTTCAAGAAATCATAAAAAAATATCTTTCAACACGTAGACCTCTGATTATTAGTCCTTATATTTTTCTTCATATAACAACTTATATGATATGTTTGTATAATATGATGAGTTTATTTTTGTATTTGTCTCTAAAAACTCTACTATTTACTTTTTTCACAAGGGTACTTATCAGTATTTGGAGTGATGATGCAAAAATAAAAAATATTATTTTTTTGTTTTTTATTTTGTGAAACTTATTTT
>Ga0208723_1000221_pt1 | contig 19186 bp, 15 predicted proteins | sample LakMenEpi31Aug12_FD_150750 | JGI IMG/M metagenome (GOLD analysis project Ga0208723, IMG submission 150750) | Freshwater microbial communities from Lake Mendota, WI - 31AUG2012 deep hole epilimnion (SPAdes) | ecosystem: Environmental > Aquatic > Freshwater > Lake > Epilimnion/Euphotic zone ...
GCACCTTTCTGGTGCTCGTCGACGGCCTGCCGCTGCGCCCCTTCGCCTGGGCGCATGAGTCGGTCAAAGGCGGCGACGGCAAGAGCCTCGCCATCGCCCTCGCTTCCATCGTGGCGAAGGTCGAACGCGACCGGATGCTCGTCGAGATGGACGCCCGTCATCCGCAATACGGCTTCGCGACGCACAAAGGCTACGGTACGCCGGATCACGTCGAAGCCCTGCGCGCCCACGGCCCCTGCGCCGAGCACCGCGAACTCTTCGTACGCACCATCCTCGCCGGCGACCCTCCCCCCGCCGAATCAACGGATGGTGAGTTTAGTTTTGAATAGAGGCAAAGGTGGTAGCGGTTAGCGGCTAGCGGTTGGCGGCTAGGAAATGCATCTCCCGACGCCCGCACCCGAACCTGGACTCCCGCACCAGACACCCGATGGCCGAGACCTGGGACCCGAAAATGAATCTACCGCAGCATCCTATCCGGTCTCCGGTTCCCCTTTGAGTTGGTCTCCTGCCTTGAGGTAGGGTCGGGACCGCGTCACGACATAGAGAGTAGGGACGTGATCACCATCACGTCCGTTCGCGGACAGATCTTGTTCATCTTCTTGCTTTGCTAAGACTCGACGACTCCCCGCCTCGGGCTCTAACGGATGCGATGTCATCGCATCCCTACCCCAGCCAATCATCCGGTCTCCCTTTGAGTTCAAAGTTCCCGCCACCTGCCACCCGTGGCCGCCACCCGCCACCTGTAATCTCCCCCTATACTCGATACTCAATACTCTCGAATTTACCCCACCCTCTTAGCATCCTCCCTCACCTGCGAAGCCGAACTATCCGCCCACATCTGCTGAGTCACCTTGAGCAGGACGTAGCCGCTGACGACGGTGACGGCGGTGAGGATCCACGCCATGGTGAGGCGCTGGGGATCTCCGGAGGCATACAGGAAGTTGCCGATGGCGAAGAGCGAACCCCAGATGAGCGCGCAGCCGGCGATCCAGCCGACGAAGGCCGATCCGACGCGGTTCTCCTGGGCGATCTCGGCGTCGCTGATGCCGGCTTCGGCGCGGATGTCCGTCCAGCCGGGACCGGCGGGCTTCACCTTCTGGCAGAAGCTGATCAAGGTCGCGCGGTCCGTCTGCGGGCCGACGAACGCGGTGACCAGCCAAGCCACGGTCGTGAGTCCGACCTGCCAGAGGGTCGTCGTGGCGAAATCGGCCTGCGGCAGCACCATCGGAACGCCCACGGCGGTCACGAGTGACATCACCATGGCGACGACTTCGCACCAGGCGGAGACACGCCACCAGAACCAGCGCGCCACGTAGAGCAAACCGGTGCCCGCACCGATGGAGAGCAAGACCTGGAAGGCCTGCTGAGCGGACTTCATATAGAGGCTGAGCACCGCGGCGACGACGTAGAGGAGCACGGTCGAGAGGCGGCCGACGTTCACGTAGTGGGCCTCGGAGGCGTCCTTCTTCATGAAGCGACGGTAGAAGTCGTGCACGAGATACGACGAGCCCCAGTTGAGGTGCGTCAGGATCGTCGAAGAGTTGGCCGCAATCAGCCCACCGATCATCAGGCCGACGAACCCGACCGGCAGGAACATGAGCATGGCCGGGAAGGCGGAGTCATGGCCGATGAGCGTGGGATCAGCCGCCGGGAAGGCCGCCTTGATCGCGGCGAGGTCCGGGTAGACGATGATCGAGCACAGCGCGGTGATGATCCACGGCCACGGACGGAGCACGTAGTGGGCGATGTTGAAGAAGAGCGTGCCGCCGAGTGAGTCCTTCTCGGACTTGGAAGCCAGCATGCGCTGGGCGATATACGAACCGCCGCCGGGCTCGGAGCCAGGATACCAGTTCGCCCACCAGCTGATGGCGATGGGCAGGATGAAGATCATCAGCGCCAGCTCGGACATGGTGAAGTTGGGAAGCATATCCAGGATCGGCTGACCCTGGCCGCTGATTACGGACATCACTGGCTCTCCATCCACCATCACCGGCACGCCGTCCTTGAACTGAGCGACCCCATCGACCGTCTTCTGAACCTTGGGCACGACCACCTGCTGGGTCGAGAGCTTGGACACGAGCGCTTTCAGGCCCGCCCAACCTCCCGCGCCCTTGCCTACCAGGCGCTCGCCGACTTCGACGAGCGAAAACCAAGCGGCCGCGAAGACGGCGGTCATCTTGATGAAGAACTGGACCATATCGATGACGAGCACGCCCCATAGTCCGGAGTGGGCGGCGAAGACGACGTTCAGGATGCCGCAGACGACGATGGTCTGCCAGGCGGGCATGCCGAAGAGGATGTTAGCGATCTTGCACGCGGCGAGCGTGACCATGCCCATGATGAAGCAATTGAAGAAGAGGCCGAGATAGACGGCGCGGAAGCCGCGCACGACCGAAGCGGCGGTGCCGGAATAGCGGTGCTCGTAGAACTCGAGGTCGGTCATGACGCCCGAGCGGCGCCAGAGGCGGGCGAAGAAGAAAACGGTGGCCACGCCGGTGAGCACGAAAGCCCACCACTGCCAGTTGCCGGCGACGCCGTATTTGCGGACCTGCTCGGTCACCCAGTTCGGGGTGTCGGACGAGAACGTCGTCGCCACCATCGACAGGCCGGCGAGCCACCACGGCACCGAGCGGCCGGAGGCGAAGAACTCGGCGGTGCTGCCGCTCGAACGCTTGGCGAGAAAGAGCGCGGGGACGAAGCAGATCAGGATCGAGACAGCAACGATGACCCAATCAATCCAGGTGATATTCATGGCGGGGCGCGGGGTTAGGATGTTTCTCCCTCACCCTGCCCCATGTGGCAACCGCGTTCCCCACGCTGATATGACCAGTTCGGAGCATAATAGGTCGAAGCGGTAAGCGGTTGGCGGTAAGCGGTTAGAAAATGCGTCCAACCGCCAATCATCCGGCCTCCGGTCCCCCTTTGATTTTACCGCCTATCTTGAGGTAGGGACGTGATCACTATCACGTCCGTTCGCTGACGGACCTCGAATGTCGTCGAGACTAGCTAAGACCCGAGGACTCCCTGCTTCGGTCTCGAACGGATGCGATGTCATCGCATCCCTACCCGATGCATCACCCGACACCTGCACCCGAACCTGAACACCCGTTCCAGATACCCGATGGCCGAGACCTGGGACCCGAGAATGACTTCATGCCCCCGCCAATTATCAGGCCTCCCTGCGGCGAACGGCCGTGAGATAGGTAGGGGCAGCACTGCGTGCTGCCCTAGTTGCCGGACTCCTAGGTTGGCACGCAGTGCCAACCCTACCCCGATGCAGCGGATGCGATGTCATCGCATCCCTACCCAAACAAAAAGGGCGCCGATCGGCGCCCTCTTCAATCACTCCCGCCCTGCTCCAGCTTACTTCGCGGCCGGAATCTCGTTCAGCGTATACCAACCTTCGCTGTGCCAGAGCGCATCGCCGGACTTGGCCTTGATGTCGCCGAGCACGAGGTGATGGATATGGCCACGGACGAGTCCGTCGACGACGAGGCGCACCTTGAGTCCGTCGGCGGAGACGGTGGCGGACTTGACGGTCGGGGTGGTCTGGTCGACCTCGGGGCTGCCGTAGCTCGACTGATAGATGTAGGTGAAGGTATCCATCGTATAGTTCTTCACGTCAGCGGCCGCGGCGGCGTCCACCGGCTGGGTGAAGGTGACCTCAAAGCCATCGGCGCGGGCGGAGATGTCATGCATCTCGAAGGGCGCCTTGCCCTTGAAGCGCACGCGCTCGAAGGTGAAGGTCTTCGAGCCGCGCGAACCCCAGCCGCGGTTGGAACCGCCGATGAAGAGCGTGCCGTCTTCCTGGTCCATACGGACCGGAATCAGGCCGGCTTCGAAGCCGCCGAGGAAGTGGAACACGGCGCCCTGATAGAGGCCATTGACCTGCTCGAGGTTGACGCGCTGGACCTGCGAAGCGGTCTGCTCACCGACGAGCAGCTGGCCTTCCCACGGACCGAACTTGCCCTTGGCCATATCGCAGGCGACGCCGGAGGGAGAGTTACCGACCTTGCCGTGCGGCAGGACGACGGCCGGAGGCACGAACTCGGGGAACTTGAGGCGTTCGGTGAGGATGCGCGAGCCACTGGTGGGCTCAGGCGGCGCGGGGAAGTTCGCGAGGGCGGCCGACTTGTTGCCGGTCGGATTGCCCTGGAAAGATCCGGGGCGCAGCCACTTGAGCGAGGAGGAGCCGTTCCAGACGCCCTGGTTGTCGGTGTAGAAGTAGTCACCCTTGTCGTTGTGGCCGATGCCGCCCGGCGAACGGATGCCAGAAGCCACCGGGATGAACTTGCCGTCCGGGGTGATCTTGGCGGCCCATCCGCGCCACGGAGCGTGCGCGTGGAAAGAACCGGTCAGACAGAGGACCATCCAGACGTCGCCGTTCTTGTCCGGATCCGAACCAAAGGCGTATTCATGGTAGTCGCCGCTGATGCCCCACTTGGAGCAGATCGTGTCGAAGCTGTCCGCGCGGCCGTCGCCGTCCTTGTCCGTCAGGCGGGTGTGCTCCGGACGCTGGGTGGCGAAGAGCGAGCCGTCCTTGAAGAACATGCCGAGGGGCTCGTGCAGGTTGGAGGCGAACTTGGTCCACTTGACCTTGGAGACGTCGGTATCGTAGGCGCCTTCGGCGACCCAGACATCACCGCGGCGCGTGCCGATGGCGACCTTCTTGCCCGGCAGGAGCGCGATCGAGGAGACCTCGCAGACCTCGCCGGCCGGCGTGGGGATCTCGACGCGTTCGTAGAATTCAGGCTGGCGGGTCTCGGCGGCGCGGACGGCGTCGACGGTCGCGAGCTTGCCGGAGTTGGGGGCCTTGGCCGGAGCGGCGTGGGCGAGGCCGGCGGCGGCGAGGAAGAGGAAGAAGTTTTTCATGTGATGAGTTTCCGGAGCGGAGATTAGCGGAAGGAGTAACCGAGCACGGCGGTCTCGCCGGGCTTGAGGGTGAGCGTAAGGGTCTTCGTCGCGGCGTCGGCCTTGAGGGCCGGACCGGACACCACGCGGACAACCAAGCCGCCCGCGAGTTCGGCGGAGGCATCGGACGCACCGGTGACCGCAAGGTCGCGAGCAAGCATGATGACCAGCGGCTTGTCGCCACCGGCCTTGAGCGTGCGGGTCAGCGAGGGCTTCTCGCCGGCGGCCGGAGCCCAGGCGTCGCTGAGCGTCACGCCTTCGCCGGCGGAGCGGAAGGTCGGGTTGCCGGCCTTGTCCAGATCGTAACCCTTGAATTCAGCGGCGAGGCTCACCGGCGAGAACTTCCATTCCTTGTCGTCCTTCGCGCGGTCGAAGCGGACGACCGCGCCGGCGGCGCCCGCGAGGGCGACGGCCTGACCGTCGGAGAGCTTGATGACGTTCGTGCCGGCGGGCGGTTCGTTGCCGGTGCCACGATCGGTCCAGTGGTGACCGCCATCCATGAACTTACCGGTCCAGATGAGCTCGGCGGCGAGGTTGTCCGCGCTGTAGGCGAGGTTGAGGCCGTTGGGGAAACCGATGCCGATCGCCCGGGGCGTGGTCTTGTCGATGAAGTTACGGTAGATCGCGGCGACGCCGTCCTTGGCTTCGATCGGGATGAAGACCTTCTCCTTCACGGCCTTGGCCTTGGTCTTGGACAACCACTTGATGTCCTTGTCCTTCGGGCCTTTGTAGCCGAGCACGACGACTTCCTGTCCGGCGAACTCGACGTATTCGACGCGGATCGGGGTCAGGCCCTTCTTCAAGATGACGGGGACTTCCTTGCGGCGACCGCCGACGGGGCCGATGCCTTTGACCTCGGCGATGCGTTCGCCGCCGACGTAGAGGGCGCCGAAGTCATCGCAGTCGAAGGTGAAGTTATACTTGCCGTCGACCGGGGCGTCGAACTGGGCGGTCCAGACCATCGCGAAGGCGTCCTTCTGGCCGGACTGGGCGACGTCGATCACGCCGGTGTTGAAGTCTTCCATCAGCGCGGGCTTAAGCGTGGAGAAGTCCGGGAGGGTCTTCCACTCGCCCTTATACATCGTGCCGACGAGGTTCTTGAGCGCGGTCTTGGCCGGCGGGAACGGATGGGCCTTGAGCAGCTCATCGGCGGTCCACGGGGTCGTACGCTTGGCCGTCGCGGCGCGGACGGACTTCACTTCGTCGATGGAGACGGGGCCGGCGCCACCGGCGAAGCTCTTGCGGATATACGTGAGCACGGCGGCGATCTTCTCGTCGCTGAGGACCGCGCCCTGGGGCGGCATGTCGATAGCGTAGGTCTTGCCGGCGACTTCGACCGGGCCGCTCAGGCCGTTGAGCACGATTTTGATGGTGCGGGCCGGAGCGCCCTTGGGCCAATCGCTGCCCACGAGGGGAGGCAGGCCGTTAAGTCCCTTGCCGTCGGGGCCGTGGCAGGCGCCGCAGAGGGTGTTATAGATCTGAGCGCCGTCTTCGGCGGCCGTCACGAAGACAGCCGAAGCCAAGAGGGCGAGAAGCGACGAGGTGCGCATAAGGGGTATGGCCGAGGAAGTTTAATCCCCGTGACCCCGCAAATCAAAAGGGCCGATGAACGCCCTATTCTTGTATGTTTCCGACCGGGATGGACGAAACGGTCGACGGAGATGGCTGAGGATAAACTCAAAGGGGAACCGGAGACCGGATAATTGGCTGGGGTGCTCATCTCTTCGGGTCTCAGGTCTCGGCCATCGGGTATCAGGTTCAGGTCTTCAGGTACGGGTTCGGGTTTCGGGTAATGCATTTCCCAACCGCTTACCGCCAGCCGCCATCACCTGACATGGGTAGGGTTGAGCGCCCTCGCTCAACCGCACGGCTGACCAAGGGTGGTCAGCCCTACCCCAAGCCAGAGAATAAACTCAAAGGGAACCGGAGACCGGATGATTGGCTGGGGTGCTCATCACTTCGGGTCTCAGGTCTCGGCTACAGGTTCGGGTGCGGGAGCGGGTGCGGGGCGGGAATCAGGTCCGGGACCTGTACCCGAACCTGAACACCTGAACCTGATACCCGATAGCCGAGACCCGGGACCTGAAAATGTATCCCCGCAGCATCCCATCCGGTTTCCGGTCTCCCATTGAGTTCATGTATCTCCAAACAAAAAGGCCGCCCATTCAGGCGGCCCTGCATTTCCCAACCGCTATCCGCTTACCGCCAACCGCTATCACCTACGGTCTTACCGCGCGCGGTAAAGACCCTGCGGATCGTAGAGCCACCAGGCGTCGAACGGATTAGCAAGGGCCGGGAGTTCGAGATACGGACGGCCCTTATCGTCGACGCGCGAGACCACACCGGAGACTTCGGTGCGGGTCGGCGGCGTCGTCAGCGGCATGGCGGTCGGGGCGACGGGCACGGGCAGGAGATCGAGCACGGCGGTCTCTTCGATGCGCTCGATGACGTTATCGACCCACTTAAGTTCCTTGGCCTTGTCACCGAAAGCGGTCCAGTCTCCGGTGGAATCATTGGCATACATCTGCTTCACGAACTCCTCGAGCGAGATGCCCATCTTCTTGGCGACGGGCGTCGCGAGACGGTCGAACCACTGGTTGGTGAAGTCGATCTGCTCCTTGAGCACGGTCATGTTGCCGCGGACGACGTTCGAGGCCTGGTGATGCAGGAGGATGGTGTTCGGATAGCAGTAGGAGCGTTCGGCGAGCGTGCAGATGACGGCGGTCATCGAGGCGGCGAAGCCCTTGACGACGACGTGCACCGGCGCCTTGGAGGCGGCCATGGCCTTCTGGATCTGGTAGCCGGCGGCGACGGAGCCGCCCGGGGAGTTGTCCACGACGATGAAGATCGGGAACTCGGAGGACTGGTTGTTATAGAAGGCGATGCGCGTGCAGACGTAGTCGGCGAGCTGCTCGGTCACGGCGCCATTGAAAGCGATGCGGCGGTCGCTGATGTAGAGCACGCCGTCGACGAGCGGGTCCTTGAGATACTTGGGCTTCGCCTTGCTGGCGATCTTGCGGGCCTCGTCTTCCTTCTGGAAGCGCTGGATCTCATTGGAAAGGCGGGCGACGGTGTTGGCGGACTCAAGCTGGAGCTGCTTGGCTTCGGACTCGAGTTCGCGGATCTTGTTCGCGCGTTCGGCGAGACGGGCGGTAGAACGGGCTGATTCAAGTGCGGCCTGGCGCTCGAGCTTGGCGCGCTCGTCTTCGAGGGCGGCGGCTTCGGCGGAAGCCTTCGCGAGACGCAGCGAACGCTCGGCGGTCAGGCGGGCGACCTCGGCCTGCAGCGGAGCGAGTTCTTCGGAGCGCTTGGCTTCGGCGAGGGCGAGCTCGGCGTCGATGCGCGACTTCTCGAGGCGCATGCGTTCGGCTTCCTTCATCGCGGCCTTCTGCTGCGGGGTGAATTCTTCGCGAGGCGCGGCGGCAGGCGCCGGAGCCACGGGAGCGGCCGGGGCCGGCGCGGCCTGCTGGGCGAGGGCGGTCGCGGTCGCGAAGACGGCGAGCGCGAGGAGTCGGAGGGAGATGCGGAGATGCATGAGGATTTGTTTTGGTTTTAAATTCAGCGGAGGACGAATTCGACGGTGGGGTCATACATCCACCAGAGATCGCAGGGGCCGAGCGGCGGCAGGGCCTGACGGGCGCGACCGTCCTGGGTCTTGCCGGCGTTGAAGCCGTCGGGATTGGGTTCGGCGACGACCGCCGGCACGGTGCCGGCGACAGTGAGAGAGTCTTCAGACATCCGGTCCACGACGTCGGTCACCCATTTGCGGCGGCCGGCCTCGTCGCCGAGGATCTTCCAGTCACCGGTGGAGGTGCCTTTATACATCTGGGCGACGAAGTCGTCGACGTTGGTGCCGATGCGCGCGGCGACCTTCACGAAGATGCGTTCGCACCAGACCTTGCTCCACTTGAGCTGCTCCTTGAGCTGCGTGACGTTACCGCTCAGGCCGACGGAGGCCTGATGGTGCAGCACGATGGTGTTCGGGTAGACAAACGAGCGCTTGGCAAGGGTCGTGACGATCGCGGCCATCGAGGCGGCGTAACCCTTGACGACGACGTAGACCGGCGCCTTCGAAGTCTCCATGGCCTGGAGCATCATGTAGCCCGACATCACGGAACCGCCCGGCGAGCGGTCGATGACGATGAAGATCGGGGCTTCGCTATCGAGGGCGTTGTAGAAGGCGATGCGGCCGCAGACGAACTGGGCGAGCTTGTCGTCGACGCGGCCGTTGAACGGGATGCGGCGGTCGGAGATGTGCAGCACGCCGTCGATGAGCGGATCCTTGGGGTAGGTGAACTTGGCGCCGCTGGCGATGTCGGCGGCCTTCTGCTCGAGGCGCGCGATGGTGGCCACGGAGGAGACCTTGGCGTATTCGACGGAGACTTCGGCCGCGGCGAGACGGGCCTGCACTTCGAGCTCGGCACGGGCGCGATCCTTGTCGGCGGAAGCGACGGCAGCCTGGGCGGCGGCGAGGGCGGCTTCGAGGCGGAGCTTCGACTGCTCGGCTTCGATCGGCGCGGCCGCGGCCTCGGCGCGGGCGGCGCGGAGGGCGGCTTCGGCTTCGAGCTTACGCAGTTCGAGGGTCTGGTTGAGGGCGGCGAGCTTACGCTGCGAAGCGGCCAGGTCCAAGCGGGCACGGATGACGTCCGTCTCGATCTCCGCCTTGATGACTTCGGGGGTCTTCTTGACCGGGCTATACTGCGCCATCAGGGGCGCGGCGAGGAAGAGGAAGACGTAAGCCAGGCGCGACATGGGGGTATGGACTGTTTTGACAGATATATGGTTCCCTTGAAGTCCATTTTTAGCAAATCTGCCCGCATGGAAGCCGACGCCCCCATCACCCTGCTCAATCGCCACACCGGCCGCATGGAGACCGAACAGGTCTACGGCGAGAAGTGGCTGCAGCGCATCTACGGCAACCCCCTCGGCAAGCTGACCCTCCATACGGTCGTCAAACGGGGCCTTTTCTCCAAACTCTACGGCTGGGCCATGGATCGCCCGAGCAGCGCGCGTCGCGTCGAGCCCTTCGTGAAGGCCTTCGGCCTCGACCCTGGCGAGTTCGCCGACCCCGACCTGAAGTCCTACCGGACCTTCAACGACTTCTTCTACCGTAAACTCAAGGACTCGGCCCGCCCGATGGACCCGCGTCCCGAGATGGCAGTGCTGCCGGCGGATGGACGTCACCTCGGCTTCCCCGACGCCTCTCAAGTCAAAGGCATCTTCGCCAAAGGCCAGACCTTCGACATCCCCGCGCTCGTCGCAGATCGCGCGCTCGGTGAACGCTACGCCCGCGGCACCGTCGTCTGCTCGCGTCTCTGCCCCGTCGATTACCATCGCTTCCACTTCCCGGTCGCCGGCGTGCCCGGAGAGCCTGTGCTCGCGAAGGGTCAACTCTACTCCGTCAACCCGATCGCCCTGCGACGCAGCGCCGCGTATCTCTGGCAGAACAAGCGCCAGCGCGTGACGATCGACGCCGGCCCCTTCGGACTCGTCACCATGGTCTCCGTCGGCGCCACGAACGTCGGGACCATCATCGAGACATACAAACCCGGCCAGGCTATCGCCAAGGGTGACGAGAAGGGCTACTTCCGTTTCGGCGGATCATTCGTCGCCACGATCTTCGAACCCGGCCGCATCAAGCTCGAGGACGACCTCATCCACGCCGGAGAAACCGCCGTGGAAGTCTACGCCAAGGTCGGTTCGCCCCTCGGTCGCCTCACCTAAGCGCTTGCCTCCGTCGCCCGACGCGCAAACCTCACATCACAGGTTTTGCTCGGGTGGTGGAATGGCAGACACACTAGATTTAGGTTCTAGCGCCGCAAGGTGTGCGGGTTCGACCCCCGCCCCGAGCACCCTGTTCATGCGCGGAGACCGCGCATGAAAGGTGGTAGCGGTTGGCGGTTAGCGGTTGGGAACACATGCGTGAAAGAGGACTGAGTCGATGACAGCGTCGATGGCTGGATCGATGACAGGTTGAACTCAAGGGGAGACCGGAAACCGGGATGTTTGCTGCGGCCATTGGGCAGCGGCGCGACGGCGTCGCGTCCGTGCAAGAGCCCGTCACTTTCCGGCCGTCTTCGCCGCTATCTTCGTTTCGATCTCCTTCTGCAGCTCCTTTGCGCGCTGCTGACCGAGGAGGAGAGCATTCTGCGACATTCTCTTTTCCCAGATGGCTAGATTTTCGCGAGCGAACGGCGCTTCTCCGCCCGCCGCGAGGTTCAAATAAGCATACGCCGTTATTTCGTCCTTCGCCACGCCTACGCCTTTGGCGTAGCAAAACCCTAGGCTTAATTGGGCCATGGCATGCCCCTGCTCCGCGGCCTTGCGATACCACGACATCGCTTGCACGTCGTCCTTCGCCACGCCGAAGCCGCTTCCGTAGCTATTCCCCAGGTTGTATTGGGCATCGGCATGCCCCTGCTCCGCGGCCTTGCGATACCAGGACATCGCTTGCACGTCGTCCTTCGCCACGCCGAAGCCGCTTCCGTAGCAGTACCCCAGGGTGTCTTGGGCCTTGGCATCCCCCTGGTCAGCGGCCTTGCGCCACCACTTCACCGCCTCGACCTTATCCCTCGCCACGCCTAAGCCTTTGTCGTAGCAACCCCCCAGGTTGTATTGGGCTACCGGATCGCCACTCTCGGCCTTAGCCTTGTAACCTTCAAACGCCTTCACCTCCTCCGGCGTCATTCCCGCAGAGGCCGACAAGGGCAGGAACACCTGGACGGCAAGTAGGACAGCGGACAACAAAGGGCGGGCGTCGAGGGGCATAGCACTCTTGTAGAATGGCGCACCCCATAGCGTCAACCTATGTCCCGCTTGGCCTGTCCCCTGAGGGCCAGCCAGAGGGGTCTAATGGGCCTCCGCTTGGACTCGCTGAGACTATCAGCTGAGGAGCCGACGCCTGCAGAGCTTGTACGAGATTCTCCAGGAGAGCACAAGGCACGCGATAGACTTTCCCGCTTCCGAGCCGGACCTCCAAGAGCTCGAGCCGATCTAATGACATAGGCCGAGAGAGTTCCGGGCCGGAGCTCTACCGAGAGAAGACCTTATGACTTATTAAAACTTAAACTGGTCAGAGGTAGCCTTACCGAAAATCAAACTTATCAGAAAAATCCCGAGCACAGACCAAACGAATATCCGTTTAGACCTGGAGACAATCAAGCTGTCGACTGCGCGATCCCCCGGCCGTCCGCTTATCAAGAAATAAAGCACATGAACCGCTATAAGAAGCAAGAGGCAGAAACCTATGGCGGCCCCGGCATTGTCTTTGCTGGCTCGATTGCCCTTAGGAAGCAAGACGCCGAAAAACATGAACACCGAGAAGAGCGAGGCCGAGAAGTAGAGTCTCGCCCCGACCGTGGAGCCGGCAAAAGATAACTCATCAAATAGGCCTATAAAGTTGTCTTTAATCCAATTTAGTAACTTCATACTAACAAATAAACCCTGCGATTCATCGGTAGCAACCCCTCATAGTAAGGAACGGCTTGAATAGGCGGCTTTAAGTTACAATTTCGAGTCACCCCGCCATGAAACATGCCATCGCCCTGATCGCCGCCTGCTGCGGCCTCTGCGCCATTAATGGATGCGCCAAAATTAAGGGAGAGCGCATCGAATTCAGTCGGTCTTTCCCCTGTGAACATCTCAGAGGGGACGTTTACTATGTCACAGATAAACAGGAAGCGGCTAGAATCCGTGATGTTAAAAGATACGCCGATGGCACATACCCCTGTTATGGAAAGGAAGGGAAACACCATCGCTGGTATCGCCCAATGTGCAATGAACCACTTCACGTTGAGCTCATTTGGATGACAAATCCATATATGGAAGGATTCTTTGGCTGGTTCTAAAGAATATCATCAACGCATTTACCCCATGAAAAACGCTCTCGCCCTAGCCCTCCTCTCCTGCGCGCTCGTCGCCCAGGACAAGCCCGCCGCCGAAGCACCGACACCTGCCGCCAAAGCGCCGAAGCCTGCGGCAGTTAAACCGACCTCTAAATCCAAGCCAAAGATTGAACCGATCAATATCAGCGACGAGCTGATTGAGCTGATTCATCAGCTGAAAAAAGAGGCTAGAGATCTCCCCTCCCAGCCTTCCATGGGCGGGTCTAATCCGCAAGCAAGTGCAGCTATGTATGACGCACAGTTGAAAGCAAAAACGGAAGCACAGCGCCTACTACTCCAAACTCTTATTGAGTTAGCGAAAGAGGCGGCGAAGCCGACGGCAGTCCAGGTTCATAGCTCCACCTTAGAAGACATCCCCTAATCACTCCGCTTTGCGGCGCTTCACCTTCACCCTCCGCCTAATTTACGAAAACCAAAATGAGCATTCTCGCGGCTCGGAGTCTACCGGAAGTTTTAGTCAGCCTGGGGACGCACACTTTTTTGGCAGTCTTAATCTGGGGTTTCATAATAGGTGTTTTGCTTATCTGGCTTCAGGGTTCTTTTCGTCTGCTAAACTTTCTTCAGCTTTGGTTCTTTCAGAATAAAAAGAAGGCGAGCTTGAAGCTGGAGGGCTCTGAGACCGATTGGATGATTTGGTCGGGCGGAAGCTTCCTAATCTTCGCGTCGATTGTGAAGCTGGAGTTGGATTGGATAACTTGCACTGTAGGAATTTTTATAATCCACTCTCTGATTAAACTACTGATTAAACTAAAGTAACAGCATCCCTATTTATTCTGTTATGCGCTGCGGCGCATCACCTTTGGTCGGAAGGCAATCGAGCTAGCCTGCGAAGACTCAGGGTCCACGGCGAACCGTCGTGCTGCCTGAAAAGGAATCGTGAGCTGCTGGTACTTACTAATAAAAAAATGGGCACTGCTCCGGTTGAGCTAGGTTGCGCAACACTACCAGGAGACTGAGCCGTAAGACGGTCCACGTCCTTACGCCCTGGATCTCACATTTGCACAGGCCGTAGGCCGGTTTGCACTTTTGCACTAGGGGCAGCACGCGGCAATGCCCCTACCTCAATCCTTGCCCCTTACCTGCCTATCCCTACTCTGGGTGCATGTTCGCGTGGCTTCGTTCCCTCTTCGCACCGAAGATGCCCGCCGTCGACCTGAGCCAGGCGCCGGATGAGCCGACGCCGTCCGAGCGCGCTCCCTCCACCCGCCCGGCCAATCAGCAGGGCTGGATCGGGGTGGATCTGGACGGCACGTTGGCCGAGGCGACGGCCTGGCAGGGCATGGACCACATCGGTCCGCCCGTGCCGCTGATGATGCGCCGCGTCCGCCTGTGGCTCGACCGAGGACTCCGCGTGAAGATCATGACGGCCCGCGCCGGCGATCCCGTGGGCGTCGCCGCCACGCAGGCCTGGCTCAAGGCCAACGGACTCCCGGAGCTGGAGATCACCGACAAGAAGGACTTCGGGATGATCGAGCTCTGGGACGACCGCGCCATCCAAGTCGTGCAGAACCGAGGCATCTGCTTCCTGGGCACGTCCTACTTCGCCCGCCCCAAGGCCCCCATCCTGCCAGATGAGGTTGCGGAACGGACCTTCATCCTCGTAGGTTCGGAACCGAAGACGCCTCCCCAGGGCCCTAAACACAGCGCATGAAAGCCTCCCTTAAGCTCGAGTATTCCCTCCGCGTCCTCTCCCAGCTCGCCCGCCGACACCGCGGCACGGCCGTCACGCGCATCGAGGAACTCGCCCGCCTCGAGGATATCCCGGCCAATTATCTCGTGCAGCTGCTGAACGAACTCCGCGAAGGAGGCCTCGTCGTCTCCAAGCGCGGCAAGACCGGCGGCTACCGTCTGGCGAAGTCCGCCGAAGAAATCTCCCTGAAGCAGGTGCTCGCGGTCGTGGAGCCTGATCTCGTCACTACCAAGATCACGCTCAAGGGCGCCTCCGGACCCCAGGTCGCGGCGCTCTGGCGCGAAGTGTCGAAGCGTTTCGATAAATCCCTGACCGGCTTCACCGTCGCGCAACTCGCGCTGTCGGAGACCGGGACGGATTTCGAAATCTGAACGGCGGGCTTCGGCCTAAAACTCAGGGCTTCCGACCGCTGAGGGTTCCTTCATCATCCCTAGGATGAGACCGTTCATCCTCCTCGGAGCCTGCCTCGGGCTTGGCACGCTGTTCGTGATGGCCGAGATGGCCTTGGCCTCCGCCAACCGCGCCCGCCTCGCCCGCCGGCAGAGCCAAGGCGACGCCGGCGCCGCGGCGGCCCTCCGCCTCCTGGACACGCCGGCGCTCTTTCTTTCGACCGTGCAGGTCGGCATCACGTTCACCGGCGTGACGGCGGCGATCTTCGCCGGCAGCGAACTCAGCGGCGGATTGGCCGACTGGATGAGCACCAGCGCTTTCCCCTGGGTCGCGGAACACTCCTTAGTGCTCGCCGAAGGCGCGGTCTCTTTCGCGATCGGCTCCGTGACCATCGTGTTTGCCGAAATCCTGCCCAAGCGCATCGCCATGACCCACGCCGAGACGCTCGCGTCCTGGCTGTCGCGGCCGATGATCGCGGTCTCTTGGATCACCTATCCCTTGGTCGGCACGCTGAGCTGGACCGCCGAGTCGCTGCTCCGGGTCATGGGACTGAACCGCGGACGCGACAACGAGGTCTCCGAAGCCGAGCTTCGCCTCATGGTGGAGTCCGGCCATGCGAGCGGCGAACTGCATGCGGCCGAGAAGCGCATCATGCTCGGGGCGATGGACCTGGATCTGGTCACGGCGGCGCACATCATGACGCCGGCGCGCAAGATCGTGTGGATGGACCTACGCCTGCCGGACGAGGAGAACTGGCGGCGGGTCATCCGCTCGGGCCATACCTGGTTCCCGGCGCACCATGGCAAGCCGGATGATTTGGCGGGGGTGGTCTCGGTCAAACGCCTCTGGGCCAACCTCGCCCTGACCGGCAAGGCAGCGATCAAAGACCAGCTGACCGAGGCGGCCACGGTCCGGCCGGAGACTTCCGGCTCGGCTCTGCTCGCCTTCTTCCAAGAGAAGGGCCAACACGTCGCCATCGTCGCCGACGACTTCGGCCGCACGCTGGGCATCGTCTCAATCAATGACATCTTTGAACGGCTCGTGGGACGTCTGCCCGCCGAGCTGAAATCCCGGCAAGCGGGAGCGCTCATCATGCGAGCCGACGGCAGCTGGCTGGCGGACGGCGACTTGTCACCCGGCACCCTGCGGGCAACCCTGGGCCTAACGCTCAGCCTGCCTTTCGAGGGCGAGCCCGGCTGTGGCACCCTGGCAGGAATCGTCATGCGACAGCGAGGTGGGCTACCGGCTGAAGGTGAGATCGTCGACCTCGGTGAGATCGAAGCCGAAATCGCCGACCTCGACGCGACCCGCATCGATAAGCTCGTGATCCGCAAGCGCCATTAAGGGTGCCTCCAGTCCCGGCCAAGGATTTCGAAATTTAAGCGCGGCGGCATAGCCGCCGCGAGGGGGCACGTGGGCACGGTGACACGTGGCCAAGGGGAGGACCAATCCCTGAGGTAGGGTCAGCACTGCGTGCTGACCTAGTTGTCTTGGGTAGGGTCGGGACAGCGTCACGACATAGGTGCCTTTGGTAGGGCTGACCACCCTTGGTCAGCCGCGGTTGAGCGAGGGCGCTCAACCCTACCCGATACAGCTAGGTCGGCACGCAGTGCCGACCCTACCTCAACGCACTCTATGCACATCATAGCCCGGACACCTTTGCACTTTTGCACAGGCCGCAGGCCGATTTGCACTTTTTGCACTTAGGACAGCACGTGGTGCTGTCCCTACCTCGCCCACTCCATACTCGATACTCCATCCTCCCTCCTCTATCTCTTCTCCCGTGGACCTCTTCTTCACCGCCGTCGCGGCGGTCATGCTCTACCTGCACAGCCTGCGGGATTTCGCCCGCGAGGTGACCAAACTCGGGGGCGAACGCCTCCGCCGCGGACTACGACTGGCCACGGAGAACCGTTTCCTCGGCGCCCTGACCGGGGCCGTCGGCGCGGCGATGGTGCAATCTTCATCGGTCGTGAACTTCGTGACGATGGGGCTGGCCGAACAGAAGGTCATGTCGATGCGCCAGGCCTGGACGGTGATGATCGGCGCCAACATCGGCACGACGGTCACGGCCTGGCTTATCGCCTATAAGTTCACGGGGTTCGGCCCGGTCCTCGTCACCCTCGGCGGCCTTTGGACGCTGATCGGCCCGGTCGCCTGGCGTCCTTACGGCCGGCCGGTCTTCCACTTCGGCCTGATCTTCCTCGCGCTCGGGCTCATCAGCACGACGCTCCTGCCGGTGGCGCAGACGCCTGAGGTGCTCGCCTGGCGCGACACGCTGTCCACCCCCCTGCGTGCGCTGATCTTCGGCGCCGCGCTGACGATGCTCGTGCAGTCTTCGTCGGTCGTCGTCGGCCTGACCGTCCTCTCGGTCGCCGGCGGACTCCTCGACCCCGCCCTCTCCATCTGGGTGGTCGTCGGCGCCAACCTCGGCACCGGCTGGGTCGCGCTCATCACCGCGTCGACCCTCGGACCCTTCGCGCGCCGCCTCGCCCTCTTCAACGCCGGCCTCGACCTCGCCGGCCTGGCGCTCTTCGTGACAGTGCTCCAGTTCGCCATCCGGCCCCTGCTCGCGATGATCGACGACCCCGGCCTCCAGGTCGCCTTCGTCCATTCGGCCTTCAATCTCTCGGCCGCGACGCTGGCGCTCATCCTCCTCCCCTGGCTCTGGCGCTACCTCGAAAAGTATGTGCCGAAATCCGAGGTCAGCGGTTAGCGGTTGACGGTTGGGAACACAGGAACTCAAGGGGAGACCGGAAACCGGATGATTGCCTACGGGCACTCATTTTCAGGTCTCAGGTCCCGGCCGTCGGGCGCCTGGTTCAGGTGTTCAGGTTCGGGCACAGGTTCCGGGCCCGATTCCCGCACCCGTCCCAGTAGCCGCACCTGAACCTATGGCCGAAACCTGGGACCCGAAGTGACATACACCCCAGCCAATCATCCGGTCTCCCCTTGAGTTGCTGAATCGGACCGCCCCGCCATCGATTCAGTCCTCTGTCATCGATTCAGCCATCTAACTTTCCTCCCTTGCCAACGTGTCAACCGGCCAGCTCGTCAACTAACGACGCATTTTCCGGCCAACTGGCCAACCGATCAACTACTACACGCGCTTACGCGCGCGCCGTCGCATCCACCAACAACCAGGCCCAGGTCGCGACGACGCCGTCCGGCCGCGCGTTGAGGCGATCGTAATCGCGGAGGAGCGACTTGAGCTCAGTGGGAGAGAAACGCGGCTCACCGGTCACGCCGCTACGATGCAGATGGCGGAAGAAATCGAGGGCGCTCGGATAGGTCTCCTCGGACTCAAGCACGCCGTGCGCATGGACGTCGAACTTTGCCCCCTTGAGTAAAGCCAGCCACTGCGCTTCGTCGCGCCAGCGCACGGGGCCTTCGCCGATGAGGTCACGGAGTTCGTTCAGGCAGGGGTCACAGGGCACGCCGAGCAGGAGTCGTCCGCCCTTCGGCAAAGCGGCATGCCAATGTTTCAGCACGGCGGCCGGATCGGCCGCCCAGTGCAGGAGGCCGGTCGAGGCGAGCGCACCTGCCTTGTCGATCGGTCCGAAGGCATTATGCACCGACCAGTTGGCGGCGGGCACGGCCTGACGGCCCAGCTCGACCATCGCGGGCGAACCATCCGTGGCGTCGACGTTCACGCCCTGAGCGAGCAATGCGGCGGTCAGGAAGCCGGTACCGGCGCCGAGTTCGGTCACGCGGACGCCCCGACGGAACGGCGCGAAGGCGGCCAAGGCTTCGGCGAAACGTTTCTGCGGCGCGGCGTGCGCGCCATAGCTGTCGGCTCGTTCGTCGAAGCGCATGGGCTCAGGGGGTAAGGAACTCGCGCAGGTCGTGCCCGAGTCCTTCTACAGTATGACAGCCGACGACGGCTTGGCAAACGCCCGCGGCGTCCAGCAAGGCGTCCTGGTCGCCTACATAGGCTTCCCAGCCAGGGTTGAGTCCGTGACGGCCGTAAGTGATCAGCGAGATGCCCGCGGGCTGGGCCAGGATATCCAAGCCGGCCTGCAGGTATTCCTTCTCGTAGGGCAATGCATCGCCGGCCAACGGCGCCAGGCCGGCGCGCTTCCGGAAATCGGCCAAGGCCGCCGGGGCGTCGGTATCAATCCAGCGACGCAGCCACTTAACCTGGGTCTCGGAATGCTTCCCGCACTTGCCGTGCTCGGAGCAGAACGACGTGAACGGAGCGAAGAGCAGGACCTTCGCCGGGAATTTCACCCCGCGGGCGCCGGCCTCGAGGACGAGGTGCGCGCCAAGCGACCACGCGATAACGGCATCG